>Ga0307425_1001326_pt1 | contig 14938 bp, 18 predicted proteins | sample SalMarWE160330MG_FD_202152 | JGI IMG/M metagenome (GOLD analysis project Ga0307425, IMG submission 202152) | Salt marsh sediment microbial communities from the Plum Island Ecosystem LTER, Massachusetts, United States - WE1603-30 | ecosystem: Environmental > Aquatic > Marine > Intertidal zone >... | reverse complement strand
GGCGGCGACTACGGGCCGTACTTTCAGTCCGAGCGGCTGGCGCTCTACCGGGAGGCCGCCGACCGTCTCGTCGCCCAGAGCGACGCCTACCCCTGCTACTGCTCGCCGGAGCGCCTGGAGGCGATGCGGAAGGAGCAAATCGCCCGCAAGCAGCCGCCCGGCTACGACCGCTGCTGCCGCGAGCTCAAGCCCGAGGAGCGGGCGGTGAAAGAGGCGGCCGGCATCACGCCGGTGGTGCGCTTCAAGGTGCCGCTGGAGGGCAGCATCAAGTTCACCGACCTCATCTACGGCGAGGTCTCCTTCGAGCTGGCCAACCTGGACGACTTCGTCCTCCTCAAGAGCGACGGCTACCCCACCTACCACCTAGCCAGCGTCGTCGACGACCACGCCATGAAAATCAGCCACGTCATCCGCGCCGAGGACTGGATATCCAGCACCCCCCGCCACCTGCTCATTTACCGGGCGCTGGGTTACGAGCCGCCTGCCTACGTCCACCACCCCCTCATCGTCGGGCCCGACCGCGCCAAGCTCAGCAAGCGGCACGGCTCGGTCTCGCTCTTGGACTACCGCGACCAGGGATATTTGCCGGAGACGATGTTCAACTTCCTGGCACTCATCGGCTGGTCGCTGGACGACAAGACCGAGATTATGACCCGCCGGGAGCTTATCGACAACTTCTCGCTGGAGCGAATCGGCAAGACCGGGGCCGTCTTCAACCGCGACAAGCTGGACTGGATGAACGGCGTCTATATCCGCTCCCTCACCGTTGACGATTTCGCCGGGCGCGCCCTGCCCTTCCTGGAAAAGGGTCTGCCCACCTCCGTAAAAAGGCCGCTGGATAAGACCTACGTAAAGAAAATCATGCCCCTGGTACAGGAGCGGGCCAGGATCCTGGGCGAGGTGCCCGACCTGGCCGAGTTTTTCTTCACCGAAAGGCTGGATTACGACGCCGACCTGCTCATCGGCAAGAAGATGACCCCAGAGCTAACAGTCGGCGCGCTGGAGACCGCGGCGCAGCGGCTTAAGGAGCTAAAGTCCTTCGACGAGACGTCGCTGGAAGACCTCCTGCGCCCCCTGGCCGAGGAGCTAAATCTCAAGACGGGGCAGCTCTTCGGGGCGCTGCGCACGGCGGTCACCGGGCGCACGGCCACGCCGCCCCTCTTCGCCACCATGGCGGTGCTGGGTAAAGCGCGCTGCCTGAAGAGGATTGAGGCGGCGCTGGCCAGGCTCCGGAAGCTGGCGGAATGAAACCGTCGCCGCCGTCCAACCTCAAGGTCTGGCTGATGGTGGCCGCCTCGCTCCTGGACGACGCCGCGCTGCTGGTGCTCGTTTTTCTGGGGCTGTGGTACTTCCACGTCGAGATTACCTGGGTGGTTATCCTGGTGGTCGCGCTGGCGGTGGTCGGCTTCTTTCTCATCATGCACAAGGCGGTGGTGCCCGTCTTCCGGCGGCGCAAGCTCACCGGGAGCGAGGGGATGCTGGGGACTACCGGCGAGGTGACCCGGGCGCTGGCCCCCTCGGGCACGGTGAAAATCGGCGACGAGTACTGGCAGGCCAGGTCGGACGAGGGGGACATCCAAAAGGGCGAAACGGTGGAGGTGGCGGCCATCGACGGCCTCACCCTTACCGTCCGGCGGAAAACCAATGAGCCCTGACGAGCCGGGCTATCTGGCCCTCTACCGCTCCGGGGAGCTGGAGCGCCGCGTCGCCCGGCTGGAAGCGCGCCTGGCCGAGTGCGATATCTGCCCCCGCGAGTGCCGCGCCGACCGGCTGGCGGGCAAGACGGGCTCCTGTCATTCGGGGGCATTGCCCATCGTGGCCTCGGTGGGCGCCCACCACGGCGAGGAGCCGGTCATCTCCGGCTCGCGCGGCTCGGGGACGGTCTTCTTCGGCAACTGCAACCTGCGCTGCGTCTACTGCCAGAACTACCAGATAAGCCAGCAGCCGAAGGTGCAGCGGCACAACGCCATTACCACCAGCGAGCTGGCCCGGCGCCTGATTTATCTCCAGGACGAGCTGGGCTGCCACAACATCAACCTGGTGACGCCCTCCCACTTCGCGCCGCATATTGCCCGCGCCGTGCTGGAGGCGGTGCCGCTGGGGCTGAAAGTCCCCCTCGTCTACAACACCTCAAGCTACGACTCGGTGGCCACGCTCCAAGAGCTGGACGGCGTCGTCGATATTTACCTGGCCGACCTGCGCTACGCCGACGACGGGCTGGCGCGCCGTTACTCGCGGGTGCGCCACTACGTAGAGAGTTCCCGCGCCGCCATCCGGGAGATGCAGCGCCAGGTGGGGGACTTGCAGGTGGACGACGGAGGCGTCGCCCGCCGCGGACTGATTATCCGTCACCTGATTCTGCCCGAAGACATCGCCGGCAGCCGCGAGTCGCTCACCTGGCTGGTCAACGAGGTCTCGCCGCGCGTGGCGGTGAGCGTCATGTCGCAGTATTACCCGGCCCATAAGGCCCGCAAGTATCAGGGACTAAACCGCAAGATAACCCCGGAGGAATACGCGGCCGTGGCCGCGCTGGTGGAAGAACTGGGCATCGAGAACGGCTGGATGCAGGGGATGGCCGCGGCGGACAGCTACCGGCCAGACTTCAACGCCGCGGAGCCTTTTAAGGAAGGGCGGCACAAGAAAAGAGAACGCCGCAAGCGAAAAGAACGGCGTAAATAACGGCTAGCGCTTGCGCTTGGTAAAGGCGAAGCGTATCCTGAGGCCATTGGGCTTGTCCTTCTTGTTGACGGCCTCGATGAACTCCTCCAGGGGCTTGGTGGGGGCCGCGACCTCGGCCTTGGCCGGGGCCTTCTTGGTCTTTTGGGGCGGAGTGGTTTTAGCGGGCATATCTCTATCCTTACTTATTAACGCGATTTACAGCCAATTATTATAGCATATTTACGGGCTTGAGGCCAGATGCGCACTTCTTCACCCTATCTCCCGCAGCGCCCGCTCCAGGTCCTCCGGCAGCGGCGACTCAAACTCCACCCACTCGCCCGTTGACGGCAGCCGGAAGCCGATTTTGGAGGCGTGCAGGAACTGCCGCGCCAGGTGCGGCGAGGGCACGCCGTAGGTGGCGTCCCCCACCACCGGAAAGCCGATGGCCGCCAGGTGCACCCTTATCTGGTGGGTGCGCCCCGTCTCCGGCTTGATTTCCAGCAAAGTGTACCCGCCGACGTACCGGATAACGCGGTAAGCGGTGCGCGCCGCCCGCCCGCGCGCCACCACCGCCATCTGCTGGCGGTGCCGCGGGTCGCGGCCGATGGCCGCCTCGATGGCGCCGCTCTCCGGCGTCAACTTCCTCTTGACCAGCACCAGGTAGGACTTGGCCACGGTGCGGGCCTTGAACTGCTCCGCCAGGTTGGCCTGGGCCACCCGGTTCTTGGCCACCAGAATCATCCCGGAGGTGTCCTTGTCCAGCCGGTGCACGATGCCCGCCCGGAGCGCGTCGCCGTTGGCCGTGAGCGACGGCAGGTAGGCCAGCACGGCGTTGGCCAGGGTATGGCCGGGGTGTCCGGGGGCGGGGTGGACGGTGAGTCCGGCGGGCTTGTCCACCACCAGCAGGTCGGCGTCCTCGTAGATAATCTTCAGGGGGATGGCCTCGGGGGCCAGCCCGGCGGGCGGCTCGGGGGGGACGGTAACGGCCACGGCGTCGCCGGGCTCCAGCTTGAGGGAAGCGCGGGCGGGCCGGCCGTTGACGGTCACCAGCCCGGCGGCGATGAGCTTCTGGGCGTGGGTGCGGGACAGCTCCGGGCAGCGCTCCCCGACGAACTTGTCCAGGCGCGCCCCGGCGGCGTCCGCCGTAAAAGAGTACTCCCGGCTCATTCCCGTTTTTTTTCCGCTTTACTCATCAGGAAAATGATGCAGATAACGGCGATGATGATGCCGACGGTCACCGAGGCGTCGGCGACGTTGAAGACCGGCCAGACCTTGAAATCGAGATAATCGGTCACGTAGCCGTCGCGGAAGAGGCGGTCTATCTGGTTGCCGATGGTGCCGCCCAGCACCAGGCCCAGGGACACCCGCAGCCACAGGCTGTCGTAGGCGGCCCAGCGGCGGTGCAGGAAATAGGCCAACACCAGCAGGGCGACGATGCCGATGAAAACGATGCTAATCAGTATCGGGGAGTGGCCGGAGAAAATCCCGAAGGCGGCCCCGGTATTCTGGACGCGGATAACGCGGAAGAAGCCGGCGTCGGTGAGCGTCTCGCCGATGTCCAGGTTAGACCTTATCCACCACTTGACGACCTGGTCGGCGACGATGACCAGCACCGCCACGGAGGCCAGCACCGCCAGCCGGAGCTTACCCTGCGGGCGGTTTGCCTTTTGCATTCTTCGCCAGCAGCGCCTTACATTCCATGCACAGGCTCGCCTGGGGCAACGCCTCCAGCCTCTCCGGGTCTATCGGCTTGCCGCAGTTATCGCACAATCCGTAGGTGCCATTATCAAACTTCTCCAGGGCGTGCTCGATACCGGCCAGCTCCTGGCGGATACGGTTCTCCAGCACCAGGCGTTTTTCCAGCTCCAGGGTCTCGGTGGCCTCCTCCTCCCGCTTGCCGAAGGGGCTGCCCTCGCGGCGCTCCTCGGCACTGGACGCATTGGAATGCAGCTGGACCAGCTCTTCGGTCAGGCGCTGGTGCTCACTCTGCAAGTAGTCGTGCTGTTTTGCATATTTAGTCGTGGTCATTTCTGCCTCCGTCCGCCTCTCCGCCGAATCTGAGAAAGGCTCTGGCTCATCCTCGTGCATCTGCCCGGATATGTAAGGCTGCTATCTACTGAAAACTGAAAAAGAATCGGGGGGAAAGCGGCGTCCTAATGCCGCAACGTCTGATGGCCAGCAGCACCCGCCGCTGGCCGGCGCCAGCCACCGCTGACAAAGCGGGCGCAGTCTGCCCGGCCGTTCACCCGAGGATAAAACATACCACCAGTGTAAACTATTTAGGGCGTTTGGTCAATGGGTAGGCGGCGGATTTTTAAGGAATTATGACGCGCGGCGGGCCGGCTCAGTCGTCGAAGAGGAACAGCTCGTCCAGGCTCGCCCCCAGCGCCCGGGCCACGCCGTGGGCCAGCCGCAGCGACGGGCTGTACTTGCCCTGCTCCAGGTAGATAATGGTCTCGCGGCGGACGCCCACCATATCGGCCAGCTTTTCCTGGGTCAGCCGATGCCGGGCGCGGTATTCGCGGATTCTGGTCTTCATAGCTTACGGCTCGCCGGCGGGCGGGCGGGCGGCCAGCCCGATGATGAAGAGGGTCAGGGTGCCGACAAGGCTCACCGCCAGCCCCAGGGGGGCCAGAATGACGGCGATGACGAAGAAGACCGGCTCCTCGAAGCCGCCGAACCCGCTGATGACATTGTGCAGAAAGACGCTGATGATAAAGACGCCGATGGATATGCCACCCAGCGCCAGAAACCACCGCAGGCGCTCCAGCCGCCACTGGCTCATCTTGGGGGCGGCGCGGTCGTAGTAGATGTAGGAGAGGAGATAGATGAGCCCGGTGGAAAGGAACATCGCCGCCAGCACGAACTGGGTAGTCAGGTTGATAATGAAAATCCTCCCCAGCGGCAGCATCAGGAAGGCGGTTATCCCGGCCAGATAGACGAAGCCGTTGCGCAGCGCCTTACTCGTGTTTGCCTTGACCCGCTCGTCGACCGGGGGCAGCCGCCGCCGCATTATCAGCGACCACAGCTCGCGGTGGCGCATGACGACGGTGCCCACCACCAGCGATACCGCCACGTAATACTGCTCCAGGGCAATCAGCAGCAGCGTTATCACCAGCGCCGCGATGAATATTCCCCAGGCTACCTTTTTCATGGCCGTACCCCCGTCTGATGTTGCCTAATTCTAACGTTATATATATCTAACATACACCCTTGGCACCCGTTTAGCAATACCCCGCGCCGGATATATAGCCGGCTTAGCGGCCGTATTTCAGCTTGGCCCCCAGCAGCAGGCCGATGAGCACCAGGGCAATGGCGTTCCAGATAATGAGGGGCAGCAGGCCCAGCAGGGCGCCGTAGATGAGCCAGAGGACAACGCCCGCCAGCAGCAAGATGTTGAAGAGGATGCTTATCTCCCGGGCGCTTTTCAGCTTGTAGACGCGCAGAATCTGTGGCAGCGTGGAAATAGTGGTCAGGAAACCGGCGATATAACCCATGTATTCGGTCACTGTTTTTGTTTTTGCCTCCTTACGAGTAAACTAATATGGTTCAATTGTAGCACAACGCCCGCCGTAATATCCCCGGCAAGTTAGGGGGCGGCACCCATGAATAATTGGTGATAGCTATCTCCGCCGCGCCCGCCCGGGGAGGTAATATCTAGATAGCATGAAAGAAACGACCACCCTGCACGACATCGAGGCGGACTTCGGCGGCCTTAAGGAGGCCGCGGCCAGGGTAGCGGAGCTGCGCCGGAGCGCCGAGCGCGAGCTGGAGCTGGCCCGCCGCCTGAAGGCGGAGGCCCGGCAGTCCCAACCCGAAGCCGGCTACGACGCCGCCAGCGAGGCCCGGCAGCTCGCCCTGCGTACGCGGCTGGCCAACCAGCGCGATATTGAGGAGCTTATCCGCAAGGCCAGCGACGAGATACAGAAGATACTGGCCGATATCCGCGTCATCCGCATCAGCGCCCAGGAAAAACTGGCCGCCGACAAGCCCGCCCCAACCGCCCCCTTGAAATAACCGCCGCCGGCGGGGCTATAATAGGGGGACGGCCATCCCACCGCGACTTCACCGGGATGCGCCCGCAGGAGGTCAGTTATGCCCCCGCCGCAAGCTACTCCGGCCGCGACCATCACGCAGAACGTGCGCCGGCTGCTTAATGAGCTGCCCCCCGGCGTGCGACTTGAGGCCGCCGCCAAGACCCGCTCATCCCAGGAAATCGCCGCGGCCATCGCCGCCGGTATCGCTGTCGTCGGCCAGAACTACGTCCAGGAGGCGGAAACCGCCCGCGCCGCCATCTCGGCAAAGGTTGCCTGGCACTGTATCGGCCACCTCCAGAAGAACAAGGTCAAGAAGGCCGTCGCCCTCTTCGACATGATTGAGACGGTGGACTCCCGCGCCCTGGCCGCCGAGATTGACAAACGCTGCGCCCAAATCGGCAAGGTCATGCCGGTGCTCATCGAGGTCAACAGCGGGCGCGAGCCGCAGAAAGCGGGCGTCCTGCCGGAGGCCGCCGCCGGTCTGATTAGCGAGATTGCCGGCCTCCCCAACATCCGCGTCATGGGGCTGATGACGATGGGCCCGCCGCTGGCCGCGGCGGAAGACTACCGCCCCTATTTCGCCCTGACGAAAAGGCTCTTTAACGAAATCGCCGCATTGAACCTGCCCGGCGTAGCGATGGAATACCTCTCCATGGGCATGACCGATTCCTACCGCGTCGCCATCGAGGAAGGCGCCAACCTGGTCAGAATCGGGAGCCGGATTTTCGGCCCGCGGTCCTAAGCTGCCCCACCCCGTATATCCCTGCCTTGACAAATACGCCCCGCTTCGCCAGAATTGAACCAGGAGTAATCTGATGGCAAAAGCAGCTAAGCCCCCCCTCAAAGAAAATAAAAAGCTCGCCGAGGCCACGCGGGGCGTTCTCGGCGGCTTCGCTAAAAAGCGCCACAACCTCATCCCCATCCTGCAAAAAGTCCAGGGCAAGCTCGGCTACCTGCCCCGCGCCGCCATGACCGAGATTGCCGCCTACCTGGATATCCCCACCATCGACGTCTACGGCGTGGTCACCTTCTATAACCAGTTCCGCCTCAACCCGCCGGGGCGCCACTCCGTCCGCGTCTGCCTGGGCACCGCCTGCCACATGAAGGGCGGCCACATCACCCTGGACGCCTGGAGGCGCCGCCTCAACATCGACGCCCGCCAGACGACCCCCGACCGCGAGTTCGACCTGGACACGGTGGCCTGCGTCGGCTGCTGCACGATGGCCCCGGTGACCGTCGTCGACGACAAGCCGGAGGGCCAGGTGGAGCCCACCCGCGTCGACGGCATCCTGCTGGCCTTCGAGAACGAGCGTAAGGCGAGAGCAAAGGACAAAGGTGAAGCCGTCTAAAGCGGCGACCGCCTATGCGGTGCTCCGGGAGCGCGCCGCGACCCGCTGGCCGGCGCGCCGCGAGGGGACGGTGGTCATGGTGGGGGCGGCCACCTGCGGACGGGCCGCCGGGGCGCTGGAGGTGCTGGACGCCTTCCGCGACGAAATCAAGAAGCGCAACCTGGACGTGCCCGTCATCGAGGTGGGCTGTATCGGCCACTGCTACGCCGAGCCGCTGGTCGTCATCGCCAAGCCCGGCTACCCGCCGATAGCCTACGGCTACGTCAACCCCGTCATCGCCGAGCGGCTGGTCAAGGAGTTCATCCTGGGCGATAACCCCTGCCCCGAGTTCGTCCTGGCGGCGCTGGAGGAAAACGACCTCCTGCCCGCCTTCGCCGACTTTCCCCGCGCCCGGTACGAGAACAAGATAATCCTGGCCAACTGCGGCCACATCGACCCCACCGACATCGAGAACTATATCGCCGCCGGAGGCTACGAATCGTTGGCCAAGGCCCTGGATACGACGCCGGAAGCAGTGACCGAAGAGGTCGCGAAATCGGGCCTGCGGGGGCGGGGCGGGGCCGGTTTCCCCACCGGCCGCAAGTGGCAGACCTGCCGGGAGTCCCCCGGCGATACCCGCTACGTCATCTGCAACGCCGACGAGGGCGACCCCGGCGCCTTCATGGACCGCGCCATTCTGGAGAGCGACCCCCACTCCGTCATCGAGGGGATTATCATCGCCGGCTACGCCGTCGGGGCGCGCCGGGGCTACATCTACGTCCGCGCCGAGTATCCCCTGGCCGTGGCCAGGCTGGAAACTGCCTTAAAGCAGGCCGAAGAATTCAACCTGCTGGGCGAGAGCGTCCTGGGGACGGATTTCAGCTTCGATATTACCCTCTTTCAGGGTTCGGGGGCCTTCGTCTGCGGCGAAGAAACGGCCCTCATCGCCTCGCTGGAAGGCCGCTCCGGCATGCCCCGCCACCGCCCGCCCTACCCGGCCACGCAGGGCCTCGACGGTAATCCCACCGTGGTCAATAACGTCAAGACGATGGCCTACCTGCGCCACATCATCGGGCGGGGGGCGGACTGGTTCAAAGGCATCGGCACGCCGGAAAGCCCCGGCACGGCCGTCTTCGCCCTGGCGGGCAAGGTGGTCAACACCGGCCTGGTGGAGGTGCCCATGGGCACTTCTTTGCGCCAGATTATCTTCGAGGCGGGCAGCGGCATCCCCAGGGGCAAACGATTCAAGGCGGTGCAAATCGGCGGGCCTTCGGGCGGCTGCCTGCCGGAAAGCGCCCTGGACTTGCCCGTCGATTTCGAGTCGCTCAAAGATGCCGGGGCGATGATGGGCTCCGGCGGCATGGTCGTCCTCGACGAGGACGACTGCATGGTGGAAATCGCCCGCTACTTCCTGGAGTTCACCCAGCGCGAGTCCTGCGGCAAGTGCACCTTCTGCCGCCTGGGCACCAAGCAGATGCTGGAGACCCTCACCGAGTTCACCCGCGGGGAGGGCAAGCTGGAAGACCTGGACACGCTGGAGCAGCTGGCGCGGGACGTCAAGGCCGGCTCGCTCTGCCAGTTCGGCGCCACCGCCCCCAACCCCATCCTGACGACGTTGCGCTACTTCCGCGACGAGTACCGCGAGCACATCGAGCTGGGGCGGTGCCCGGCCCTGATGTGCCTGCACCTCATCGCCTACTACATCCTCCCCGACAAGTGCGAGCGCTCCTGCGACGCCTGCGTCGGCTCCTGCACCGTGGAGGCCATCTCGCCGGATAAGAAGCGCCTCAAGGTCATCGACCAGGAGAAGTGCGTCAAGTGCGGCACCTGCCTCACCGCCTGCCCGCCGCAGTACAACGCCATTATGAAATTCTCGCCGCCGAGCGAGGTGCCCGCCAAATGAAACAGGTAACGCTCATCATCGACGGGAAGCAAGTCACCGCGCTTGCGGGGACGAGCGTGCTGGAGGCGGCGCTGGCTAACGATATTTATATCCCCAACCTCTGCTATATCGCCGACAAGCCCGAGCCGAGCGCCTCCTGCCGCCTCTGCTTCGTGGAGATTGAGGGGAAGCAAAACCCGGTGACCGCCTGCACCGAGACCGTCGCCGAGGGGATGGTGGTCGCGACGCGCGGCGAGCGCGCCCTGGCGCTGGCCCGCACCGGCTTCGACCTGCTCATGGCCTCGCACGCGCTGGACTGCGCCCACTGTCCGGCCAACAAGAAGTGCGAGCTGCAAAAGATAGCCAGAGTCCTCGGCTGCAAGCTGAAACCGGCCCGCTTCCGCCCGCTGCTGCGCGACCTGCCCGTGGACGACTCCAACCCCCTCTTTACCTACGACCCAAATAAGTGCGTCCTCTGCGGGCGGTGCATCTGGGCCTGCCGGCGGGACATCAAGTCCGGCGTGCTGGGATTCGCCCACCGCGGCTTCGAGCGGCGGCTGACCACCTTCGGCGACGAACCTATCGGCGCGGACAGGTGCCTGGACTGCAGCGTCTGCGTGGCCGCCTGCCCCACCGGGGCGCTGACATTTAAAGACTAATATCTCCTGGGCTTCCTGCCCCGGGAAGAACTCTTATGGTTGTTGGTCACGTCGCTGCGGTAGTCCGGCGCGGTGATGTTGAACGGCACGCTGATGCTCTTATCGGCCAGGCGGGAACTCAGCGGGCTGTCGAACTTCTCGATGATTTCGTCCAGCGAGTGCCGGGTGGTAATCACCGTGGGCAGCCGCCCGTTGTAGCGGTAGTTGAGCACCTGGTAGAGCTTCTCCTTGGCCCAGGGCGTCGTGGACTGCTCGCCGAAATCGTCCAGCACCAGCAGCGGCGCCGTCTTGACGCTCTCGAAAAGCTCGTCGTAGGAGACCTTGCTCTCCGGGCCGAAGGTGGAGCGCAGGTGGTCGAGGAACTCGGGCACCACCACGAAGAGGGCGGGCTGGCCGGCCTCGTAGCAGTAGTTGACGATGGCCGCCGCCAGGTGGGTCTTGCCGCTGCCGGTGAAACCCATGAAGACCAGCCAGCCCTCCGGGTTCTTGGCGAAACCGAGGGCGGCCTCCAGCGCCCAGTCCAGGTTTTCCTGCTGCTCCGGGGGCAGGTTGCGCCGCCGGTCGAAGCTGGCAAAGGTCATCCCCTTTTGCAGGGCGAACTCCGGCCCCCAGGCGTAGTCCTGGGTGGGCTTGTCCTCTTCGAGGACGTAGACCTGCGACAGACGCGGGTCGGTGAGGCGGGTGCGCAGCCGCTCTTCCATGTCTGCGACCGGCTTGATGGTGACGACGACGGTGGGCAGCTCGCTGTTGAAGCGCGAGGTCAAGAGCTGGTCGAGCTTCTCGCGCGCCCAGGGCGTGCCCGACTGCGCCCCCAGGTCGTCGAGGACGAGCAGGGGCGCCGCCCGCACCGACTCGAAGAACTCGTCGTAGGGGGTCTCGCTGTCGGTGCCGAAGGAGGCGCGCAGGCGGTCGAGCAGGTCGGGGGCGGTGATGTAAAGGGCGGGATTGCCCCGGCTGATGCTCTCGTTGACGATGGCCGCCGCCAGGTGGGTCTTGCCGCTGCCGCTGGGGCCGCCCAGCACCAGCCAGCCCTTCGGCGCGGCGGCGAAGGCCCTGGCGGCCTCGGCGGCACGCTGGAACTGCTCCTGGGCGCGGGGGTGGCCGCTCTGGCCGCGCGGCTCCAGGTTGGCGAAGGTGAAGCGCGCCAGCGAGCCCAGGTTGGAGTAGCGTTTCAGCCGCTCCTGGCACTCGCCCTTCGGCTCTTTTTTGGTACAGCGGCAGGGCACCGCCCGGCTGTAGTCCGGCTCGCCGGAGGCAAGGCGCGGGTGCACGATACCGGCCCCCTGGCAGACGGGGCACTCCGGGGAGGCGGGCGGGGACTCGTCCGCCTCAGCGGCGGACCATGTGTCCGTACTTGCCTTTGATGTACTTGTCCGGGTCTGCTTTTTGAGAATCTCGCTGATGTGTTCCATCGCTCCGGCCTTCCGCCGACCAGTTCTCCAATATTTTCACGATATATTTGATGTTTCTCTTATTATGTAAAACGGCCTCTTTGATGGCGTCGCGCAGCCAGGCGGCGGGATAGGCCTTTTCGGCCAGTTTAAGCTCGTCGGCTACCAGCGGCGTCAGCAGGCCGATGTTCTCCTCGTAGAGGGTGAAGACGTCCGGCGGCGCTTCGCTGGTGGCTGCCGGGTGCACCGGCTCCAGCCCGCTTATCTCAAGCTCGCCGCTCTCGATTTTGGCTACTGCCTGCCTACCCGGCGCATCATTGACAAAGTAGATAGCCTCGGCGCCACCCTCCCCGGCCAGCTCCAGGCACAGCAGCGTGCCCCGACCGACCGCCGCCTTAAGGGACGTTTCTAAAATTTCTTCCGGCTTTTTACCTGCGACCTTAAGCCCCGGCATCAGGGCGGCGTCGCCCTTAAGCTCGCTCCGGCTCACGTAGCGCGGCGAGCCTTTCTTGCGGTAAATGGCGGCCATGACGGCCAGCGTCGTCTTCAGCTCGGCCAGGTCGTCGATGTGGGGGAGCAAAGCGCTGAAGAAGAGATTGGGGACGGCGGTGAACTCCATCCGGGCGGGGAACCCATCAAATTGCTTCATAGCATCGTCGGCTCCACGCTGCCTAGGCTCTCGAACTTGGCCAGAGTGTGGCGGAAGCGCATCTTGACGCGGCCGGTGGGACCGTTGCGGTGCTTGGCGATGATGACGTCGGCCTCCTCGCGGGGGTACTCCCGGTCGGGGTGCACCGCCAGCCAGTCTTCCTCGTTTTTAAAATAATACTCGTCGCGGTAGATAAAGAGGACGACGTCGGCGTCCTGCTCGATGCTGCCGCTCTCGCGGAGGTCGGAGAGCTGCGGCTCGTGGGAGGCGCGCCACTCCACGGCGCGGGAAAGCTGGGATACCGCCAGCACCGGGGCGTCCAGCTCGCGGGCCAGGGCCTTGAGGGCGCGGGAGATGTAGCTGATTTCCTGCACGCGGTTCTCGTTCCGGTGGCCCTCCCCCTGCATCAGCTGGAGGTAGTCGATAATGACCATATCGATGCCGCGCTCGTAGTTGAGCCGGAGCGCCTTGCTGCGCATCTCGGCGATGCGGAGCATCGGCGTGTCGTCGACGTAAACGGGCGCCTCGGAGAGGATGCCGGTGGCCTCCATGACCCGCCTTTCCTCGTCCTCGGTGTGCTGCCCGAAGCGCACCCGGCGTGTATTGACGCCGGACTCAGAGGAGAGGAGGCGCTGCACCAGCGAATCGCGGGCCATCTCCAGGCTGAAGAGGGCGACGCAGGCGCGGTGGTCGACGGCGGCGTTGCGGGCGATGTTGAGGGCCAGGCTGGTCTTGCCCATGCTGGGCCGCCCGGCGATAATGACCAGGTCGGCGCGCTGGAGGCCCCCCAGCCACTCGTCCAGGCCGGGGAAGCCGGAGAGGACGTAGGGCAGGCGCTCCGGCCGGTCCTCGGTCGGGGTCGGCGGCACCTCAAAGTACTTGTCCAGCACCTGGCGGATGTGCATCAGGTCGCCGCCGGCCTGCCCGCGCCGCAGCCCGAAGAGCACGCTCTCGGCCCGCGCCAGGCTGTCCTCCACGTCCGGCCCGGACTCGTAGCCGATGGCGGCGATGCGGTCGCCGGCGCTAATCATCTGCCGCATGATGGAGAGGCGGTAGACGATGCGGGCGTAATGCTCGATGTCCAGCGAGGTGGGACAGACGGAAATCAGGTAGCTCAGGCGGGCGGCCCCGCCGCAGGTCTCCAGCCGCCCCTGGCGGGAAAGCTCCTGGGCCAGGGTGACCTGGTTGATGGCCTCGTCGCGCTGGTAGAGGGACAGGCAGGCCTCGTAGAGCCAGCGGTTCGACTCGTCGTAGAAATTGGCCGGCTGGAGGAAGTCGGCAATCTGAAAGATGGACGCGCCGTCAATGAGCAGCGCGCCGATAACGGCTTCCTCGGCGTCGCTATCGCTGGGCGGCAGCCTGACGTCGTTCAACGCTTAGGCCTCCTTATCAGGCTTGGCTTCGGTCTCCTTGTCAGCCTTGGCGGCGGCCTTCTTGGTCTTCTTGGCCGCCTTGGCCTTGGTCTTTGTCTTCTTGGCAGGCTTTTCCGCGGCCGGGGCTTCGGCAGTTTCCGCGCCGACAGTTTCCGCAGCGGATTCCTCAACCGGTGCTTCGGCTACGGCCTCTTCCGGCGCGGCCGCGGTCGTCTCCTCGGCGGCTTTCGCCTCGGCCTTCTTCTCGTCCTTTTCGGGTTTGGCGGCGGTCTCCTCGGCCTCGACGACTACCTCGATAGCGGCGCTGATGTCGTGGAGAAAGCGGATGGTCACCTCGTGCGTGCCCAGGTGGCGGATGGGTTCGGCAATTTCTATCTTGCGCTTGTCAATCTCGCGCCCGGCGGGCCCCTCCAGGGCGGCGGCGATAGTGGCGGCGGTTACCGAGCCGTAGAGCTTATCGCTCTCGCCGACCTTGGCCTTAACGGTGACCCGGGTGCCGGTGAGCTTCTCGGCCAGCTCCTTGAGCTCGATTTCTTCCAGGGCCTGCCGCTTGGTGATGCGGCGTAACTGCGCCTCCAGCTGCGTCGAGGCCTTGGAATCGGCCACCACGGCCAGCCGGCGCGGCAGGAGGTAGTTCCTGGCGTAGCCATCGGCCACCGTCCGGGTCTGCCCGGCCCGGGCGATGCCGGATACGTCTTCGAGAAAAATAACCTTCACAGTCGACTCCTTTTAGTGATTACTGCCCATTATAACCCACCGCCACGAAGCGGGGTCAATACCCGGCGGAGACTGGCGGGGAAATATTTTGGGGCTATTAGATCAGATATTTTTCGGCGGCGACGGCGGCCACGGCCCCGTCGCCGGTGGCGGCCACCACCTGGCGTATCGAGTCGGAGCGGATATCACCGGCGGCGAAGATGCCGGGGACGCTGGTCTCCATTTTATCGTTGACGACAATCGT
>Ga0307425_1001325_pt1 | contig 14939 bp, 11 predicted proteins | sample SalMarWE160330MG_FD_202152 | JGI IMG/M metagenome (GOLD analysis project Ga0307425, IMG submission 202152) | Salt marsh sediment microbial communities from the Plum Island Ecosystem LTER, Massachusetts, United States - WE1603-30 | ecosystem: Environmental > Aquatic > Marine > Intertidal zone >... | reverse complement strand
TAACATGACGCATGAACTGAAAACGCCCCTTTCGACCATAGCCGTAGCCTCCTACACCCTCAGCGACGAAAACCTTCAGAAAGACCCCGGCAGGGTCCGGCAGATCTCGGCCATGATCAACAAGCAGAACAGGCACCTGACCCAGCTCATCGACCGCATCCTGGAGGTCAGCATCTGGGAAAAAGACCAGGTAAGGCTTAAAAAGAAAGAGGTGCACATCTATGAATTCATGGAGGAAAAGATCAAGCTCTTCAACCTCGAAAATACGGGAAAAGAACTGTCGATCGAGGCGGAGTATCACCTGGACAAAGACTATATCAGGCTCGACGAGGTCCACATGACCACCGTCCTGAACAACCTCTGGAGCAATGCAGTCAAGTACTGCGAGGGCACCCCGCAGATCAGGATCGATGTCAGCCTGAACACCTCGCTGGTTATACGGATCCGTGACAACGGCACCGGGATCAGGAAGGAAGACCAGAAGCACGTTTTTGACAAGTTCTACAGGGCGGGGAAGGGGGATTTCAGGACCGTAAAGGGACTCGGACTCGGATTGTATTATGTGAAACAAATCGTAACCGCACACGGGGGGGAGATCGAATTGCAGAGTACCCCCGGAAAAGGCAGTACCTTTATCATTAACATACCACTAAATAATGAACATCCTGCTGGCTGAAGACGATGCGGACCTGCGGAGCATCCTCTCGCAGTACCTTGAACTGAACGGGTTCACCATCCTGCAGGCGGAAAACGGGAAAGCTGGACTCGAGATCTTCCGAAATGAGCACGTGGATTTCTGCATCCTGGACATCATGATGCCCGTAATGGACGGCTGGGCCCTGGCCAGGCAGATCCGGAAGGCAGACCCGGGAATGCCCGTGATATTCCTGACTGCCAGGAACCAGAAGGAGGACCGGATAAGGGGACTCAAACTGGGAGCCGATGATTACATCACCAAACCTTTCGAGGTGGAAGAACTCATCCTTCGCATCCATAATATTTTACGCCGTTCCGGGAACATAGGGGCCAAGCCGGTAAACCTCGGCGAATTCGAGTTCCGCTTTGACGAACTGACCCTGACCGGCTTCGGACAGCAGCACCAGATGACCCTTAAAGAAGCCGAGTTCCTGAAGTACCTGGTGGAACACCTGAACCAGGTCATGAAACGGGAACAGATCCTGGAAGATCTCTGGGGGGAGAACGACTATTTCCTCGGCCGCAGCATGGACGTTTTCGTCACCCGGCTGCGCAAATACCTCAAACCCGATGAATCCATATCCCTGGACACTATCCGGGGAGTGGGATTAATTCTCAGGGCAGACTGATATTGTCAGGCCTGGATTTTTCGTAACTTTATATATCCATTGGATAAATTACGTCCCCGGGGCATTTCATTTCCTGAGGACGTTTCAGCAATATGGAAAACCAGGATACGGGCACCCGGTTCGAAACCAGGCTCCAGCAATTTTTCTGGGAACTTGCAGACACCACCCGTTTTGCAGGAAGGGTTATACGGGTAACCTTCCGGGGACGCTATGAGTGGACGGAATTCCGGAGGCAGTGCTATGTAATCGGACTGAAAACGCTCGGGCTCATCAGCATCACCACGTTTATAATGGGACTGGTGCTGACCATCCAGACCCGGCCCGTAATGGCAGATCTCGGGGCCGATGCCTGGGTCCCGGGAGTGATCATGGTGGCCATAATCCGGGAGATCTCCCCGGTTATCGGGGCCCTGATCTTTGCCGGGAAAGTAGGTTCCGGGATCGGGGCCGAACTGGGATCGATGCGGGTAACGGACCAGATAGACGCCATGGAGGTATCGGGAACAAACCCGCTGAAATACCTGGTGGCAACCCGGGTTCTCGCCACAACCCTCATGGTCCCCCTGCTGGTATTCTATGGTGACGGGGTGGCTTTTATTGGATCCTTTGCGGGAATGAATATCGGCTACAGCATCTCCCTGAAACTATTTCTAACACAGGCGCTCGACCAACTCATTTATTTGGATGTCATACCGGCAACCATCAAGACCTTTTTCTTCGGGTTTGCCATTGGTGTGATCAGCTGTTACAAAGGCTATTACACCACGGGAGGCACCCAGGGGGTTGGATCGGCAGCCAATTCGGCCGTGGTGATCTCATCGGTCGTAATATTCATTCTTGACCTTATCGCAGTCCAGATCACCGAGATCATCATATGACCGGGGAAACCGAAAATAATGAAGCCGTAATACAGGTCAGGGACCTGCACAAGGCATTTGATGATAAGAAAGTCCTGCAAGGGGTGTCTTTCGACCTGTTCAGGGGTGAGACACTGAGCATCCTGGGACGGTCGGGACAGGGTAAATCCGTCCTGATCAAATGCGTGGTACGCCTGCTTACACCCGATGAAGGCAGCATCCGGGTACTGGAACAGGATGTCATGGCTCTTGGAGATGATGCACTAAACCTTCTGCGTGCGCGGGTGGGTTACCTTTTCCAGGAAGGGGCCCTGTACGATTCCATGACCCTGGCCGAGAACCTGCTCTTCCCCCTGGAAAGGAACAAACCCGGACTGACCGAGGACGAAAAAAGGGAACTGGTGGAGTCCACCCTCAGGAGTGTCGACCTGCTCGATGACATCGGGAAAATGCCCTCGGAACTTTCCGGCGGGATGCGAAAGAGAGCGGGACTGGCAAGGACCCTGGTGCTGCAGCCGGAGATCATCCTTTACGATGAACCGACAACGGGACTGGATCCTTATACGGCAAGGGACATCAATGACCTGATCATCCGCATACAGAAAATATATAACGTGTCGTCCATCGTGGTCACCCACGACCTGAAATGTGCAAACAGGGTCTCCAACCGGATCCTGGTCCTGCACGAGGGTAACTTCATCGCAAACGGGACCTTCGAAGAACTTCAGAGACATGAGGATGAAATCGTAAGAAATTATTTTTTATAAATCCGCCCCATGAAAAGCAACAGGCAGGCAAACATAAAGCTCGGCATGTACATTGCCGGGGGAGTGGTGCTGTTCATCCTGATCATATACCTGGTCGGGAACAAACAGAACATGTTCAGCACCAATGTCAAGGTCACGACCGTTTTCCGGGATGTAGTGGGACTCCGGGAAGGTGCCGCCGTGAGATTTACGGGTATCGATGTCGGCGCGGTGAGCAAGCTGACCATCCTCTCGGATTCTGCCGTGCTGGTTGAAATGGCCATTGACAGGAAGGTTACCCGGTTCATCAAGAAAAACTCGGTTGCCACGATTGGTTCCCAGGGCCTCATGGGATCCAGGATAATCGTGCTTACGCCCGGTGACCCCGATCAGAAATCGATCGAACATGGGGACAACCTCCCTTCGGTCCCCCCGATCGAAGCCGATGAAATCCTTAGAGAGGTCAAGATCTCGAGCGAAAGGATCACCGTCGTATCCGGGAACCTTATCGACATCACCGAAAAAATGAACCGCGGCGAGGGCATTTTCGGTAAGATCTTCACCGATACGGCCTTTGCTTCCAACCTTGCCAGGACAAGCCACAATCTTCGCACGCTGTCGGACAGGATCAACCGTGGGGAAGGATTCGTTGGAAAACTACTGGCGGACCCGGCCTTTGCGGCGGACCTGGATTCAACGGCGAGGTATGTAGCTGATATCGCCGCCAACCTGGAAGGAATCACCGACAAGGTAAACCGCGGGGAAGGGGTAATCGGCAAGCTATTCACGGATACGGCCTTTACCATTAACCTCTACGAGGCCAGCAAGAACCTGAATGCCACTACCCGGAATCTTGAGACAGTTACAGGTAACCTGATAGAGTTAACCGAAACCATGAATACGGGAGAGGGGGTATTCAGTAAAATGCTGGTGGATTCCACCTTCGCCGACAGCCTGGACGTTGCCCTTCACAACCTGAACCAGACCCTCATCGAAATCCGTAAGGCTTCAGAGGCCCTTCAGTACAGCGGAATGGTCAGGGCATTCTCAAAAAAAGCAAAAAGGAATGCGGAGGAGGCAGCAGAGGAGGAGGCCGGGGAAAATGCAGGGGGAGAAATCGAAAAGGAGGAACAATAAAAGGGAAGAAGGATAAGAGGGGACCGGTCTATTGGCTGGCCTCGTATTCATAATCGTACGTCTGGGTCTGGCCGGAACCTAATGCCCAGTGAATTTTAACCAGGTTGAAATCCAGATCCCAGGTAAAGTCCACCGACCCTTCTTCCCCATCCTTCCCTGAATAAACCCCAGAACGGACCGTTCCGTCTACGTCACATTCAAATTCCAGTGTCCCGTTCAGCCACCCGTCCACGTTCACATATTCTCCCCGGACCAGCCGCCCGTCCCTATACCGGTATGTTTCGGATCCGGCTGTGCCGTCCGTGGTGGTAAAGGTTTTTACCAGTAATTTCCTGTCCCCATTATACCAGTACACGAAATCCATGCTGCGCCCGTCCCCGTAATCCCTGTGCGATTGAACCAGCACACCCGTGGTATCGTATTCATAGGTACTCATGGTGCTCAGCCCGTCCGAGCGGATGTACTCCCTGTTGATAAGCTTGCCGGATTCATCATAGGTATAACTGGTGGGTCCTCCCGATAAAGGCCCGCCCGTTCCCCCGTCAAATTCGTAAAACTCGGATCGTACCCGGTACCATGGATTTTCCCTTATAAAAACATTGGAATAGACAAAGGCCTGCGGAAAGGCTTCCTGGTATTCGTACCGGAAGGTCTGGCTCCAGTTATCGTTAATATCCCATTGCTCCCCGGTAAGCCTGCCTTCCCGGTATTCATAGGCAATGCTGCCGATGGAAACCGAATCCCTGAACAGCTCAGCCCCGGTTCTCAGGCCGTTTTCCCAGGCATATTCAATCCTCCCGTAAAACCAGCCGTTCAGTCCCCTGCAATCCGCAGACTCAAGCCTCCCATCCTGCGTGTAATAATAATCAGCCCGGCCTGTAACCCCGTCGGAGCGGCTGAAATCCTCACTTACCAGGTTCCCTTCCGGGCCATACTCAAAATGTTGAACCGAACGGATCCCGTCGCTGAATTCCCTTGACTTTACGATCATTTTCCCCGCGGAATCCAGGGTATGATGGTTCACCGAGCTCCTTGAACTGTCCTCCAGGTGCCAGATCGCCATATAATTGCGACCTTCCGGGTCATAATAGAAATGGGTCACGGCCTTTTCCCCCGATGAATTCTCATAATGCAGCTCCACAAGCCTGAAATCACCGGGCGGTGCCTCTTCCTTTTCCTCCGGGCGGCTGCTGCAGGATAAAAGGAAGGCGGGAAGAAAGCAGGTCAGTATGGCGGTTCGCAGGTTCATGGGGGATAAAATTATGATAAAATCAAAACTTCCCCTAAATTGAGGTATTGAAATCCGAAATAAAACCATAAGCCCATGAAAACAATCGTATTTCTTTTAAGCCTGGGAATGTTTACTTTTAATCCTGTAAACGTGGACAAAACAGCGGACATGGACAATACTTATACCACGGACGTTTTCGAAACCTCCGGGGGAGACCTTGCCATCGGGTTCATCGGTCACGGAACGCTTATGTTCAAATTCAGGGGACTGGTGATCCATGTGGACCCCACCATGCAGGAGGCGGATTATGCCACCATGCCGGATGCCGACCTGATCCTGGTGACCCACCATCACGGTGATCACCTGGACCTGACCGCCATTAACCACATCCGGAAAAAGGATTGTCCCGTGGTCATGACCCCGACCTGCCTGGAACAACTCGGGAGCTTCGAGAGCGCCGTGATCATGAAGAACGGGGAAAGCAAAACCGTAAAGGGAATCCCCATCCAAGCAGTTCCCGCCTATAACATCCAGCATAAAAGGCCCAACGGGGAAGCCTTCCATCCAAAAGGTGTCGGAAACGGGTATGTCGTGACGTTCGGGGACAAACGGGTGCTGATCGGCGGGGATACCGAGAATGTTCCCGAGATCAAGGCGCTGAAAGACATTGATATTGCCTTTCTGCCGATGAACCTTCCCTATACCATGACCCCTGAAATGGTGGCGGACGCTGCCCGGGCAATCCGGCCAGCGGTCCTGTACCCTTACCATTACGGGAATACGGATCCTGAAGAGCTGGTCAAGCTCCTGAAGGATGAAAAGGATATTGAAGTAAGGATAAGGGACCTGAAGTAAGTTTTAATCCGGGACTTTCGTCGCGGAATTCCGTCCGGGGCCTTCATGCGGTCCCTTCCGGTCTGCGTTCCGGAACGGCAGAAGGAAATGTTCCCCTACTTTTTCCTCAGGGATTCGAACCAGAGCATGGCCCCCACGATGGCCGCCTCGGCTGCTCCCTCGTGATCGCCTTTAACCAGTGTAATGTTCACATTGGTTTTGCCGCCGCTGTTATAGTATTCCTTTGCCAGTTCGGAATTGAATGAGGGAACGATCTGGTCTTCATCCCCCTGGATCAGCAGTACCGGTGCGGAAGGAACGAAATTCAGGAGGGAATTCGAAACGATCGCATCCCTGAAGGCCTGTTCTCCCCCGGATTTGTACCCCGTTAAAAAGGTCTCGGTGAATATTGAATCCATGGACCCGGGAAGGCGGTTGTTGATGGCGGCCATCATCTGCGACCCGTCGAAATAATCCGGTATCTCGCTCGCCCAGGGTTCCCTGAAAATTTCGGACAGGCGGTTCCACCCGTAATAATGGTCGTATGAATTGAACAGGTAGGCCATCAGGATCGGCTGTTCGTAGGTTCCCCATTCCATTATCGAATCAACGGTTGCCGCCAGGTCATAGGGACCCGCAAGCGGTGCGGATGCCGTGACCTGGAATTCGTCCGAATAGTTCTTTTCGATCTCATGGTGAGTGGCCATGGTGACGTATCCGCCCTGGGAATAACCGGTCAGGTAAAGGCTTCCGTCTGTCTGTATGCCCTGCGAGGAAAGATAACTCATGCTTGCCCGGAGCATATCGATGACGGTGGTTGCCGAATTTTCGGCAAGAAGGTAAGGGGGAACGATGTAGGATTCCCCGAGTCCCAGGTAATCCGCTGCCACGCAGACATACCCCATGGAAGCAGCCACGGCACCTGCCAGTCCCGCGTCCGAATTCCCCGCCCCCTGGGAAGGGACCAGGTACCTCTGGGTCTGGGTTCCGTGCTGGAAACAGATGACCGGAAACTCACCCGTGGTTTCAGGGATGTATACCGCCCCGGTGGCATTCACCAGTTTGCCGTCCGGCTGCGGGGTCATGTAGGTAATTTTCACCGCCTTTACATCATACACAAGGGTAAAGGGGAGCTCAAATTTATTGATGTCCAGCAACGCCTGGATTTCAGCGAGGGTATATATCCTTTTTTGTTCGGTCGTGATGATATCCCCGCGCTCCGCCGTTTTTGGCTGCTCCTTCTGGCAGGAGGCAAGAAAAAACAGCAAAGGGACAAGTGGTATGAATAGTTTTCTCATAGTCTCAAATTTACGATAATTCTACGGACAAGTCTTGCCTTTGCATGCCATTATGCCGTAACTTTATGTGATAATCCGGTCCAAAACAATTTAAATACCCGTGTTATGCCAACCTATGTACTTCTGACCAAACTTTCTCCCGATCTTGCATTGCAGATGAAAGAGCGGGCTGAACTGGGCAGGACCTGGCTTGACCAGGTCAAAAATACCTGTCCCGAAGTGAAATTCGTTGCCCACTACGCCCTCCTGGGCCAGTTTGATTTCCTGGATATCTACGAAGCCCCGGACGACAAAACCGCCGCCAAGGTTTCCATCATAAGCCAGGCTCACGGGGCCTTCCAGGCGCAGAGCCTGCCGGCAATACCTTACCGGGAATACCTTGACCTGATTAAGGAGATCTGACCGGAGAAATCCATCCGGAAAATCTGAACGCAGGGATCCGGCCTGAATGACGGATCTTGAATTGACCTTTTATGCCTGAAATGCCGCGGGTAATGTGATTAACAGGGTCAGGTCCCGGTTCAGGATAACAGGGAGGGAATTGTTTCAAGTCCCCTGTCAATCCGGCGGAGCACTTCCGCTTTGCCCAGGACTTCCATCATATCCATGAGTCCGGGTCCCAGGCTGGATCCAACGAGGACCAGCCTCAGGGGGTTCATGACTTTCCCGAACCCGATCTCCCGCCCTGAGACCATTTCCCGGATGGCGGGCTCGATAACAGGGGCGGTAAACGGTTCGGCCTTTTCAAGCAGGCTGCGAATCTCCAGCATCAGGGAAGGGGTATCCGGCTTCCATACCTTTCGCACTACCTTTTCATCGTAACGATCGGGACCGGTAAAGAAAAACCAGGACTGTTCCCATAGATCGGGAAGGAGGAAAGCCCGTTCCTTGACAAGGGACAGCACCCTGGCCGTGTAGTCCGTGTCAAACGGGAGCCTGCGGCTTTCCAGTTCCGTTCTGAACCAGCGGGCCAGTTCATCGTCCGGTTTCCTGACCAGGTACTGGTGGTTGAACCACCTTGCCTTTTCCGGGTCGAACCTGGATCCGGACTTGACGATCCGTTCCAGGCTGAAGGCTTCGATGAGTTCATCCATGGAAAAGATCTCCTGTTCCGTCCCCGGATTCCATCCCAGCAGGGCCAGGATGTTGATGAACGCTTCGGGGAGATATCCCGATTCCCGGTACCCGCTTGAGACCTCCCCGTTTTCCGGGTTAACCCATTTCAGCGGGAAGACCGGGAACCCCAGCCGGTCGCCGTCCCGCTTGCTGAGCTTTCCCTGCCCGTCCGGTTTCAGGGTCAGGGGCATGTGGGCAAATTCAGGCATGCTTTCCTTCCATCCGAATCCCTCGTAAAGCAACACATGCAGGGGCATGGAGGGCAGCCATTCCTCCCCCCGGATCACGTGGCTTATTTCCATCAGGTGGTCGTCCACCACGTTCGCAAGGTGGTAGGTAGGCATACCGTCGGCTTTCATCAGGATCTTGTCGTCGAGGGTCCTGGCGTTCACCTCCACCCTTCCCCTTACTACATCGTTGAATTCGATCCAGTGGTCATCCGGCATCCTGAAGCGGATCACGTAAGGGACACCGGAACGGACTTTCTCCCGGACTTCTTCATTTGAAAGTGCGATCGAGTTATTCAGGCGGTCACGGCTCAGGGCATTGTAAATGAAGGTCCGCTTTGTCCGCTCCGCTTCCGCCCTGAGGGTTTCCAGTTCTTCAGGAGTGTCGAAGGCCAGGTATGCCAGTCCCCTGCTGACCAGCAGATCCGCGTATTCCCGGTAGATCTCCTTTCGTTCGGACTGCCGGTAGGGAGCATACGGTCCCCCTCTGGTAACCCCTTCGTCGAATTCAATCCCGCACCAGTTGAGGGCCTCGATGATGTACTGCTCGGTCCCCGGCATATACCTCGCCCGGTCCGTATCCTCGATGCGAAGAATGTAAGTACCCCCGTTTTTCCGTGCAAAAAGATAATTGAACAGGGCAGTCCTGACGCCGCCGATGTGAAGGGGACCGGTGGGACTCGGTGCAAATCGTACCCTGACCGCCTGTTTATTCATGTTCTCAAATTTATTCAAAGATAAACAGAAATGAACTACTTTTGGGAACCAAACCGGTATTATGCGGCTGATCTACGACCTGGTCATACGGATCTATTACCTGCTCATCCTGGCGGCTTCCATTGCCAATCCCAAAGCAAAGCGGTGGATCGCAGGCAGAAGGGGACTGCTGCGGAGCATTGCTGAAACGGTGGATCCCGGGGTGCCCGTGATCTGGTTCCATTGCTCATCCCTGGGCGAGTTCGAGCAGGGAAGGCCCGTGATCGAAAAGATTAGGAAGGAGTTCCCGGGGAAAAAGATACTCCTGACCTTCTTCTCCCCTTCCGGGTACGATATCCGGAAAAATTACCCGGGAGCCGACTACGTATTCTACCTGCCCCTGGATACCCGCAAAAACGCAAAGCGCTTCCTTGAACTGATCAGGGTCGAACGGGCCTACTTCATCAAATACGAATTCTGGTACCATTTTCTGGCTGAACTGCATGCAGGGGGAATATCCGTCTGCCTGATCTCGGGGATCTTCAGGCAAAACCAGGTCTTCTTCCGCCGGTACGGGGGATGGTACCGCAGGATTCTGGGATCCTTCGACCATCTTTTCGTGCAGCAGGAATCCTCCCTCGATCTCCTGGCATCGGCCGGGATCCGTAATGTCTCGGTCAGCGGGGACACCCGTTTCGACCGTGTATGGGAAATTGCACGGGGCATCCGCCCGGATCCCCGTTTTCAGTCCTTCGCCGGGAAGAACCCGGTCGTCGTGGCCGGGAGCACATGGCCCGCCGACGAGGAACTCCTTGCCCGGTACATCAATGAATCCGGACGGGATGTACGATGGATCATTGCACCGCACGAGATCCATGAATCCGGGATCGGCCGGCTGGAGGGACTGGTCCGCCTGCCGTCCAGGCGATACACCCGGCTCGGTGAGGAAGACCCGGGAAATGCCCGCCTGCTCATCATCGACACCGTCGGACTGCTGTCCTCCCTGTACCAGTATGCATCCATTGCCTACATCGGGGGAGGGTTCGGGAAAGGTATCCACAACACCCTGGAAGCTGCCGCCTTCGGAAAACCGATGATTTTCGGTCCCCGGTACACCAAATTCCAGGAGGCGGTGGACCTGGCCGGCCGGAATGCTGCCTTCCCTGTGTCGAACTACGGGGAACTCCGGTCAGCCATTGACCGGCTGTTGGAAGACCCCGGCATGTTAAAAACCTCGGGGGAATCCGCTGAAACCTATGTAAAATCAATGCTTGGGGCCAGTTCCCGGATTGTTGATTTCACGTTGAAAAGTCAGGGTGGATAGTTTACAATTACATGTATCTGCAGAGCCACTATTTTCAGGCATTCCATTATTTTTCAGAATGTGAATGGTCCGGCCCGGTGTATCCGGTCATCTCCTGAAAGAGAGAGGATTTTATAAGGATTTATTAATGTTTATTTAACCGGCCAACGGGTCCCCCGGGCTATTTTTACCGATCTTGAAATTTTATGTTAACCTTATATCCACTTTTAACTTAAACACCTATGCTTATGAAATCACTTTGGAAAAATCTAACCGGACTCTTACTGTCCGTGCTGATCACAACCGCTGCATCTGGGCAGGTTGGATTCACCGGGGGAGGCAAAAATGCCGTCACCCGGATGGGATCAAACCAGGTGCAAGACTCAGCTTAATATTTTCTCAGGAACGAAAGCCGCCAGGAATAACTCCTACAGATGATGAATTCCTGTACAAAGAAAAACCGGATGATTTTTCCGCCGATACATAAGGATTCCGTCCGGGCGGCCAATTGTAAAAACATAAATCTTAATTCTATGAAAAACATGTATAAATTTTTATTCACGTTTCTGGTTGCTTGCTTAATAACATTTCCTGTCTATTCGCAGGTCACAAAATCAGGTATGAACGGCAAAGTTACATCAGAAACAGGTGAAGCACTTCTTGGTGCAACAGTAGTAGCCGTTCATGAACCTTCCGGAACACAGTACGGAACCATTACCAATGACGAGGGCCTGTTCAGTCTGCAAGGTATGCGGCCCGGCGGGCCATACTCTGTTAAAATCTCCTATGTGGGCTACTCAACCGCTTCATATACTGATATTACGTTGTATTTAGGTGAATCATTCAACTTAGATGCGCAAATTAAGCAAAGTGCTGTTGATGTTCCCGAAGTTTTGATTGTAGGTTCCAGACCTTCGAAATTCAACACCACCAAGACCGGGGCTACAACCAATATTTCGAACGAACAGTTGAATGCCATGCCTTCCATTAACAGGAGTATTTCCGACATTGCCCGAATTTCGCCATATGCAAATGGCATGAGCTTAGCGGGTGGAGATGGCCGTTCAACAAACTTCACGGTGGACGGGGCCAATTTTAACAACAACTTTGGTCTGAGTTCCAGCCTGCCGGGTGGTGGGAACCCTATTTCTTTAGATGCTATCGATGAAGTACAGGTAGTAATAGCGCCATTCGATGTGCGCCAGACAAATTTTATCGGGGGTGGAATCAATGCAATTACCAAATCGGGAACCAATAAATTTAAAGGTTCAGCCTATACTTATTTTACCAACGAGAAAATGCGGGGCAATAAAATCGGAGATGTTGATTTCGGAGATCGCGATAAAGAATCGCGACAACTATACGGTGTAACGCTGGGCGGGCCTATCATTAAAAACAAATTGTTCTTTTTCGTTAACGGAGAATACGAATTACGTCCGGGACAGGTCGTAACCTGGAGGCCGTCAAAAGACGGCGTTGCCAATACCGACCTTATGCTTTCACGCACCAGTACTTCGGATATGGACCTGGTTAAACAACATTTAATCAATAATTACGGATATGATCCCGGCTCCTACAGTGATTACCCTGCAGACGAAACCAACAAAAAACTGTTAGCCCGTATTGACTGGAACATCAATGATAACAACAAATTAAGTGTCCGGTATAATTATACCAAGAATCAGGCGTGGAATCCAACAAACGGCAATTCAACCGATGCAGGTTTCCGTAACAGGAATATGGACCGGATTTCCCAATACTCCATGGCTTTCTCCAATTCCATTTATTCAATGGATAACATTGTAAATTCGGTTTCATTTGATTTAAACAGCCGGATTTCAGATAAGATTTCAAATCAGTTCCTGACCACCTATTCAAAAATTCAGGATATTCGTGGATCCACTTCTGATAAGTTCCCGTTTATTGACATTATGGCCGGAATTAATACGGATGGAAGCCAGATACTTGAACCATATATGTCTGCAGGTTATGAATTGTTCACATGGAACAATGGTGTAAATAACAATATTTTCAATATCATTGACAACCTGACCTATTCATTGAGCAATCATAAAATTACAGCCGGGTTAAGTTTTGAACATCAAATGGCAAACAACTCGTACATGCGTAACGGTACCGGATATTATCGTTATGCCAGTATTGACGATTTCCTGAATCAGGCTGCACCAAGAGACTTTGCCTTGACATATGGGTACGACGGAGAGGAGAATCCGGCTGCGGAAGTTGCATTTAACCAGTTTGGCATCTATGTTCAGGATGAATGGAACGTTAGTTCTGGTTTCAAATTAACTTATGGTATACGTGCCGACTATTTAAAATATGTAGATAACATTATCCGGAACAACGCTATTTATGAATTAGATTTTGGTGGCAAAAAAATTGATACCGGCGAATGGCCGGATGCAAATCTACAGCTTTCGCCGAGAGTTGGTTTCACATGGGATGTAATGGGTGATCAGACCTTGAAACTTCGGGGAGGTACAGGTATTTTTGCAGGACGGCTGCCGCTGGTTTTTTTCACCAATATGCCAACCAATTCAGGAATGGTGCAGGGCAGTTATGCAGCTGTTACCAGGTATGATCCCAATGGTTTTGTAACAAGTGCTGATCCTGTTCTGGCAACGCTGGCCGGGCCGATGATGACCGATGTGAATGAAATGATCAGCACATTGAACCTGCCCAGTACAATTACTCCTGAACAAGGCGTATTGCCGCGTGATATTAATGCCATTGATCCCGAATTTAAAATGCCCCAGGTGTGGAAGACATCACTGGCTGCAGATTATAACCTTCCGGTTTCATTCCCGATGACGGTTACATTGGAAGGTATTTACACGAATAATATAAATGGTGTAATGCTGCAAAACTACAACCTGAAACAGCCCGATGCTGCCTGGGACCGTTTCAGCGGAAGTGATGACAGATATATTTATCCCGCTGACAGTATCCTGGAGTATACATCGAGAAATGCATACGTACTGGCCAACAGCAAAGAAGGATGGGGAGCCATTGGAACTATTTCAGTTACGGCAGAACCTGTGAAGAATCTGAATGTAATTGCAGCTTTTACCCACACCGAGTCAAAAGAGGTATCGGGTATGCCAGGCAGCAACGCAGCTTCTGCATACAATGGCCTTATTGAGGTGAATGGCCCGCATCTGCCCTGGGTTCAGCGATCGCAATATGTTGTTCCAAACAAAGCCATAGTTTCCCTTTCTTACAGTCTTCCTTATGCTAACGATCATATGGCAACATCATTTAATCTGTTCTATTCCGGATATTCAACCGGAGGATACAGCTTCACCTATACGAATGATATGAATGGCGATGGTTATGCAGGAGACTTGATATACATACCAAAGAACAGGGGTGATATACAGTTTGAAAGTACTGCAGATGAAGATGCATTCTTTGCTTTTATTGAACAGGACAAGTATCTGAGTAAGCATCAGGGTGAATATGCTGAAGCATATGCTGCAAGAGCTCCCTGGGTGCATACCTTTGATTTACGTGTTGCACAGGATTTCAGCATCAAAGCAGGCGAGACCAAACACACTTTACAAATATCCCTTAACATTCTGAACCTCAGTAACCTGATCAACAGCGAATGGGGTGTCAGCAAGAATATGTTTAATGCAAACAACGGACAGATCCTGACATATGAGGGCATGGATGCAAACAATGTTCCAAGCTTTTCAATGGTTCAGGATAACAATGGTAATTACCTGAAAGAAACGTATTCGACTTATTATAACTACAATCAATGCTGGCAACTGCAGATCGGAGCACGTTACATCTTCTGATTTAAAGCAGGGATTGCGAATTAATTAGCCGGCACAGAAGCCGGCTTTTTTTATCTTATCACTGACAAAAAAGACCATCCTGAAGCGGGTTCAGGATGGTCAATTTCTCTAACCCTTTTTGAAAACTTAATCCCAGAAAATTCACCCTGGTTTCGCAGCAAAAGTTACAAAGGAATACATCCCGGATTTTTTCCCGCAGGATTTTTTTTCAACAAAATTTTAAACCGTTCCCGATCCCGGCAGGCATTCCCGTCATCCCTGGGAACACTGAAAAAAAATCCCAGAATATTTACAGATATTAATACCCGTTTTTAGTTAATATTCTGTAACTCAATGATTTTGAAT
>Ga0307425_1001323_pt1 | contig 14958 bp, 10 predicted proteins | sample SalMarWE160330MG_FD_202152 | JGI IMG/M metagenome (GOLD analysis project Ga0307425, IMG submission 202152) | Salt marsh sediment microbial communities from the Plum Island Ecosystem LTER, Massachusetts, United States - WE1603-30 | ecosystem: Environmental > Aquatic > Marine > Intertidal zone >... | reverse complement strand
CTCCAAAAACTAACAGATACTATACCGCCGAATTTAAAAGCAGTGTGATATAAAACTAAAATAGGACCAACAGTGCATAAAAAAATATGTAACTCTAACCAGTTTTTAAGAAAACCAAAATTCAGGAATGTTCTGACTCTCTTTCGAATCATATAAACAGCAACACCTATAATCATCATTAAAGTTCCGATTATACCGAAACCATGCCCCCAGCTTCCGCTTGGTTTTAAAGCAGTATGGCTAGGATCAAAAAATCTTTGATCTAAAGGGGTAGAATAGTATTTGTAACCGTTCAGTGCCAACAAAATTGTTACTGTTATTCCTACTATAAAAAACAGTGATATATATATGGTATGTAATGTTTTGTTCAAAGTGATTAATTTGATTATCAGACTATTTGTATATAGTTAATTTTTGTATAATATCGTGTTATTAGGAATAGCACCAAATATATAGAATGAGATATTTATATCGCTAAAATTATTAAAGTCTTTTATCTAGAGGATTTTACCGAGGGTGATATATTTTACCGAATGATTGACTGCCAGGTCATTCAATTTACCAACGAGAATGTTGATTCTCTCATCTGTATTATCATCAAAAGCTTCAAAGGCTTCCTCTGAAATAAAGGTATATTGTTCCTGATATTGGTTGGATTTCCCCTTAACTTCATAAACCGAATAATCTTCAAGACCTTCGGCTTTTAATAGATTTTTTAATTCGTTAATTACACTTTTAAATTCTTCTTTTTTTGAATTGTCAACTTCGTACTGAACAGTGAATATTACTTTGGACATTTATTCTCCATTAATTAACTTATTAGTTTATTGATATTTCCCCTTTATAAATTTCCTTCGCAGGACCTGTTAATGACAAATCGTCAAATTTTCCATTTTCAACACTGAAATTTACAATTAATTTTTCTCTTCCTCTTGTGATCAAGGTTACCGGAGATTGAAAATTAAATTTCAAATGACTAATAATAGCGGCAGCAACCGAGCCGGTTCCACAAGCCAGCGTTTCATCTTCAACTCCTCTTTCATAGGTTCTAATATGGACTTCGTTATTAATTATATTAGTGAAATTTACATTTGTGCCGCCCGGTGCGAACCCAGAAAGGTTTCTGATCTCCCTTCCAATTTGAACAACAGGGAATTTATCAAAAGATTTTTCGGATATCTTATCGTTCAACTTTCCTAACAGATCATTAAACGAAATTACTACGTGAGGTGAACCTGTATGAATATAGCTCGCTGGAATATTCCGTCCCATACTCTTTACGTTAATTTCTTTCCTGATTTCGCCTGGTTGATTTAAATTAAATTTAATTAAACCATTCTCAAGAAGTTCGCCACTGTATACAATATCGTTAGATAAAAATCTTATTTTTTTTCCGTTTAATTTTCCCGAGTTGTTCGCAAATAAAATTGAACATCTTGCACCGTTACCACAAAGAGTTCCTGTTGAGCCATCTGCATTATAATAATCCATTGCAAAGTTGTAGCCGTTTGAGTTGCTTATTAAAATAACTCCATCGGCACCGATACCGTTCCTCCTATCACAAAGCCGGGTTATTAGACCATTTGAAAGAGATATGCCGGAATTCAGCGATTTATCTATAACGATAAAATCGTTCCCGGCGCCGCTCATCTTTGAAAAAAATATAGTTTTCATTTTAGTATTGTAATTTAGCCGAATACTGACTTGTAAACAATATAATAATCGGTTAATTAATTGTTATGATAGGATTTGTGAAGGAGGTAAATTTGGGAGCCGCATATGTAACGGCTCCTTTATTCTTATTACAATGCTACTTTTGTGCAAATTGTCTTACAAGGTTGGCAACCTGCTGCGCCTCTTTCGAATTAAATTCGAAGGTAAGTTTCTTGTGATTTACCAGATCTATTATAGTTCCGATCAGACATAAACCACATGTCAGAAAAAACAGAATACCCATGCCTATCTGACCGAGAATAAATCTTTGAACTCCAGCAATGCCAAGCAAACCAAGAAGTGTAAGAATTAATATTGTTGTCGGATCTTTTCTTCTTGAACTATACACTGAGGCGAATTGCTGAACTTTAGCATCGTCAAAGTCCTGCAACAATCCCTGTATGTACATTAATTCCTCGCCTTCAAGATAAGGCATTAATTGTAATATGTTCGCCATATCTCCTCCAGTTAATTTTTGATAAATGAATGATTCTTGCTATTAATACTATTAGTGCAAACAATCCCAAGGGATGAACACTGAACGATTCCAGAATTTCTCCATGTAAAATATATGATACCGAATTTCCCAATCCGCAACCGGGACAAAATCCAAATCCAAGAATATGAAACGGACAAATACTGAAATGAGTTATTGCAGGATTATTTATGAATGCAAGGTATAATAAAGCACCTATCCATATTGCTGCTTCAAAACCAATAATTTTGGGAGATGAAATTAAAAGCTGAAATGAGTTTCTTAAATTTTCTGAGTATTTAATATTTAATGCTTGAGTATTCAATCTGTGAACGGAGGAATAATTAATTCTAATGTAAACTTAGCTACTGAGTTATTCTTATACAATCTCAGATTGATGAATGGATAGTTTTTGTCGGTGAATAACATTAAAATCGGGGTGATATTAATGAAGCATCCACCCTGATAATTGGGAATTCCATTATATCACCCACAAAACTTCTTTGCTATGTATTCCGAAATTGGGAAAAAAGACTATTACTTGCTTAATAATTACGGCTAAGACAAGATTTTATCTATTAGTTGTAATTCATCAACAGAAAAGCTACGGTTGTTCAACGCACCCATAGCATCCTCAACTTGCGAAACTTTACTGGCGCCTATAAGGGCAGAAGTAACAACTGGATCACGCAAAACCCAGGCAAGAGACATTTGCGCTAAAGTCTGATTTCTATTAGCAGCGAGTTCGTTTAGTTTTCTTATCTTATTTATTTTTTCTTCCGTTACCTGTTCGCGCTTCAAAAATGTACCTTCTTTGCCGGCTCTTGAATCAGAAGGGATTCCATCGAGATAACGGTTTGTTAATAATCCCTGTGCGAGCGGTGAAAAAGCAATGCTGCCGATTCCTTCACTTCTTAAAACATCAGTTAAACCATTTTCAATCCAGCGATCCATCATGTTATAACGCGGTTGATGAATCAAGAGCCTTGTTCCCATCGATTTTAGTATATCTGCGGCTCGTTTTGTATCCGCTGCATTGTATTGCGAGATTCCAACATACAATGCTTTTCCGCTTTTCACAATATGGTCAAGTGCACCCATTGTTTCCTCAAGGGGAGTTTCGGGATCAGGGCGATGATGATAAAATATATCTACGTATTCAATTCCCATTCGCTTTAGACTTTGATCGAGACTTGCTATGAGATATTTGCGTGAACCGAAATCACCGTAAGGACCATCCCACATATCCCATCCTGCTTTGGATGAAATGATTAGTTCATCGCGATAAGATGCTAAATCTTTCTTGAATATTCTACCAAATGTTTCTTCTGCTGAACCATAAGGAGGACCATAATTGTTAGCAAGATCGAAATGTGTTATGCCGAGATCGAAAGCACGATGAATTATTTTACGGCAATTTTCAAAAACATCTACTCCCCCGAAATTATGCCATAAGCCGAGAGATACAGGCGACAGTTTCAGTCCACTTTTCCCACAGCGATTGTAATTAATATTATCGTAGCGTTTGGAGGATGGTATGTATTGCATTTTGATTCCCTTGTGAATTCTCAGTTAGCAAAATTGGTTGCGGTCAAATATTCTTAAAATCCATTTCAAATAGTAATTAATGTTCATCAACACCATTCTCAAATTCCAACAAAAGAATATACTGTAACAATCTGTAGGGACACAACGTTCTATATCCCAACAATATTTTTTAATCCATTACAACCAATATTTCGTTTTTTTCTTTCATCAAATCTAATGAAATTAAATTTCCAGCCACTTTTTTATTATTGATCGTAATTTTCTTCACACCTTTTTGAACACCATTTGGATTTTTAATTGTAATGTTAAAACTTTTATTCCTGAATCTTCTTGTAATTTTTATTTCTTTCCATTCGGACGGAATGCAGGGATCGATTCTTAATCCATTATAATCCGGTTGTATGCCAAGAATGTATTGAGTTGCCGTATAGTAAGCCCACGATGCAGTTCCGGTTAACCAGGGTAAACTTGAAGCACCGTAACGCGGACTGTATTTGCTATGAGTAAACTGGGAATAAACGTAAGGTTCGATTCCTCTTAGCTCTGCTTTTGTGTTGTAAGCAGAAGGCATAAATCTCCTGTAATAATCATAAGCCCGGTTGCCTCTGCCCAAAAGTGTTTCCGCAATTATTACCCAGCTTTGCGTGTGATTGAAAATGGAAGCGTTCTCTTTCATCCCTTTATTAAACAACCTTGATTTAATCACTTTCGGATCCATCTTTTCAACAGGAGGATCGTTTATCATCAAACCATAATCTGTTAAGAGACGATCTTTAACAATATCCATTAATTTTTTAGATTGTTCTTTTGTCGTGTGTCCGCTTATTACAGCCCACGGCTGCGGCTCCAAAAAGATCGAAGCTTCATCATTTTCTTTCGAACCGAATTTCAAACCATCTTCTCTGTAAGCACGAAGATACCATTTACCATCCCAGGCATACTTTTCAAGATTTTCATCTAAAACTTTTAAATGATCTTTAGCCCAATTAATTTCTTCAGACTTATTTTGTCCGTCTGAGCCGGATTTCGCTCCGCTCAACATTTCACAAATTTCTATATAAGTTTTTAGAGCATATCGTAATTGAAAAGCCACAAAGGTTGTTTCACCTTTATAACCGAGAACAAGACAGTCATTCCAGTCGGCAGATAATCCACAGGGGAATCCGTGAGCACCTGAATGATCAAGATTAAACTGAATTGCTAGTCTTAAATGTCCGAGCACTGTATCTTCTCCGTGATCTGCATAAGGAAGAACTTTATTATAAAAAGAAAGATTTCCTGTTTCTTTTACATAAGCAGGAATTGTATTAAAGAGCCACATACAGTCGTCTGAACGATATTCTTTTTCATCGGGAGTTTTTTCTTTTCCCGGAGTATGAGCAAAAGGTTTAACAACTGGCATTGCACCACCAGTTGAAACCTGACCTGTTATCATTAATTCGAGGCGTTCTTTAACCTCAGCAGGAATTAAATGAAGAACGCCAAGCATATCCTGTACAGTATCACGATAACCAAGTCCGTCCCTTTCACCGGAATAAACCAAACTTGCCGCACGCGACCAGGTAAAAGTCATCAAACTGTTATAAGGATTCCACATATTTAACATGCTATTAAATTCTTTGTCAGGAGTTTTAGCAGTTATTCCTTCTAATCTTGAATGCCAGTAATCTTTAAGTTTTTTAAACTCTTTTCTTACTTTAGTCGGTTTTCCCATTTCCTTAACAGCGATTTTGCCTTCAGCATCAGCAGAGCCGATTCCCATAAGGACAATCAATTCTTTTGATTCACCTTTCTTCAAATCAATATCAATCTGAAGAACTCCGCAACCGTTATCACCAACCGCGATCGAGTTTTTACATTTACCTTCTTCAACAACAATTGGATTAGAATAGGTTCGATATGGTCCAAGAAAAATTTCCCTATCTGTATCGAATCCTCTTACTTTAGTTCCTGCTATTGCTAAGAAAGTATGGCGTCCTTGTCCATCATCTTCAAAGTGTTCCGGCATTGAAGGCATATAAACATTCGTACCGTGATCAATTATATCATTAATAACATCCATCTTCAAAATGTATTGAGAATACTGAAGATTGTTCATATCCTGAGACAAATTCCAGTTATTAGCATATTCAACATAAGTGAAGATGCTAAGCTTCCTTTTCTTCTTTCCTGTATTAGAAATTTTCAAACGCCAGCATTCATAAGTTTTTCCAAGCGGAACAAAGTAAAGAGTTTCTGTTTTGATTGAAGAATATTCAGATGAGATTTTTGTATAAGCAGTTCCGTGCCTGCATTCGGATTTATATTTCTTTAATGATTTACCAACAGGCTGCCACGAAGCCGACCAATATTTTTTACTTTCCCTATCACGTAGATAAAAATATCTCCCCGGTTGATCCATCGGAATATTGTTAAAACGTAACCTTGTAAATCTTCCCTGTGCCGCAGACTTATAAAAACTATAACCACCGGCATTGTTTGTAATTATTGCACCGTATTCCGTTGAGCCAAGATAATTACTCCACGATCTCGGTGTATCAGGTTTTTCAATTATGTATTCTTTGTTTTTATCGTCAAAGTATCCAAAGCGCATTGTCTCTCCTGCTATTGAATTGGTTTGTCTGGATTGGCTTTTATGTATGCTATTAATTCATCCACTTGAGTAAAAGCTAGAGCAGAATAAGTGTCTGCAGCACCATAGAAGACGGCTATTCTTCCTGTATCAGCATCCTGTAAAGTTGCACAAGGAAAACAAACATTGGGAACAAAGCCTGTTGTTTCATAAGGTTCTTCAGGAGTCAAAATATAATTTTCACAATTATGTAGAATTTTTGATGGATTATCTATATTCAGAAGCGCAGCACCAATACTATAAATATATCCACTGCAGGTTGTGCAAACTCCATGATAAATTAATAACCAGCCTTCGGTCGTTTCAATCGGAACAGGACCTGCGCCGAGCTTTGTATTCTTCCACCAGTAATGACTCGTCTTCATTACAAGTCTGTGTTTCCCCCAATAAGTCAGATCAGGACTTTCACTTAGGTAAATATCACCGAAAGGTGTATGCCCGTTATCGCTCGGGCGATTCAGCATTACAAAATTTCCATTAATTTTTCTTGGAAATAAAACGCCATTTCTGTTAAATGGAAGGAAAGCATTTTCTAATTGTATAAAAATCTTAAAGTCTTTTGTCTTGGCAATTCCAACTGTTGGTCCGTTAAAATAGTTACACCACGTTATGTAATATGTTCCATCTATTTCAAGAAGTCTTGGATCGTAAGTATATAAATTAGGTTTTGCAGCAGAACCATCTTCATTATGAAAATTTATGTGTTCAGTTTCTATTTCCCATTTTAGTGCATCTTTACTTCTTCCAAGATGTAATTGCGGATAACCGTTCCTGTGATCTGCCCGAAATACGCCAATGAATTCTCCTTTATATGGAACTATCGCGCTATTAAAAATTCTTCCGCCACTTTGTATAACATTTTTTCCAATGACTGGATTTTTATTATATCTCCACATAACATCCTGCGAACCTTTGGGTTTATCTTGCCAGGGAATGTTTGTAAGTGATTTTCCAATAATTGTACTCTTCATCTTTTCCCTTGTATTATTTTATTATTAAAGAGATGCCGGATCATTCAAAGGAATGCCTTCGACAAAGTCCGACATGATAAATATAAATCCTTAAAATATTATTTAAGGACTTGGAGTTTCCTCTCCACTATCTTTTCTCCTTTGTTCCAGTTCAGTTCCAATTTCAGCAATTCTTTTATCACTAATTGGATAGAAAAGAAGTATAAGAATTGAAAGTATACCAAAACCAGCAGGGATTATACTGAAAAGTGCAATCAATCCATTTAAGCTTTCAGGTGATTGCGTTTGGTTGGGTTGAAATCCTACCTGAGACATAAGAGTCAGTGCAACATAGGCTCCAATTGCCCATCCGAATTTCTGGGACATAGTAGATGCTGAGAAAATCAAACCGGTTGCTCTTCGTCCACGCTTCCACTCATTATAATCCGCAGTATCTGCATACATTGCCCAGATTAAAACACTAAGAGGTCCGCCGGTTATTGAACCAGTAATCTGAAGAAAGAATAATAATCCTAACTGATTGGAATTTAATAAATAAATTGCGCCGGTACTTACAATTGCAACAATGAAGATAATTATAAATGCTTTTTTCTTTCCGATTAATCTTGCAATCCAGCTCACCATTAACACACCAACAAATGATGAAATTTGTCCTATAGTATTATATGCTGAAACCAAATCATTAAAATCATATTTGGCTGTTCCTAAAAAAGGTAAAGTAAGCTCTTTTTCTCCAATGAAATATTTAAAGTAATGCACCGTTACGCTTCCGCGTACAGCAACAAAAAGAATAAATGTAATTGTGGTAGCCAGTAGAATAAGCCAGGGACCATTAGTAATTAATTCATACAAGTCTTTTTTAACTGATGACTTCTGTGTTTTTGGAGGCTGTACACGTTCTTTGGTTCCTTTAAATGCAATCAGGAAGAAGATGATAGCCGCAACACCATAAACAACGAAAGACAATTGGAATCCTTTTGCTTCATTACCACCACCGAATGCCTTAACCATTGGAAGTAATGTTGCTGAAACAATAATACCTGCTGAAAAAGCAAAAAGAAATTTAAATGACGATACGGAAGTACGCTCATCTGAATTAGGAGATATAACACCAAGCAATGCGGTATATGGGATATTAATTGCCGTGTAAAGCATCATAATTAAAATAAAGGTAGCATAAGCCCAAACGAGCTTCCCCTGGAGTCCAAAATCAGGTACAGTAAATGTGAGAACGCCAACAACAGCAAACGGGACACAAATCCAGAGTAAATAAGGACGAAAATGTCCCCAACGGGTTTTTGTCCTGTCAGCTACCATTCCCATCACCGGGTCATTCACACCGTCCCAAATTCTGCTTACAAGAAACATAGTTGCAGCAGCACCTGCGGGGATAAGAAAAACATCCGTATAAAAATATGTGAAATACAGCATGAAAGTCTGCCAGTATAAGACCGAAGCGAGATCTCCAAAGCCATATGAAAACTTTTCTTTAAAAGAAAGTTTTTGAGTAAGGGTGTTCAATATATTCTCCCTGAACTGTTAAAAATGTTCAATAATCAGATTACTTTATAATACCTGATAATTAAAAAGGCAACCGGATTTCATCCCGGCTGCCTTTATAGTTATGCTCACAGAAAGAGGTGTTATTACTTAAGGAGCATCATCTTTTTATAGAACTTATAGTCGCCGGTTTCAAGACTGTAGAAGTAGACACCTGAAGCCAAGTTTCTTCCATCAAACCTAACTGTGTAATTACCGGTGTTCAAAAATTCGTTAACCAATGTTGTAATTCTTTCACCCAGAATATTATAAATAGTCAATTTAACATTTGAAGGTTTACCAATATCAAAATTGATATTTGTTGTCGGATTAAATGGATTAGGATAATTTTGTGACAAAGCAAATCCATCAGGTAAACCGCCCCGGTCTCTAACAGCAGTTACATACTGCCTGATAAGCTGGAACCAATCCAACTTAACATTACTTCCTGTAATTGTTAGAGTATGAGCACCCTCGGTTGCATCAAACAACGCTGTGATTACATCCAATCCTGTAGAATCGGACTCGCTACTATAAGTAATTGAGGTAGCATCATTGCCATCAAGCTTAATATTACCGCTTTGTTCAGAACCAGGATTCTGGAAGAATGCACGAACTTTATATGTACCAGGATCTGTTAAGTTAACATTAAACTGAACACTTCCATTCGAACCCATATTAACTGAGTTGAATCCCAACGGAACCCAAACACCCTCACCAGAAGGCGTTGCCCCAGTATTTACAGCATCTGCCGGAATAAGCCTAGCAATTAGGTTTTCAGTCCCAGCTTCGTAAAATTCAACCCATTGGAATGAAATATCATTCCACGAAGCTTGAAGTTTGAGGGTATTATCACCGGAAATGACACTAAGATTACCGTCATTATCATTGTTCTTCAACATAGCATTGGTATAGGCAGCTTCGTAAAATTCAGTAGTGCTCTTATCAGTCCAAAAATCAACGCCACCATTATCCCCATCAGTCCATACCACAAATTGTCCCCATCCATGAAGAGCATCAACAACGTGTTCATCATTAACTAGGAAATCAAATCCGATATTTTGTCCATCCGCTCTTGCTACAAACTTAATATCATATGGGCCAGCATAAGTTGAATTGAACGTCCATTGGATATTTGAACCACCAACTAGCGTATACCAGGCAGTACCTGTAAATGGATCAACTACAGCATCACCGCCTAATGTCCCATCCTCTGCTTGTGCTTCGAATGCAACATCTTCAATAACTCTTCCACCAGGCATATTTTCTATCTGGTTCACATAAGCATCTTTGTTATTCTCAAAATCAGTTTTAGATGATGGGAACCAATTTAGATCGCCGAGTGGCAATCCATCGGTACCTGTAAGATTATCTGAATAATGGAAATTCTCAGTTAACGGCCAATCTGGTTCAGCCCATAGAGTATCAGCACCATCTACCTGTAAAGCATAATAATATGGTTCTGCTTGAACACCTGTTCCATAATACTGGTATCCCCTGGACGCAGTTATGTGATTATACATCGCTTCAAGTTGGGCTGTTGTATTTGGGTCATTGTCAAAATTAGGATTGGCGCTTAACCAAGATGTATCCTGAACAAGCATCTGACCACCATTTGATGGGCTATACGTCGTGAAAAATGACTTTGTTCTTTCATTCGCATACGGTTCTACTCGTATGGTGTCAGCATACCGAGTTTTAAAGTAACTGTCTAGATATGCAGCTGTATTTGAGAAAAGAATTCTACGTCCGATGTTAGTACCATATCTGGACGGCATATTTATAACATTGAACAAACCGGTATAGTAATCCTGTCTGTTTGGACTAAAATCGGCACGATAATCACAAGCGCCTTCTCCATGCCAAAAAACGTTTACAAGAAGCAAGTTGGAAAAATAAGCCTCTCTCCACCAATCATTAGTGGTAGAATGTATCGCACGTCCAATGTTAACCAAGGTATTATGATTGAAACGAAGATAATTGGCTGCACCATTTTCTATCTGTATTGCACACATATTTACATTGAAGAATGTATTATTCTCAATTACTACTGTATCTGCATCTGTCCAGATTGAAAGACCGCGACCTGTCCATTGTTGGGTAGGTGTACCTTCAATCAAGTTACGGTATTTACAATTCGTAATAAACACATCATTATCCGAACCTCCGGCAAATGCAACTATAGCAAAATCTGAACGTTCAAAAACACAGTTGTCAATAATAAATCTTTTCCCAACTGCATTAACTTCAATTGGCTGGTAATATCCTGAAGATCCCAACTCATCAGAACCAATGATGTAAAGATTCTTCAACGTGAGGTCGCTGGAGCAAGAAATCATCTTACCCGGAAGACTACCATCGACTATATCTGTAACCATTTGTACTACAGCCGGATGTTCCTCGTGTGTTGTACCAGGGTCTTCACCAACTAAGCGCAGTGGAAAAGTATTTGCTATTGTTTGATTATTCCAATAATACCCCCCTTTTTTTAGAACATAAACACGATCTAAATCTGCACGGGTACCATCACTGGCAGTATCTCCCATAACTGCATTATAAAGAGCATCCTGCACAATGTTACCCGAGCCGTCATCCCATTCTACAACCATTTCATGCTGGGCATAAATTTGTGTGACTGTGCCAATAAGCAGAGCCACCAGAATAAGAAAGTATCTGAACTTCATTTACTTATCCTCCTGTCATTTATTTGTGATTTGTTAATTTAATGATATTGTTTCCTCTTAATATCATATGTAATTCTCTAATAATATATTTTAAGTTAGTCTATATTCTATTCAAGATTATACCTTACCCCCAAATCCATAGTTAAACCATAATACTCGATGTAACTTGGATGTGTTAAATTTGAACCAATGAAGTTTTGATCATGTCTGTTGTTCAGGTTATTAAGATTTGCAAATAATTGAAGATTTGGTAAAAGCTTTTGTTGTAGTGTTAGATCAAGACGTCCATAGCCACCAGTATATGCGCTTAGGCTTGATGTAGGTACAACTCCATCATAACCAATTCCTGTTAATTTGTCTGTTTGATACAAATAAGATAGTCTGGCAGAAAATCCTTCAAAATCATAACCAATGGTAATATTAAAAATATGAGAGGGCTGATCCGGCATACGGGTTTTAATTGATGTTTTCTTTAATGAGTAATAGCGTCTTGTACCAATTTGAGTAGTAACAAGACTATCATAAGCCAGGGTCATCTCGGAATAAATATGAGTATAATTAACATTCAGAACCAATCCACTTAGAACCGAAGGAAGGTACCAGAAATGTGTTTGCCATTCGATTTCAAAACCGGAATACTTTGCGGGATTAGGATTGTTTCTATATGCATTTATCTGCGGATTAGAAGCTAACCAACTTGAAGGAAGTTCCAAAGCCGGGTCAACTTCAATCCCAGGTCGATAGTAAAAAGCAGAATAAAATATTAAATCTTCAACTCTCTTATAAAAAGCATTAACTGCAAAGAGACCTATTTCGTTATTATATATAGAAAAGCCAATATCATAATTTGTTGATTTAGAAGGTGTTAAATATATATTTGCTGCAGTTACCTGTTTGCTATCTGCAGAAATATATGAAATCGGGGCATAACGCAGGTAATCCGGTCTGGCTAACGTTTGAGTTACTGCTGATTTAACTTGTAACCAATCCGTTGGATTTACGATTACTGTAAGCATTGGAAGCCAGTATTTATTTCTTCTAACAACATTAAGCTTTACAAATTCAGTAGGGGGAGTTTCAGCAGTCTGACCTGATTGATTTACCCTATATCTCTGACCATCATATACTGTATATTCTTCTTCCCAACGAACACCGGGTATTATTGTAAGAAATGTACCCCAGTTTAATTCACCCATCAGATATGCAGCTTCATATCGTTCAAATCCTTTATAGTCATATCCAAATGTTCCCACAGAATATGGAGCCCAAACACTTAGACTATCAGGGGCGTCTATAAGTGCATCCGTCATTTGTTTAAGCATATTTTCGTTTACAATAAATCCCAAGGGATAATCACCATCTAAAAAATTGGCACGATTGTAATCAGTCAGAAATGGTCTAATATTTAACAAACCGTATTCTTCGATCACATCAGCAAGACCCCATTCAGGGAACACTTCATCAGTATAAGTAAAAACCCGCTGTTGTGAACCGTCACCATATTGTAAGCCACTATATCCATATTGCCTTTGATCGTTACTACGATCAATCCACCGTAATTTAGCTCCGGTTTTTATATAGCCGCTTAACTGGTCATTTAACTTATAAGGTATTTTAAAATTAAATTTGGCAGATGAAATATTTTCAATTGTTCTTGTACTGTAACTGTACAAAGCAGACATATTAGTTGTTATCGTATCGGCATTATAAAATTTTGCCACCTGAACCGGAGATACACCTATTGGATATCCAGGGAGTAAGGCACTTTGTTCCTGTGTAAATTCATAAACACGTTTGTCAGGATCACTCGTAGCAGTACCAGATCTACTTATGCTTGCATCATACCGGATCCAGGACAAATCCTGGTTGATTCCTAATGCACTTGTGTAAATATCTGTAACGCTTTTATATTGTTCTGTTTGGTAAATATGCCGATTTGTGCCCCAGCCATTTTCCAACGTATTAACCTGACTGATATGATTCAATCCTTTTGAATTAAGCTGGTTGAAAAACGCATTGGCAGTGATTTTTCCGTCAGGGATTATTAAGTCTCCCAAAATACTCGCCCCACTGCGTTTTCGGTTTAATTGTTCTTCTCTTAAATATATCTGGCCTGAAGCTATTAATTTATTATATCTTCTCCAATTGTCCTGCAATTTATCTGCACTTCGGTCATAATTATCCACGTTACCATTCACTATTATTCCAAGTCGATCATCAAAGAAACGATTACTTAAACTCACAGTGAAATTATAATTACCATAATAATCCTGTAACCTGTTATATCCCCCCTGGGCAGATAGACTAAGACGGGGACCCGGTTGAGCTTCTTTTAATTTTAGCTCTACTGTGCCACCCAAAACATCTGCATCCATATCAGGAGTATTAGTTTTTCTTAAAATTATTCCATCCAACATATTCGATGAGACAAGAGATAGATCCACACTTCTATCTTCAGTGCCCGTCGACGGTAGTTCTATTCCGTTAACAGTGATCAGACTATATTTCGGACTAAGACCACGTATTTCAACTTTAGTTGCTTCACCGCCGTATCGCTGAATTGAAACACCGGGTAAACGACCGATTGTCTCAGCAGCATTCACGTCAGGCAATTCTTTGATACGGTCCTTAGAAACTACGTTGGAAATTGTATTAGTATTAAGCTGCTGATTTATCGCACCAAGCTGTCCTTCGGCCTGTGCGGTTATTGTAACTGTTTTGCCTTCAATACTCTGATACTCAAGGTAAAATTCTTCTTCTAAAGTTTTGCCCTCCACTACGTTAATATTAACTGTTATAGATTGATAGCCTATATAAGAAATTTCCAGTACCTGGTTACCAACCGGAACATTCTTTATTACAAACTTTCCATCAAGATTGGTAGCAGCACCTAAACTCGTACCTTTAATTATAGCATTTGCACCGGGTAAAACTTCTTTTGTAATTTTATCGGAAATGGTTCCCCTAACTGTTCCTGTCTGTGCAAATGTTAAGGAAAGACCAACTAATGAGAAGAATAAAATAGAAAAGACTGAAAATATTTTTTTATTGCAGTAAAAATTATACACCATATATCTCCCTCCTAAAAAAGGATAATAATAAAATCCTTACTGAGATTTAGTTAATTATAAGAACGAATTATTTAATAAAATTTTTGTCTTCTAATTCTTAATATTGCCACAATGAACAATAACAACAGTTGCGTTTTTTGATCAAAAATATACATCTTATTTTTTATAATAGTGTTGCTAAGACACAATAATGATACCACCCGATTGATTTAAAAAACGTCTCTTAGCATTACCATTCAAATATTTTTATTATTGCTTTTTTATCATTTTAATAAATAATATTAAAAATAATAAAAGGATGAAGAATCTTATTTTTTTACAAAAA
>Ga0307425_1001322_pt1 | contig 14967 bp, 13 predicted proteins | sample SalMarWE160330MG_FD_202152 | JGI IMG/M metagenome (GOLD analysis project Ga0307425, IMG submission 202152) | Salt marsh sediment microbial communities from the Plum Island Ecosystem LTER, Massachusetts, United States - WE1603-30 | ecosystem: Environmental > Aquatic > Marine > Intertidal zone >... | reverse complement strand
TCTGATTTTCGCCGGTATGGCCCTGTCAGACTGCTTGGCAGCGGCCTGAGCTATCTCGCGCCAGCGTTGCACCTTTTTGGTGGAGCCCTTTTCATCCAGCCTGACCACTGTCCTCTTTGAAGTGAAGGGAAGAATGAGATCAACGCCCAGTTCTGATGTCTTCTGAATCAGGTAATCCATGGAGCGGGATTTTAGGACTGCCTGGCAAAGAGTGATGTCAACAGATGAGGGAGGAGGCCGTGGGAGCCTTTTTTCTAAGACGACGCGCACTTCCTTGGGACTCGCGGATTCTATCAAGGCCTGAAAGCGGGCACCTTTGCTGTCCATCAGGACAAGCCGATCTCCTCGCCCCATTCTCAGGACCCTTGTAATGTGCCTGGCCTCAGACCCTGTAATAGAACTAGACCCGTCAGTTGTCTCTATCTCATCAACAAAAAAGCGTCTCAGGCCCTTGTTATTCATCTTTCCTCAAGATTGGACGGGCCTCTTTTAGGGCTTTTGAAAGATATAGTTGAGATGTCCTTTCGGGAGCCTGTTGACCCTAGTAACCATCTCCATACCGACCTTGATCTCTTCTTCGGGTATAAGGCCGTCAATCCTACCGAAGACCTTGTAAGCGTTGTAATCCAAAATGGCGATGGAGTAAGGGAGATCATCTCCAAACCCAACAGGGGCATATTTCAGCGTGCTGTAAGTAATTAGCCTGCCTTTACCTGAGACCTCAAACCATTCCATGTCACTCTGTAGACACTGATAGCAATCGGCCCTTGGGGGAAAAAAGGCGAGGCCACAATTTTTACACGTGCTTCCCATGACCTTGCCCTTTTCCAGGTAGTCAATGAAGTCATTAATTTTGGTGACGGAGGTAAAGCTCACTGTCCCAAATTTTCTGAACCGGTCATCGACCTCCCTTTTCTTTCCCATGATTTTACCTCCCAAGGATTGTCACGCTTCCGTATAGCCCCACACCGCCAATATTATGGATCAGACCTATTTCCGGGTCCTTTACCTGCATGGCGCCTGCTTCACCCCTCAGTTGAAGGACAATGGTCCTGATCTGTGACCCGCCAGTGGCCCCGATAGGGTGTCCCTTTGATAGCAAACCGCCATCTATGTTAACCGGAATGCTCCCTTCCCTGTAAGTCTTTTTGCCCTTTATAAGTTCCGTCCCTTGTCCCGGCTGGGCAAACCCCAGGTCTTCGTATGCCATCATCTCGGCAATGGTAAAACAGTCGTGGACCTCGGCCACATCGATATCTTTTGGGGTGACTCCCGCCATCTTATATGCATGCTGGGCGGCATCTTGCGCCACTTTCAATCCGGTGAAAAGATCCCTGCCCGCCAGGTTTACACTGGCCGAGGCCGCACCCAGCCCAAGGATCCATACGGGTTTGTCGGAAAGTGCCCTTGCCTTTTCTTCGCTTGCAACAATAATGCAAGAGCTTCCATCGGCATTGGCGCAGCAGTCCCCAATCCTAAGCGGGCTGGCAATAGGACCGGACATAGGGCTATTTTGGTCGGAGAACATTTCAAGGGATACAGGCTTGCGAAACACTGCCTTTTCATTGATCTGACCGTATGTGGACGCCTTTACCCTTATGAGTGCCAGGTCATCAGGGGTAGTCCCATATTCTTCCATATGTGCCCTGGCATACATGGCGTAATAGGCAGGCATCATGGTGCCAAAAGGGCTTTCCCACTGGATATCGGCCCCCCTACCCATCCTTTCCTGCGATTCTTCGGAAGATATCTCAGACATCTTTTGAAAACCAATTACGGCCACAACATCGTGAAGACCCGCCTTGATAAGTGAATACGCAAGTCTCAGGCCCATGCTGCTTGATGAACACAGGCTTTCCAGGTAGCAGGTTGGCTGGGGGATGAGCCCGAGATACTCAGCAAACACACCCGCAGGCGAGCGTTGTTTGTCATATTCCGGTGCAGAGCAGACAATGGAGGCATCAATGTCTTTGGGGGGGATTTGGGCGTCCAACATGGCCTCCTTATAGCCTTCAAAGGCCAACTCTCTTATCGAGCCGGGATATCCTCGAACAAATGCGCTTTGTCCCACTCCTATTATTCCTGCTCTTCCCGTAGCTTTCTCCGCAAAGTGTCTGTGTCCAAATGGATCCTTCCGCTTGAGGGCCAGCAAGAAAGGTCAATAAGGATGAAATTCCCTGATCCGATACATGGGTTTTCCATTCTTGTCTTGTTCTTTAAACTCCTTGTAATACTGAGTGATTTTGAAGATCCCGGTGAACTGGTTGCAAACAGGGTACCCCGCCTTGATCCAACCCACAATGCCTTCGGTGTATACCCAGACATTGGTGTAACCATACTCTATGAGCTTTTCGGCCACGTAACACTGCCTCTTATGAGTTCGGCACCATACCACAATCATGGCGTCTTTATCTTTGATCTTTTTGGGGAAGGTGTACATGTGGCCTGCATGGATATGATCTGTATAGGGTATGTGAAATGCATAAAACTCCGGATGTGTGCGGACATCAACAAGATATGCCTTTTTCTTCCCTGCAATCACGTCATCATAAAGCTTCTTAAACTGCTCCAAGTTAAGCTGATGTTCAGGTGGGACGGCTGAGCAGGCCTTTTTCCAGACTTTTTTCTCATTTGCCTGGAGCATTTTGCCGTCGTCTCCAAAGGCCAGACCCAGTGCACCTAAGGCAAACACGAGAACAATAGAGAGAATAAATAACCTTTTCATGGGATAACCTCCTGAAAAAATTTATGAGTTTCTTGGCCCAATATGGATATTCTGCACCCCCTTTCCGGGTCCTATTTTAAATGCCACAGATGTAAGGAAATATATTCGGGATATATGGCCGCGTCAACCCTCTTTTTGAAGCTCCATAAAAACCTTTTCGCTGTTTATGTCTGATCACTTGCCTTTTTTCACCGACTAGTTTAGACTTTGTTTAGGTTGTTCCCACAAGGCCTAGGCCTATATAAAAAGTATCCTTGAGCCGGTACGGGCCATAAGGGCAGGAAAGAAAAATAGGAGCTGGGCATATAGTGCCTCCGTCGTTGTCTGACAGGGAGCAAAGATCAGGGAAAAGGGCGTCATTTTTGCGGATGGGATAGCATGGAGGGTCAGATGGATAGTAAACCTAAATACAACATAGCGGCTGAAGAGACCTATCAGGACGGTCAGATCATCTTCAAGGAAGGCAGTTGGGGCGATTGGGTCTATGTGGTCCTCTCGGGCACAGTGGAGATCTCGAGAAAGGTTGAGGGTAAGAAGTATGTCTTGGAGATATTACAAATCGATGAGGTATTCGGAGAACTGGGTTTCATTGGGGGGATGAAGCGGACAGCTACGGCCAAGGCCATTGGGGAGACTACCCTTGGTATTATTGATAGGCAATTTTTCGAAAAGGAATTTAACCAGCTATCCGCCCAGTTCAGGAGCGTTCTCGAAATAATCACGTCCCGTTTCAAGAAGATGCTGGAAAGGGCCTCTGATTTTACCACCCGCTTAGAGCCACGGGTTCCTAAGGTCTTATCCTTGGCGTTTAAAGATCGCCAATCCTTTGTACGAGCGTACACGGGCAATGTGAGCACTGGAGGCCTTTTTATAGGCACCGATAACCCCCTCAATCCGGGTCATCAGTTCCTCTTAAAGTTGCAGCTCCCGGGTGTGGAGAACGCTTTACAAATAAAGTGTGAAGTAATGTGGGCACGAAAGCAAGAAGACAATGAGCCTGGAAAGTCTCCTGGAATGGGCATTAAATTTAGCGAGATTTCGAAAGGGGATTATCAAGTCCTGACACAATACCTTGAAACAGCGAATCTGGGTGCCAGGAAATAGCAGGGTTACTCCTTTGCCGCGTCATGCACAAGGTCTAGTGCGCATTGAACCCCCAAGGTTGGGATCATACCGCATCCCTTGGCAGGTCGTATATGCCAGCCCTTTTCACGCTTCAATATCTCAATCCAGAAATCTTGTGTGAGGTTGTCTTCTTCAACCACGGCCCTGATCATTCCTTTTTGTTGAATCGGGTCATATAAGGTCTCCTTAAATTCCACAATAATATCCCCCCGATGGTTACCGGGGTGAAAATTCTAACATTTCTTACGCTAGCGAGGGCGCTTTTTCGCAGCGCGCGTCGGACCGGTACCCAACCCAGTTCTATGCCCACAAAATTTGTGTCTGGATGTTCCCTGGCCTGGCGCACCAAGAAATCCCCGAGTCCGAAGCCGATTTCCAGCTCAAGTTCTGCTGAACGGCCAAAAAAATTGTCCCATTCAACAGGACGTTTTTGTTGTATCCAAGGAATCACAGGCCAAAGGGAGATATAAGAAGGCCTCGTTCGTATTTTTTTTAAGGGTCGCGTCATGGTTCCTTCTGCCGTGCCCAATTGACTTTCGATATCTGGTAGTTATAATATCCAATATAACAGCAAAATGTGAGGACACAATAATGGGGGCTGAGGAAAGCCCTTCTACCCCGCGGCTACTTGCTGAAATTACTGTGCTTCCCCTAAATTTTGAGCTGATGCCGAGATTGCTAATGGAAGCACCGAAGGTGAACCAGTACTTTATTAGAGTAGAGGGATAGTATATGGAATGCAACATAGAAGGTGAAGGGATGCACTACGAAGGGATCTGCATCAGGCCACCGAGTGAGGCCTTTAGCATCCTGCTTCAGGTGACTACCGGGTGTTCCCATAACAAATGTACATTTTGTGGCACCTATAAGGGAAAGAGGTTTAGGATAAAGGAGGATCATATAATTCTGAGTGATATCCTGTTTGCCTCGAGGTATATGAAGCGGCAGGACAGGTTGTTCCTCATGGATGGAGATGCCCTCATCATACCTCAAAAAAGGTTGATGTGGATTCTTGATCGGATTAAGGAAAATCTCCCATGGGTGAAGAGGGTAGGTGCCTATGCCAATGCCAAGAGCATCAAGATGAAATCCCTTGATAATCTGATAGAACTGCGGAAAAACGGGCTGGGCATTCTTTACCTAGGTGTTGAAAGCGGGGATGACGACGTCCTCAAAAAGGTCCGCAAGGGGACCAGTGCGGGCAACCTTGTCGATATGGGGCGGAAGGTCAAAGGGGCTGACATCAAACTCTCGGTCACGGTCCTGCTCGGAATTGCGGGAAGGGAGAGGTCTCTCCAACACGCGAGGGCGACCGGTGAACTCCTAAGTGCCATGGACCCCAATTATGTGGGGGCGCTCACGGTGATGCTGATACCCGGCACCCCACTTTACGAAGATTATTCAAACGGTAGCTTCGATCTCCCATCAGAAAGGGAACTCCTATTGGAGCTTCGGGAGATGATTGCCAATACTAATCTGACCCGTGGTCTATTCTTCTCCAATCATGCATCCAACTATTTGCCTGTGAAAGCCAGGTTGCCAAGAGGCAAGCAAGAGGCCCTTGCTTTGATAGATGGTGCCCTAGTGGGCGATGTCGCCCTCCGAGACGAATGGATGAGAGCACTTTAAGATTAAGCATTCACAGTTCCCGCATCATTTTTATTCAAAGATTGCATCCACAAAATCTGTGGCATTAAAAGGCCGCAGATCGTCAATCTTTTCTCCGATGCCGATAAATTTAATAGGTATTCCGAGCTGATGCGAAATACCCACCACTATACCCCCTTTTGCGGTGCCGTCCAGCTTGGTCAAAATGATCCCGGTGACCCCGAGGCTCTTATTGAAGATTTCAGCCTGGGAAATGGCGTTCTGGCCCGTCGTAGCGTCTAGGACGAGCCACACCTCATGCGGCGCCCCAGGAAGTTTGCGACCGGTGACACGATGGATCTTCTGAAGTTCTTCCATAAGATTTATCTTGGTATGAAGGCGTCCAGCCGTGTCAATAAGGACCACATCAACTTTTCTTGTAACGGCGGCGGTCAGGGCGTCAAATACTACCGCGGATGGGTCGGCCCCGGTATCCTGTTTAATGACTGTTGTCCCTACCCTTTCGCCCCATATAACCAATTGCTCTACGGCCGCAGCCCTGAAGGTGTCCGCTGCTACCAGTATTACCTCCTTCCCCTCTGATTTGTAGCGATGGGCTATCTTACCTATTGTGGTGGTCTTTCCAACGCCGTTTACACCTATAACCGAGATGACCTGGGGCTCCTCATGCCCTGGCACGGGATGTGCCTCTTCTGGGCCTTCCAGGAAGGAAAGGATCTGGGCCCTCAAGGTATCCCTCAATTTCTCCGGATCTTTTAACTCCTTTCTGGCCACCTTTTCCTGAACCGACGTGATCAACTCCTGGGTCGTTGCCACCCCAATATCAGATGTAAACAGGATCTCTTCCAGTTCTTCAAGCAGGTCATCAGTTATCTCTTTTTTCCCCAGGAACAGACGATCCAGCCTTCCTGTGAAAGTGGATCTCGTCTTGGAGAGTCCCTGCCTAAGCCTTTGGAAAACGCCTTTTTCCTGAGAAGGTTGTCTGTTATCTTCCTGCTGGTCTCTTTTGCCGAAAAACTTGGCCATAGATTTTTTGTCCCTGCCTTCATTCTAAGATCCCGCTATGCCGCCCTCTCCAGGTTCCTCTCCTTCGGTTGGTTTTCCGGGACCTCATCTTTCATTCCTGAAATGTCCACTGAAACGACCTTTGATACCCCGGCGTTTTCCATGGTAATGCCATAGAGACGATCCGTGATTTCCATGGTCCTCCGGCTATGTGTTACCATAATGATCTGAGAATATTTCTTTATCTCCTTCAAGAGATTGTTGAATCGGTCGATATTTGCCTCATCGAGTGGGGAATCTACTTCGTCTAAAAGACAGAATGGGCTTGGTTTGATCATATATATAGCGAACAGCAGGGCCATGGCCACCAGGGCCTTTTCACCGCCCGATAGGAGTCCCATGTGGCTCAACTTTTTGCCCGGGGGCTGAACCTCCACCAAAACGCCACTCTGTAAAGGCCTTGCCTCATCTGTCAACTTCAGGCCTGCAGTCCCCCCCTTAAAGAGGATGGGGAAAATTTCTTTTAGTTTTCTGTCTACGTCCTGAAAGGCCTTTTTGAACTTTTCAAGAGAGGTCTGGTTGATCTTTCTTATCGCAATTCGAAGAGATTCAATGGATTTGATAAGGTCTTCTCTCTGGTTCTTAATAAATTCATGGCGTTCTTTCAATGCCTCATGCTCTTTGATGGCCGTCAGGTTCACTTCTCCCAGTCTTTGCCTGAGTTCTTTCTGGTGCTCGAGCCTTTTTTCCACTTCTGTGGCCGAGTAATCCTCACGCAAATATTCTTTATAGATATCGAGAAGGTCTAGATTAAATTTTTCCTTAATCACTTCAATCTGGTTGTTCATTTTAAAACGGATTTCTGAGTGCTCCATCTTGGCCCTGCTGATTTTTTCTTTGAGCCCTTCTATCTCTCCACGCATCTGTTCTGCGTTGTGTTCTTCCTGTCTTATCCTGCTGTGGAACAACTGCCGCTCGCGATCTGCCTGGCTGACCTGCTCCTCGGCCTCCCTTAACTTCTCATACAGCACCTCAAGCTCCTCCCTGAGGGCCTCTTTTCTCGAGTTGTACTCATTACACCTTTCGTGGCCCAGGGAGATATCTTCTTCGATTTTTTGCAGCCTCTTCAAGGACTCTTGTGCGTAATCATCCAATCTCTCAATCTCCCGAGATAGGCCACGTTGTTCTTCTTCAAAAATACGATAATCTGCCTTTAGCTTGGCCACTTCATCGCGAAATTCGTCCAATTCTTCTTCACACTCCTTAAGCTCGATTTCCTTTTTTCTGAAATATTCTTCTTCCTCTTGGCGCTTTTCCATACACAGGCCGAGTTTTTCTTTGACCTTCAGGAGTTCCTCCTTATGCCTGTTTTCCTCAAGGTCTTTTTTATCCAGATCTCTTGATAGCTTTTTAGAGAGTTGATCCAGTTGATCCAGTTCCTGGCCGACGTGAAATAGCATTTTGTCAAATTCGTTTATTTCTCCCTTACAGGTCCATTTTTCGTCCATCAGGGCCTCGAGTGTTTGCCTCTTCTCCTGGATCTCAGTGACAATTCTTTCCAGTTTGAGTTTCAAATTATCGGCCTCTTTACGATACTTAAAAACGGCCTCTTTCAGTTCTTCCATCTCGCGCTTCCTTGAAAGGAGACCTCTCGAACTTTTTGCAGGCCTCCCCCCACTGATTATTCCTCTCTCATCAACCATATCTCCTTCAGGGGTGACAAAACGCATGCCTTTCCCATTATTTTTCCATGCCGATATGGCCTCTTCAAGGTTTTGCACCAGCAAGGTGTGTCCTAAAAGGGCGTTTAGTAAGGGCACATATTCTTGGGCCGAGGATACAAAGTCGAGCAAATGGGGAAATTGTGAATCATTTGCCTGGTCCCTCCCGTTTCCGTTTAGGTCCTTTAGCGGGACAAAACTGCTCCTTCCTCTTGATCTCTCTTTCAAGTAATCAATTGCCTGCCTGCCGTCTTCCTGGGACTGAACAATTATATACTGTAACTTGTCTGACAAAACAGCCTCCACGGCCTGTTCATACCTTGGATCGACCTGAATGACATCTGCAACAAGCCCTAATATATGCCCCTGCCTCTGGGCCATTAGGTCCCTGGCCTTCATTATGGTCCTAACACCCATCTTGTAGCCTTCAAAATTATCCAATAACGCCTGTAGGCTTGCTAATCGAGACTCGCAGACATTGAACTCCGCCTCGGCCGAACGGAGTTCCATATCAATGTGTTTTCTTTCTTGTTCCAGCTCTTCGCACTTCATATTATGATGCTCAATCGACCCTTCAATTTCCTTTAATTTTTCTGCAGTAGCCTCTCTGGCCAGACTCTTTCTCTGCGAGGCCTTGATCACGTCTCCCATCTTTGTTTCAATGTCACCAATCTCCTTTTTCAACCTTGACCGGTAGTCTGTGATCTGATCGATCATTTTACTCAGATACCCAGACTCATGATTCAACCCAACCTCTTTATTCACACCAGCATTCAATTCTGCTCTTGCCTTTTCATAGTCTTCCTTTATCTCCTTTAATAGATCTCGCCTGGCATTCACCCTTTTCTCTTTTAGGGATACCTCCTCCTCTAAGGCCAGGGAGCTTTCCTTCATCCTTTCCCTTTCTTTTTCAAGTTTTGTCTTTTCATCCTCAAGCCCGGCGAGCCTCACCTTTATCTCATCCTTTTCAGCACTGAGCCGATCTTCCAGCTCCTTGTGCATCCTTATTTCCCCTGTCAGTGATTCAAGGCCGGACTCCCTTTTGTGGACCTTTTCTTTCAGGTGGAGATAGCATTTCCTCTGCTCGGAAAGGCCGCTATCTTTTTCTTCCAGGTCCAGGTTCATGGCCTCTATTCGAGCGTTAACCTGGGAGAGTTCAGTGGACTTGGCTATCTCTCGCTGTAGAAGGTCTTCAGTCGATTTCAGTTTGGTTCCAAACTCTTCTTTTAATTGGTGATAGGCATTGGCATGCAGAATGATTTCCAGCTCTTGTATCTCATCACAAATCGTCTTGTAGCGCCTTGCCTTGTAGGCCTGTCTCTTAAGTGCCCTCATCTGTCTCTGGACTTCTATCATGATGTCTTCCACACGTTGGAGATTGGCCTCTGTAAGTTCTATCTTTTTCTGCGATGCCTCCACCTTTTTCCTGTACTTTGTGATCCCAGCGGCCTCTTCCAACATGATCCTCGTCTCTTCAGGCCTCTGATCCAGTATTGTCCCGATCCTGCCCTGGCCTATAATGGAATAGGCCTTACTACCCAACCCGGTGTCCATAAAAATTTCCTGAACATCCTTGAGCCTGCAGGGGACATTGTTGATGAGGTATTCACTTTCACCTGACCGGTATAGGCGCCTGGTTACTGAGATTTCGGAATTCTGCGCAAATGCGGGGGGAAACATGCCGTCGCCATTTTCAAAGACGATGGAGACCTCTGCCATTCCAAATGGTTTATGATCCCCAGCACCGTTGAAAATAACATCTTCCATCTTTTGTCCCCGCAACTGTTTGGGGCTCTGCTCGCCCATACACCATCTGATAGCGTCAACGACATTACTCTTTCCACAGCCATTAGGCCCGACAACCCCACTGATTCCGGCGGGGAATGTGATTTCAAGTCTATCCATAAAAGACTTGAACCCCAGGACGGATAAATTTTTGATTTTCATGGTTGCCCTCCGTTGTCCTAAACCCTTTGTCTGTTCACGAAAAAATAGCTCTTACCGTAACTTCCAAATGAATGGGTGTTAGTCACCAAAGTGTGAATAGAAAAGGGCCGTACTGCCAGCCTTGGCAAAATAAGACGCTCGCCATTCGGTTGGCATTTTCAAACACCTAAGGTATTATATTTTTTGAAGTTTCTTTCGTATATATCCCCGAAGCGCAGTATCGAGATCATTTGCCAACATAGTGCTTAACAGATTATTTTGGCTTTGTAAAGTAAAAATACCATATAATGTATATTGTAAGAAAAAAAATACCAATATATGGGCAAAATACCAACAAATTGGAATCGTATTGACAATGCGCAGTTCATGTCTTTATTATCAATATAGCCATCGGTTTCCAGTGGCCAATATCTCGGAGGCGATTTCATCAATGATGATACGCAGTATTAAGTATATCTTTTTGGGGTTAGGCATATTCCTGACGCCCCTCTTTGTCTCGACTCCATCGCTGCCCCGGGAACAAGAGAAAGACTATACTATATCCTTGGTCAAGACAGCACATGTAAAAAAAGAAGATATATATGAAGTTGATGAGAAGAAGGTCATGGCACAGGAATATACTATCCAGAAAAGGGACTACCTTTGGAAAATCTTTAGAAAAAAAGGCCTGTTGAGACGAAATGATACGTCCGAACTGCTTTCTGTTCTCAAAAAACTGAACAAATCCCTCAGAAACCTCGATCTGGTCCATCCGGGCCAGAAGGTCCTTATACCCCTTAAGATTGTGCCAATCAAAGGCCAGCGTGACAATAAAGGCCCCTTTTCTGAAAAAGTCAAGACCATCACTCCCTCAAGCGAGATCAATTTTGAAAGGTACACTGTCAGACGTGGTGATAGTCTAATAAGGATTATTAAAGGCCGTTATAATGTTCCTGCGGGGGAGTTAAACAACAAGTACCTACCGATTTTCAGAAGAATGAACCCCTCTATCAAAGACCCCGATACTATCTATCCTGGCCAGGTCGTTAAGCTCCCCATTTACTCTCCTGAGATAGTCAGAGGGGCTATTGAGATGCCGACCTCGAAAGGCCTCGAGGACAAGGGTGAGGGTGAGCGGGAGGAGGTAAAAGAAGAAGTAAGCCCTGTGGCCAATGGCCTAAGTGAGATTTTTTCCGAGATGGGAGAGGAGTGGATCCAGTCAGGGGAACATTTTATCCCCCTCAAATCAGGGGGGCAGATAGATCTCATGGCAAAGTCTTTTCCCCTCATCAATCTCCAAAATGGAAAAAAGATTATCGTGGATCTGGACAATAAACTCCCGGATAATATGGCACGGTTGATCATGTCAAGCTGGGTGAATTATCGTGTCGTCCACTTTGAAAAGGGTGAAAGTCTAAGATCTTCCCTGGACAAAACCCTGAATATGTGCGGCTATCCCAGGATTTTCAAACGGGGTGAACCCTTAGAATTGCAGGGCCCGATTACCTTCAGGATAACGGCCGACAGGATCGTGGAGTTGTCAGACACCCGTTCGGATAACAGGAGGGATATTGTCGTAATCAATATTAAAGAGGCCAATACACCGAAGACGCCCCAGGAGATCAAGGACTACTTAGAGGGCATGGGTGTCAATGTTATTGATTACCCCCCTGGTAATCATGGGGCCTTTAATGGGCCAGGCAACTCACAGGTAAAGACCTTGAGATGGGGTGGAGATTCGAGGTCTCTAATAGAGACTATATTAGACCTCTCCGGCCGCCCCTTTTCAACTCAGGTGGAAATACCTGTCTATCAAAGCCGAATAACCGATTTTAAATGGATTATTAATGCGGATTTTTTTCTGAATATAAAAGGACGTGATGCCATAATTGATATAACCAGTCTTGCCCCTGAAATAATATCTTTTTTAAAGGAACATGGGTTTCTCGTGCTGTCGCTGGCAGGCGAAAGGGATCCGCTGGACATGGTCACTAAGACCCTTAAATTCCTGGATGTTCAGTTTGATTCCTCTCCCCATTCCTTTATGACAAGATCCGGAGATAGTCCGAGAAATATCAGCTTGACCTTGCCAGGGCTCGTTTTTGCCAAGCCCCAAGGGAAGGGCGTCCTGGTTACTCCACAACAGATCCCTGAGGAGATCGAGAGATTCCTGTCCCGCATGGGGTATGAGATCTTACTGCTGTCTTCTCCTGATGATCTCCAAAACGGCTCTTGAGATTCTCGGATGTCTGCAATTTTTAATCTTGTCCCTGCCATATAGGCTTTCCCAAAAACCCCTTGCCATGGTATCAGATCTTACATAAAAGGTATAATTTACGCCTGAAAGGGAGATAGGAGGATAATTAGGCATGAGTAATGAGGTTCAGCGGCCCGAGGACCTGTCCCAGGAGGATTTGGCCAGGTTTATTCTCGATATGTTTCATCGCATCATAGTCCACCATACCCTGTGGTTTCGTGAGATAGAACATCAAATGGGGATGGAGAAGGCCCTTAATGTAATGGGCAAGGCAGCAAGGCAAAGCTATGAGATCCAGATGACAAAGCTAGGCAAGATTTTTGGCTTTGAGATGCAAGATGGGGTACCAAAGGCACTTTTGAATATGCCAAAGGAATCACTTCTCGGACTGACGAAGGAGATAGGAAAGAATTGGCTCGCAAATGACGGAGTGTGGTTCCAATCAGTGGAATTTGCCCACGGAATGAACGATGCCAAGCGCTGCAACGATTCATGCTGGGTCAGGTTTTCTCCTTTCGAGGCCTGGTCCATAAGACAATTCCTTGGTCTGCCGGAGATGGCGGGCCTGGAAGGACTGAAAAGGGCACTTAGGTTTAGAATGTATGCCCGCATAAACGTGCAATCGATAATTGATAAGGGAGCGGACAGCTTTGTCTTTCAGATGAATGATTGCCGGGTCCAGGCCGCCAGGAAAAGAAGAGGATTGCGGGACTATCCATGTAAGTCTGCAGGGCTGGTCGAGTATGCCTATTTTGCAGAGGCCATAGATCGCAGGATCAAGACCGAATGTATCGGCTGTCCGCCAGATGAACATCCCGGAGAATGGTATTGCGCGTGGCGTTTCAGCATCCCTGAAAAAGGGAATGAAGGATGATCAAGCCATTGAACAAGGGGTTTTTGTGGGAGATGAGATCCTCATAGCCATCGTGGGTGGCGGTGTTGTGGGTTGTGCCGTGGCATGGGAGCTCTCCGGTCGTTATAATGACATTTTCGTCATTGAAAAAAATGCGGGAATTACCCAGGGAGAGAACCAGTCCAGCCGGAATTCTGGAGTTATCCATTCAGGTATCTACTATGATGAAGAGACACGTCCTCAAAAGGCCTCGCTGTGTGTTGAAGGTAACAGGCTCATCTATGATTTCTGCAAGACGTACAGGGTACCGGCATTAAAGACCGGTAAGCTTATAGTCGCCACTACCCGGGAAGAGGAAGACTCCCTTGGTGTCTATTTAGAGCGGGGAATAAAAAACCGGGTGCCGGGAATAAAAGAGGTTGCCGGTTCAAAGGTCAAGGACGTCGAGCCCAATGTCAGGGGCAAATCAGGGCTCCTTATTCCCTCTGCCGGCATTGTGGAACCTACATCCCTGGTCTACCGGCTTCACACGCTGGCATCTCAAAAGGGTGTCCAGTTTATGACCGGGACAGAGGTGATAGGGGTCGAGGGGAATGGAGATTTTATGCGGCTCCATGTTCGCTATCGTGATGGTCAGACAGGGCGGGTGAAGGCGAAGGCCATGATAAATTCGGCGGGCATTGAGGCCGACCTGGTAGCCCGATTCATCAACCCACGGTCTCCATACGAACTTGATCCGGTAAGGGGGGAAAGCTATAAGTTCTATGGTCACAAAAGGCCGGAACTAGGCCTTTCCGGAATGAACGTGTATCCCGCACCCGGGTATGTGACTACACCGTATGGGCGCCATTTCACTGTTGGGGTTCACCTGACGCCGACCTTTGCAAGTTATTCATTTCCGGGTACCTTGGGATCAACAGTCACCATCGGTCCAAGGCTGGTATCGGTTGCCGATAGAGATGGCCTGTCAGGCCCCCCGGCCCCTCCAGAGGTCTTTGTCGAAAAGGTCCGGCCTTTTTTCCCTGGCCTGAGAGAAGAGGACCTGATCTGGCACCAGTCGGGGGGCCAGGCAAGGCTGAAAGGCCATCGCGATTTTGTAATTATGACCGATTCGGGCATGGAGAATTTCATCAACCTGCTGGGAATTGACAGCCCGGGGCTGACCTCCTGTCTCGCTATCGCCCGTAAGGTGAAGGCAACGGTGGAGGGACTTGGCCTATAGTAAGGAGCCCTTTTTTCCCCGCCAAAATCTCAGCCCCCGCACCAGCTCCTGATAGCGCTCCTGGTCCTCTGTCTTAAGATTTTGTATATATTCCCTGAGAAAGGCCAGGAAGATGGCAATGAAAAATGCCACAACAACGGAGAGGATACAGATAAGTCTTCGCTTCGGTTTTATCCTCTTATTAATATCCGGCACAATGGGTGGGTCTAAGACCTGGAAGCTAAAATACTTTTGGGCTCGGGCAAAGGTCTCTTTTTCTATCTCCCTGGCAAGGAGGGAATATATCTTCTCCTTGAGGAGGGGGTCAGAGGTCCTGTTGATCTGTTTTTCAAAAAAACGCTTGTTTTCCGCCGCGTCGTGAAGCACCTCCTCCCTTAAGGTCTCACTCAGCTCCGTAAGATAATAATCGACAATTTTCTTGGCCGTCTTTGGGTCCTTGTAGTCAAAGCCTATCATTATGGCATTTTTGCTGGTTTGTTCTTTTACCGTCAAGAGGCCTTTCATCGCCTTCTGTCCGTCCTGAAG
>Ga0307425_1001320_pt1 | contig 14976 bp, 14 predicted proteins | sample SalMarWE160330MG_FD_202152 | JGI IMG/M metagenome (GOLD analysis project Ga0307425, IMG submission 202152) | Salt marsh sediment microbial communities from the Plum Island Ecosystem LTER, Massachusetts, United States - WE1603-30 | ecosystem: Environmental > Aquatic > Marine > Intertidal zone >... | reverse complement strand
AATCGGGTAGCCGGGGGTCTTAACCCCCCAGCCCCCACAACACCCAGCATGCGGGTCCGCACTGGGCGTTTCACAGAGCCTATCGAGCCGTAGCTGGATAGTGAATATTCACCCACAGTTCTTTGACAGATAGAAGCCCTTGATCCTTGAGCCAATTATTGGTCATGCCTGTCTGGGTAGCCAGAGTTCGGGCCAGGTGCCAGGGACCTTTCCGGCTTATGGCTACTGATATGGCAGTGTGCAAGAACGTGCCAAGCTTGCGAAGCTCTCGCACCTTTGTCCGGGCATACCGCCATTGTTTCCAGTAGCACATGCGCACCCTTCTTCTGAGCCAATGATCTATTTCTGGGATAGGTCGATAGTACTCCGAAATCCCAAAATAGTTCATCCAACCGCGAAGATATTGGGCAAGCTTGCCAAATCTATATTCCATGGAAACAAACCAACTTCTTCCGGTCAGGCGCTTGACCCGCCGCTTGAATTCGCGAAAGGCCTTGTCCGACCACCGGATTTTGGTTCCTTTAAAGGTAAAACCAAGGAAGTCGGTTTGATTGGTCAATGCTACCTGGCTTTTATCCTGGTTGACTTTGAGCTTGAGCTTTCGTTCAAGGAAACGTTGAACGCTTAGCATTACACGTTCACCTGCCCGCTGTGACTTTACCAGAATGATGAAGTCATCCGCATAACGCACGAACCTGTGACTGCGGCGCTCAAGTTCTTTATCCAGGTCATCCAGGAGGATGTTAGCCAAAAGCGGCGAAAGCGGCCCTCCTTGAGGAACCCCTTTTCGGGTAGCCTGAAGGCGACCGTTGACCATTACCCCGGCACGCAGGTATTTTCCGATCAGGTGCAGGACACGCTTGTCCCTGACCTTTCGGGCCACGCGGTGCATCAGCACATCGTGATTGACCGTGTCAAAGAATTTAGATAAATCCATGTCCACAGCGACACGGTATCCCTCTCGGATATACTCGCGTATCTGGAAGACGGCATCGTGTGCCGATCTACCCGGCCTGAAACCGTAACTATGATCCGAGAAATCCGGATCAAATATAGGCATCAAGACCTGGTAAATGGCTTGTTGGATCAGCCGATCAAGCACTGTGGGAATGCCAAGCGGACGGGTTCCACCCGTTGCCTTGGGGATCTCCACACGCCGGACCGGCAAAGGTTGGTAAGTGCCTGCCAATAGCGATTCACGGATACTGTCCCACTTGTTGCGAGCGTACTCAGGAAAATCCTCGACAGACATATTGTCGATGCCGGGGGCTCCTTTGTTTGCTTTCACCCGCTTCCAGGCTTTAAGCATGTTTTCTCTGGATAGTATCCGCTCCAGCAGGTGGTCATTTGGGTCGGGCGATTCCATGACACGCCGCATGGTCACTTCACCGGACGGTTTCTTAGTGTCGTGCGAGTTCATAGAGGCTCCTTCCCTGCTCTGAGTTCGGCCCTTCACCTTGTCCCGGGCATTACCCCGGGCATTTGGCTACTATGGCCTCTGCTGACTTCTGTCCGATCACGCTAAGGATTGCCCCATAGCGCGCCATGCTTTCCTGGCTATTTGCTACCTCGTTCGCTCGCACAGGTCGGCAGCCGCCCTGTGCGCCCAGGCTTGATATACCAGTGGCCTGACTGGTCGCTTATACGGCCAAGAAAACACGGCTAAGCCGGGCAGATCTCCCCGGATAAGGGCCTGTCCCTGACTTGATCAGGGAACGTGAACTGTCGCTACACAACCGCAGCATTTACCCTATCTCCTGAATCCAGGGCTTCGTTATGTTGTGCTAACTTACCCGGAGACTGGGCCTTGTATGCTATTTCTGTTCGTCGGCTCATAGCTTTGCACTCCGACTTCCTTCAGACGGTCCATCGCGGTTCCGCCCTTGTCTTCGGCTAGTACTTTTGTTAATATGTTCAACATATTAACCGGACTCACATACAGGGGACTTGCACCCCATAAGTTCACACCCATGCCGGGCGTACACATTTTTCTTCACCTGACCGGTGTTCCGCTGTCGCTACACACCTTCAGGTGAGAAAATCGTTAGCCTCCGAACTCAGCGAGGCTTGGTGTGTGGAATGAGGAAGTCAAATAGGCGAGGAGTTCCAGCATGATAAAAGACAGGCAATTACCCATCGTATGGTTCTTTATTGGATTCGCTCTTTTTATTTTCACCAGAACGGTCAGCTTCATTCCTCTGGCCATCGTCGTTGCGCCTCTCTTTGTTCTTCGTTTTATGCGAACACAAAAGGCCGTGAATGGCATTCTGCTGACGCTGCTCGGCTTTACGATATCTTTGACGATTTCGCTGTGGGGTCTCTTTTCTTTTGAAGACAAGGCTTTCTCCCTTTTGTTCAACACGATCAGAAGTCTGCTCATTGCCATAGTCCTGTCTTTGCCATATATTGCTGACCGGCTCGTGGTGAAAAGGATACAAGGATTTCTCTCCACACTTATCTTCCCGGTAGCCTGCACAATGTTCTATTTTCTTGATTCCTCATTTGGTCCCCTGGACGGACTTGGCATTTTCTACGCTTACAACCAGTATGGCAATCTTACATTAATGCAATTCTTGTCTGTGTTTGGGATTTGGGGGTCCGTCTTTTTGCTTTCCTGGATCGCATCGGTAGTGAATTGGGTGTGGGATCGAGGTTTTGAGTTGAACCGGGTTAGAAAGGGCCTTGCCATCTTCTTCTGCGTCGTGGGCCTCGTATTCATTTATGGCGGCGCCCGGGTTTCCCCCTTCTTCTATCCGAGGGGAGACACGGTGCGAGTTGCTGCCATCACGTTTCTTTCCGACCCTCAAAAAGCCGAGGCGAGTATCGAAAAGGTATTGAAGCAGCGGTTGTACTCACCCTTCGACAGAACCATTTCAAGGATAGAGCAGCTCACGAGACAAGCAGCGCTTGGCGGGGCAAAGATCGTCGTGTGGCAGGAATTCGCCATGTTGACCAATGAAGCAAATCAAGCGCGGTTCATAGAAGCGGTTCAACGACTGGCTCAGGAGAATGCTATCTACCTTGCAATCTCTTATGGAGTTCTCCCTCAGAAAGGAAAAGGGGAGAACCGATGCCTGCTTATCAACGACAAGGGGCAAATTGAGATCAATTACCTGAAACACAATCTGGCTGTCGGAGAATCGTATTTTATGAAGAAGGGGCCGGGCGGCGTGTCCGTCATCGATACTCCGTATGGCAGGATTGGCATTACCATATGCCGGGATTTGGAGTTCCCCGCATATGTGAGACAGGCGGGAGGGAAGAAAGCGGATATTGTCCTCTCTCCGGCATTTGATTTCCCTAAAGGAGTTACACCCTCCAACACCTATAACCAGATGCTTCGTACTATCGAGAACGGGTTCTCCCTGGTCCGTGCTGTCAGTAACGGTTTGTCCGTTGCTGTTGACTACCATGGAAGAATCCTGTCGTCCATGAACTACTTCACGACCTCAAACGAAATCATGTATGCCGATGTTCCGAGGAAAGGGACAAAGACCATCTATGCGCGTATAGGAGATGTTCTCGTATGGCTCTGCACCGCGGGGTTTGTGGTATTTGCATTGTTTTCGATCAAGAATGCAACGAGAATAACTCCAAAGACTAAGGATTGAGGAACAGGCACTGCTATGGGAGAAACACAAGGTGAATTGAGGCTATCGGGATAGGGACGCCCATCGCTGAGCGCCCACTGGGTCGCCAGAGGCGGTCACCCGCCTCCGGCTCCCTCAGAACGTAGCGTGCTGATTTCCCGCACTACGCTCTTCAGAGATCGATTCACAGCACAGCGAGTGAAAAGGGGGACAATCCGTAAATAAGTAAGTATTTTGATTATAAAGTGAAGTTATTTACTTATTTACGGACGTCCCGGTTGTTCTTGAATTAACCAGGAACCTTAATAAGAGTCAACGGCAGACCCGTTTATGGTGCTATAAAAAATTCAATATTACAAATAATAGACTTAAAACAATCCAGGAGGTTTAATATGTGGCAAAAAGGACAAACACGTCGTGAATTTATCAAGATGGCTTCAATAGCAGCAGCTTCAATGACCCTTGGTTGCATGTCGGACAAATTTGAAGACAAATTCACAAAAAAGGGTAAAGATCCTAAAGACTACCCGGTTGTCGTCATTGGATCAGGATTAGGTGGACTTGCAAGTGCCGCTTATCTGTCCAGAGCAGGATTCCCGGTTACCGTAATCGAACAGCATAGTGTTCCTGGAGGGTATGCCACTGCCTTTGAAAGAGGTGATTTTAATTTCGATGTTTCCCTTCATTTTTTTAGTTCACCTGAATTGATTTATAATGAGCTTGGACTTGCAAGCAAGGTAGAACGTATACCGCTTAATATGACAAGGCGGATTATCAGTAAAGGTATGGATATTATAATTCCCAACTTAAGCAGACAGGAACAAATTGCGTCCTTAAATAAACGTTTTCCAGATTCAAAGGAGGGGCTTAAAAGTTATTTTGAATTATGTTCTGCGATAGGAGATGAACTCACACGGTTCGGTAAAAACATGGAAACAAGTTTTATTTTTTTACCTTTTATGCCAATAATGTACCCGAAGATGTGGTCATTGCGAAGTATGTCCTTCTCGGATGTACTGAATAAATATTTTAAAGATCCGAAAATTAAAAATCACTTAAGCGTGGGCTTAACTGGTATGCTTGGACTTCCCCCCTCGCAGTTATCCGGTTTTTTAGGTGCCCTTATATCAAGGGGCATGTCAACAAGCCAATTATATTACTTCAAATCACGCTCACAGGATTTAAGCAATGGATTTGTGTCGCTTATTGAAGAGAATGAGGGCAGTATTATTTACAACAAAACAGTAAATAAAATTCTTACAGAGAAAGACAGGGTCACAGGCGTTCAGGCAGAAGACGGTAGAGTCTATCCTGCTAAATTTGTAGTGAGTAATGCAAATGCGCCTGACACATTTGGAAAATTTTTATCCGATAATAAAAAAGCAAAAAAGTATATGGAGAAGCTCGCGCAATATAAACCGAGCATATCATCCTTTATAATCTGGCTGGGATTAAAGGGTGATCTGCGCAGGAAATGTCCTGAACACGCCATATATATAGACTCAGGATACGACGTTGAAACCGACTTCGAAAACTATTTATCCTGCAACGCGGAAAAAACCCCTGTAATGTTAGCCCTCTATGACAATTACTATAAAGGGTATTCCAAGCCAGGGACTTCCACAATAACCATTATGATTCTCAGCGGATATGAACCATGGCGGCGATTTGAAAAGGACTATTTTGCTGGCAATAAAAAAGAATATAACCGTGAAAAGATGCGCATTGCGCAAACATTAATCAAAAGGGTTGAAGAAAAAGCCATCCCCGGGCTTTCCTCAATGATACAAGTTATGGAGGCTGCAACCCCGCTTACGAATATCACCTACACAAAAAATCCAGAAGGTGCGATATACGGTTATCCTCCCAGTGTAAACAATTCATTTATGAACAGGATTAAAAACTCCACACCTATAGATGGACTTTATCTTTCAAGCGGATGGGGTATGAATTCCGGATCTTATACAGGCGGACTTATGAATGGACGAAATGTTTTTCGCCAGATCATGAGAGATGTATAATAATGAGAAAAAGAGGGACAATCCGTAAATAAGTAAATATTTTGATAAGTAAAATGAGGTTTATGAAAGAAACCCGAGCGAGTGCAACGGCACAGCGCGTTGCGATGCGACGCGCGGCACATCAGCTCCTGGATGATCCGAAGGTTTTCGACGACCCTGTAGCACTTCGAATCATCGGCAAAGAGAGCGCTTCGGCATTGCAAGCCAATCCACATCAATTTGAGGCCACGCCGCTGTCGCCTTACTTACGAGCTTTTTTGGCGGCACGCAGTCGATGCGCCGAGGACGAACTTGCCCTTTGTGTTCGGCGTGGCGTAAGTCAATATGTCATTTTGGGCGCAGGGCTTGACACGTTCGCCTACCGAAACCCGCATCCTCAAGGTGTGCTGCACGTGTTCGAAGTCGATCACCCTACGACGCAGACCTGGAAGCGAAAGCGCCTGGATGAGGTCGGGATCCCACTCCCAAATGATCTCACGTTCGTACCAGTTGACTTTGAAACTCAGACGCTCGAAGAGGGGCTGCGAGCTGCAGGCTACGATCCGGACAAGGTTACTTTCTTTTCGTGGCTCGGCGTAACGGAATATCTGACGGCCGAGGCGGTGATGGCGACATTGCGTTTCATCGCGTCGGCGACGATGGGGAGCGCGGTCGTCTTCGACTATATGCTCTCCCCATCTTTGTTGACTCCTGCGCAGCGGTCCCGCTTCGATGCGCTTGCGCAACGGCTCGCTTTAGCCGGGGAGCCGTGGCAAACATTCTTTGACCCTGGATTGCTGACGAGAGACCTCCGAGCCATGGGGTTCGGATACGTCGAGGACAACGGGCCAGAAGAGATCAATACAAGGTACTTTAAAAATCGCAAAGACGGCCTTCGAGTCGGGAGCTTGTCTCACGTGATGATCGCAAAGGGCTGAGATGCCAAGCAAGTTGCCGGACAAATCACTCCAGTAAAAGGGAAGGAGGGAATCATGGGAGGTTTCGTTGAATTTGATCGATATGACGCGATGGGACTGGCCGAGCTTGTCAGGCAGGGTCAAGTAACTCCGGCGGAATTGTGCGAGGAGGCCATCGAAAGGATTGAACGGGTCAATCCGAAACTTAATGCTGTTGTGACTCGAATGTACGATCAGGGGCATAAGGAAGCTTCGGAACCCCTCCCTGAAGGGCCCTTTACCGGGGTCCCCTTGCTCATTAAAGACCTGCATTACGCATACTCCGGAGTGAGTATGACATCAGGATGCAAGGCCCTCAAGGATTATGTCCCTGATCAAGACTGCGAAATGGTCGTTCGCTTCAAGAAAGCCGGCGCGGTAATAATCGGCAAGACCAATACTCCGGAATTCGGGCTTCTGGGAGTAACCGAACCAGAACTCTTTGGCCCCTGCCGCAACCCTTGGAACACAGACTGCACACCAGGTGGCTCCAGCGGCGGCTCTGCGGCTGCAGTGGCCGCTAGGATGGTGCCAATAGCATCAGGCGGAGACGGAGGCGGCTCGATCCGAATACCCTCAGCCTATTGCGGACTTTTCGGGCTTAAACCCTCCCGCGGTCGCAATCCCACAGGTCCGGACCATGGTAGCGTATGGCAGGACGCGGTCCAAAACCATGTCATCACAAGATCTGTAAGAGACAGCGCGGCTATGCTGGACGCAACTCATGGGCCGGATCTAGGCGCGCCATACGAAATTCGCCCTCCAGAGCGACCTTATCTGGAAGAAGTGGCAAAGGATCCCGGGCGGCTCAAGATAGCCTTTAATACCAATTCCCCTATTGGAACCCCGGTACATTCCGAATGCGTCAATACCGTGGAAAATGCAGCACATCTGTTGGAAGAAATGGGGCACCATCTGGAAGAGGCCAGGCCAGAAATCGACGGCCTTGGTTTGGCCAAAAGCTATCTTGCCATGTATTTCGGTGAAATGGCGGCCGATATAGATGAATTAGGTCCGGTTCTGAAGCGTAAGGCAGGTCCGAAAGATGTGGAGCCCTTGACCTATACCCTCGGCTTGCTCGGACAGACCTTTTCTTCGGGCTATCTGGTCGAAGCCTTGCGCAGGTGGGACCATGCTGCAAGAAAAATGGGGCAGTTCTTTAACAAGTATGATCTCTACCTGACCCCGACAACGGCCCATCCCCCTGCAAAGATCGGTGAGCTTAAGCCCAAACCACTCGAAACCTTATTGATGAAGACGGTCAACTCTTTGAAATTAGGGTGGTTCCTGAAGGCTTCGGGTATAGTTGACAATCTTGCAGAAAAAAGCCTTGCAAGGACACCCTTTACCCAACTAGCGAATCTTTGCGGGCTTCCGGCAATTTCCGTTCCTCTTTACTGGACAACCGAGGGGCTACCTTTAGGGGTACAATTCATTGGACCTTTCGGAAATGAAGCCGTGCTGTTCCGATTAGCCGGACAGTTGGAAAAAGCCCAGCCTTGGTTCGACAGGAAACCAGAACTGACAGCCTAACAAACATCCCTGTATTTGCATGTAATGAAATGTGGATCTATATTATAATTCTTGCTGTCATTTGGGTTGGATTACTAATCCCAGTGGTTCAGGAACGTCGCGCCTGGATTGCCTATGCACACGGTGGAACCGCTCTATTCTTTACTTCATTGCTACTTAATCTTGGTCTCCATCAAACAGGAGATATTGCCGATATTGTATGGTTGGAAATCATCGGTTTTGTTCTTTTCATCCCTGCCGCCATTCTAATTGCATCCGCAATAGCTGCTATTACACATGGCGATCTGGTTAATACCGGAATGATGAGTATTGTTCGGCACCCCATGTATCTTGGAACAGCTATCGCGGCTTTTGCTCTCATTTTAGTCTTCCAATCTATCGTCTCTATAGTCTTGTCTGTCATAGCAATAGCGCTCCTATGGATTGCATCCAAAATTGAGGACGATTATAACATAGAGCGATTTGGCGATATTTACAAAGAACATATGGCACGTGTTCCTCGGTGGAATGTTTTTAATGGACTGAGAAAAGGATAGGCCATCGGAAGCAAGACGAAAGGAAGCAAGATGAAGAGGATATGTTTGATTGGCGCCTTTGATACCAAGGGTCCGGAATATGCGTTCGTTCGCGAGCAGATACTCGCCAGAGGACATAAGGCGCTCACCGTCAACACCGGAGTCTTGGGGTCAACAGATCTATTCCCTGTAGACGTGGAAGCGGACAAGGTGGCCGAAGCCGGTGGCGGCAGCCTGAAACAGCTTCAAGAAAAGAACGATCGCGGCGAAGCAATGAAAATCATGTGCATGGGGGCGGCGGCAATCATAAAGTCGCTGTACCATGAGGGGAAAATTGACGGCATCATAGGTATGGGCGGTACAGGCGGAACAACCGTTGTCACAGCCGCAATGCGTGCCCTGCCGGTCGGTATCCCCAAGGTGTGCGTGTCGACCGCCGCATCGGGTGATGTGGCAGTCTATGTTGGAACAAAGGACATAACGATGATTCCTTCCATCGTGGATGTGGCGGGCATCAACCGTGTCTCGAGAATCATCTTCTCGCGCGCGGCCGGTGCGATATGCGGCATGGCGGAAGCCAACATACCGGAAAGCGAGGAGGACAAGCCAGTTATCACTGCGTCAATGTTCGGCAACACGACTGAGTGTGTCAACGCCTGTATGGATAAGCTCTCTGCGAAAGGCTACGAGATCCTTGTCTTTCACGCCACCGGAACGGGCGGCAAGGCCATGGAAAGCCTTGTGAAAGAAGGCCTGGTAGACGCGGTGCTGGACATAACAACGACCGAATGGGCCGACACAGTTTGCGGCGGAGTATTCGACGCCGGCCCTGCACGGTTGGATGCAGCCGGGCAGATGGGAGTACCACATCTTATCGTACCAGGGTGTGTTGACATGGCGAACTTCGGCGGGATGGATACCGTGCCCGAGAAATACAAAAAAGCTAAACGCACGTTCTATGAGTGGAATCCATCTGTTACGCTGATGCGTACGAATAAGGAAGAGAACGAGAAGATGGGAAAGGTATTCGCGGAAAAGGCGAATGCGGCAAAAGGGCCGGTTGCTTTTCTCATTCCTCTCAGGGGAGTGTCCATTCTCGACGGTGATGGTCAGCCCTTCTGCGACCGCGAGGCGGACAGGGCCATGTTTGAGACAATCAAGGTTCATCTAAAGGAAGGCATCCCGGTCATGGAAATGGACAGGAACATCAATGATCCGGAGTTCTCGGCAAAGGCGGTCGAGATGATACTGGACTTAATCAAGCGAGGAAAGGGGGACAGGTAAAAGCAGCGCCGCTGAGATTGTCGTTCAATGCCGGAAAAATAAAGGATGCAGAAATATTCGGCTAAGAATAGGTAACAAATGAGACGTAAACCCGAAATGGGGAGAGACGATACATCAGGTGGAAAAATGCATCAACACAGAGGAAAATTCACAGAAGGCCTTATTGACAACGAACTGATACTGAAAGCACTCAATATTAAGCCTGGACAAACAATACTTGATGCGGGTTGTGGCAATGGATATATGTCCAAAGTGTTTTCAAAGGAGGTTGCAAAATCCGGAAAAGTTTATGCCCTGGACCAGGATAAATACTTTATAAAAATCCTTAAAAATGCAACTCAAGGAACCAATATCGAAACAATAGACGGAGATATAACGAGGCCAACCCAGATCGATGAATCATGCGTAGACTTAATTTATTTATCGACAGTGATACACGCCTTTTCCCAACAGCAAATGCAGGGCTTTTTGCGGGAGGCACAACGCCTTCTAAAACCAGATGCTTTGCTGGCAATTGTTGAGATAGAAAAGAAAGAAACACCATTTGGCCCTCCCTTGGAATTAAGGTATTCCCCTGAAGAGCTAAAGGAAATAGTTCCTCTGGTTCCTTTAAATACGGTGCAAGTGGGGGAACACTTTTATATGCAGATTTTCCAAAACATGGGAGAGAGAAGCGTCACCACTTTCGATACCGGAAATCCATGATTGATAAAAACTATCATTAGTATTACTATTACCGGTATTACAGATTACCGGAGGTGCAATCATGAGAGTTACAATAAAAGGGCAAGTTACAATTCCACAGGAAATCCGCGAAAAACTAGGAATAACCCCTGCCGTTGAAGTTGATTTCATAGAAGAGAAAGATCGAGTTTATTTGGTGAAAAGGAAAGGCCAACCAAAAAGAACTTATAAATTCAATAAATTGAGAGGGATAGCCAATGTTAAAATGACAACTGATGAAATAATGGCTCTTACAAGAAGGGACAAATGAAAGGGGTTTTAGTTGATTCGAATGTCATTCTGGATGTTTTCCTCGATGATTTGAAATGGGCCGATTGGTCTGTATCCAAATTAGAGGAATACAGCGATCACACATCATTATATATCAATTCAATAATCTATTCTGAGATATCGATTGGGTTTAAGTTAATAGAGGATTTGGAGTCTGCAATTAACAAAGCCGGCTTCCAACTATTGGAAATTCCAAAAGAAGCGCTATTTTTAGCTGGAAAAGCTTATATCAAATACAAAAGAAAAAAAGGTGCGAAAAGGACTCCATTGCCTGATTTTTTTATTGGTGCGCAAGCAGCAGTATTAAATTTAGACCTATTAACCAGGGATGCTTCAAGATATCAATCATACTTCCCAACTGTAAAATTAATAACACCATAGGAATTTGATAGGCATTGTATCGGTTAGCTGCGTACGGAAAAGGGGACGCCCACTTCATATTTACAGTTTTAAATAAGTGCCTGTTTGGTTCTTTAGATGGGGGTCGCCTATAAGCTTGTCGAAATGGAGGTTACTGGGACTTTTCCTCATCAGCTCTCTTTTCCATCTCCAAGCCTTTCTTTTTTAAATTGAAAAGCTCCTTCCTTAAGCTTCTTACCTTCAGGGCTTTGCTTGCCAGTTTGGGCAAGGTGAGAACCGCAACGATGGCGCCACCAATTACCGCGGAATATATAATCAGTTCAGCCTGGGAAAGCTGAACTTTCCAACTGAAAAAGGCCAGTGTGACAGGCTCGCTGTTTTGTACGATAGCAATGATAATGACGAGCAGCATAAAAAACGTGATAATGATTGATAGCATCATGGTCTCCCTCCTTTTATATAGTTATTCTTAGCAGAAGAAACAGCTTGAGCCTTGCTAATCCATAATAATCCTCTTTTTATATTATCAACTAATATCCCAGGAACAAAAATTAGTCCTCGGTGTCGATCATACGTATTTTCAAAGGTTTCGCAGCATCGAGATGGACATCCTGCTGGGGAAAAGCAATGACAATCCCTGCTTCCCTGAAAAGATCATCGATGCGGAACCTTATAGCGCTTTCAATGAGACGCCGTTCGATTATTTGGTGAATAGTTATCCAGAAGTAGACCTCGAATACGAGGGCATTGTCTCCAAAATCATGGAACAGGACAAAAGGAAGCGGTGTTTTGAGCGTTTTTTTCTCCTCCATTACGGCCCTGACCATAAGTTCTTCCACTTTGCGCACAGGAGAACCGTAAATCACGCCAGCCGTCACCTTCGTTCTGATCCTACGATCCGAGAGAGTCCAGTTGGTTATGTTCTTCTCCAAGAAGCTGCTGTTAGGTACAAGAATATGAATATTTTCGCCCGTACGTACGCGGGTGCAGCGTGCACCGATTTCCTCAACCTTGCCCACAATGCCTTCCAGTTCTATCAGGTCTCCTATATTGATGGGGCGCTCTGCCATCATAATAAATCCGCTAATGAAATTATTAATAAGGTTTTGGGCGCCAAAGCCGATGCCTATGGCAATGGCACCGCCCAGAAAAGCGAAGGCCGCAATAGGGATATTGACGATGCGCAAGGCAAAGACCAATATCATGAGATAGGCCGTGTAGGTCAATACCTTTTGGACGGCGGAAGCTGTTGTTTCCTTCAAGTTCGCGTAACTCAGAAGACGGGTGCCGACGATCCGAAGAAGATACTTGGCAGCCAGAATGCCGATAATGAGAATGGCCAGGGCAACGATCAATTTCCTGACCGTCACCGCATTATTGTCTATGACCCAAAGCTCGAAATCCCAGATCTTTTTGACTTGTCCTTTTACATTTTCAAGCTGTTGTTTAAACGTAATTTGCTCAAGTCCTAAACCGATTTCATCCAGCAAACGCCTGTCCAACTGGGCCGTCCTCAAAAGTTCGGACGTATACTCGAAGAGCCGTTCCGAAAGTTTTTGCAGGGCGCTGATTTGACTTTGCAGATGCGGTCTTACAGACCTGTCCAGATCCTTTTCAGATAATTGTTTATCAAGACCGATGATTTGGGATTGGATACCGGACTGCTGGCTTTGCTGGAGGTTGAGTGAGCGCTCTATACTCTTTAAATGGCTTTCAATATCTTTTCTTCGATCGGCCAGTTCCTTCCCCTGATTCTCGCCCTTAATAAGGGCGTAGCGCAGTCGCCACATCTGCTCCTGATGCTCTAGAAGGCGCAATTTATCCACGGTATTTTCAACGACGGTCTGGTATGTATTTCGCCAGGCATCTCGCTCTTCCAGATATGCCTTTTTTATCGGATCGCTCTTTTGACCCGATTCACTTGTATATTCCTTTTGTGCCTGAAGCCATGCCTCTTCCGCCTTTTCTCGTCCAAGGATGAGCTCTTGAATACGGTCCTCGGTTTCTGTTCTTGAGCGCGCAAGCGATGCCAACTGTTTCTGTAGATCCTCCTCATCGAAATAAAGGTTTTTCCGAACCCAGTCGACCTTGCGCTGGATCAATTGAATTTTAAGCTCGGAAAGGGTGAGCTGCTTAGATAGATTCAGGTGATTCACCTTCTCATAACTCAAAAGTGTCCCGTAAAGGTCCCTTTCAATCTCCGCTTGTCCCAAATCCCAGGTAAGTTTCATGCTGCGTTCACCTTCGGATATGGCTTCAAGCTGATCCTTCACGCCGCGCCAATTCTTTTGAGCCTTTTCAACCTGTAATTTCGTGTCTTCTATAGCCCTATCGGCCAACTTCAGCGCCAGACCAGTGGTCTCTTTCTGATTATTTTCATTCGAAATTTCATCCAAAAGCTTGTCGTAGAAACTCAGGGCATAGGGCGGCTTTTCAATAACACCAGTCTCCTCCTGCTTGGTCTGTATTTTCTCCTTTAAGAATATTTCTTCCTCATCTAAAGATACCTTTTTCTTTAATGCCGTCAGCAAACGCTCATAAAGGGTTTGGATTGATCTCAATTTACCGGTTCGCGCTTGAAGATCGGATAGAGATACACCTGCCTGCTGGGCGGTCTGTTCGTTTTCAGATAATTCAGCAAGCCTTGTTCTCTCTTTGGTACGCTCGATGGCTTTCTCTATTTCAGCAAGAGTCGGTAATTCAGGTTGCGCTTTCTTCTTCTTGTCATCAGTAATGCCTTGGGTAGTTGTGAGCGGTAGGTTGGCAGCATGAACGGGAGCCGCAACGCTGATAAAAAATGCGGTCCAAAGGACAAAAATACTTACTATGAGAGGATTAAGGTCCGATAACGGGAAAGATGTGTAAAACCCCGGCGGTTTTGTTGATACGGGTCTTTTGTTCATCTCCACAGGGGGATATTTTTGAAGTTCCTTCATTGACTAAACCCAGGGAGTATGATTCACAGATCAGACGGGCGCTATGATCACTCGCCTGCGGCTCCGAATATGCAAGAAAAACAATTTTATAATTCTATCATCAAATTATATAAAGAACAAGGTGGTTAGTTTTGATTGCGGATAACCTAACTGTCTCGTATTTACACCTAATATGCAATGACATTTGGGCGGTATGGGCTATGGCGAAAAGTAAACATCCATCTCTATATCTCTACCGCTTTGACATGTTCGGGATTTTCGCCTTGTCTTCAGTTAGTATTTTGGTTAATATATTCAATATATTAACCGAATTCATCCTGATACGCCTTTTACACACGTCTTTGGGAGCAGACTTTGTCGGTGTTGTATATTATTAGATGGGGGTAGGCCCGGACCTAGTATACTCTTCAAGCACCGAGTGGCGGGATTGAGAGGCCAGAAGGATGAAGGGCCTGATCCAGACGCATTGTAAAAATGGTTATCTCTATTATTAAGGAAGGAAGATCATGATCAGCATAGACAATGTGAAGTGTACGGCCTGCGGGATTTGTGGGACGGTCTGTCCACGTCATATTCTCGAGACCTTTGAGGAGAAAGACGAAAAACACACACGCGTTTCGCGGGAAAGGGAGGAACTCTGTATGGTGTGCGGACATTGCACAGCCGTCTGCCCTAGTGACGCGATCCGGGTGGAGGGTTTGGATTTCGATGCATTCAAACCGGTCCGGCCTCTGGAGATCACGGAGGACTGCCTCCTTACCCTCATGGAACAGCGCCGTTCAGTCCGC
>Ga0307425_1001319_pt1 | contig 14990 bp, 14 predicted proteins | sample SalMarWE160330MG_FD_202152 | JGI IMG/M metagenome (GOLD analysis project Ga0307425, IMG submission 202152) | Salt marsh sediment microbial communities from the Plum Island Ecosystem LTER, Massachusetts, United States - WE1603-30 | ecosystem: Environmental > Aquatic > Marine > Intertidal zone >... | reverse complement strand
GGTTCAGGTAGTTAAATGGTATTTTTTCAGCTTGTACTGCAACAGGCTCTTGGTGATGCCCAGCAATTCGGCGGCCCGGACCTGGACCTGGCCGCTCTTTTCCAGGGCCCGGCGGATCATCTGCTCCTCAATGGCATCGAGGGCTTCGGGCAACGGGGTATGGAGGGGGACGAAGCGGTCGATGTCGAGCTTGGACTCCACCGGGGTGGGGGCCAACTCCGCCGGCAGGTCCTGGGGACTGATGAGGTTGTTGCTGCACAGGATAACGGCCCGCTCCATGACGTTTTCCAGCTCCCGGACGTTACCCGGCCAGGAGTAATGGATCAGCACCTTCAGGGCTTCCGGAGTGATACGGGTCTTGTCCCGGAGGTTTTGCTGGACATACTTGTTGATGAAGTGGGCCGCCAGGAGGGGGGTGTCTTCCTGGCGCTGGCGCAGGGGCGGCAGGTGGAGGTGGACCACGTTGAGGCGATAGAACAGGTCCTCCCGGAAGCGCCCGGCTTCCACCTCCTCTTTCAGATCCCGGTTGGAGGCGGCCACCACCCGGACATCCACCTTGATGGTCCGGGTGCCTCCGACCCGCTCGAATTCCATCTCTTGCAGGACCCGGAGGAGCTTGACCTGGAGGGCCTGGGACATTTCCGCCACTTCGTCCAAAAAGAGGGTGCCACCGTCGGCCAACTCGAACCGGCCCTTGCGCATGGCCACTGCGTGGGTGAAGGCGCCGCGCTCGTGGCCGAAGAGTTCGCTCTCCAACAAGGTTTCGGTCAAGGCGGCACAGTTGACCGAGATGAAGCTTTTGGCGGCCCGGGCGCTGCACTGGTGGATGGCCCGGGCAATGAGTTCCTTGCCGGTGCCGCTCTCGCCGGTGACCAGGATGGTGGCCCGGGATTGAGCCACCCGTTTGACCAGGGCCAGGATTTCCTGCATGACCCGGGACTCTCCCACAATGTTGGGGAAGCCGTATTTTTTTTCCAATTCCTGATTGAGCAGGAGGTTCTTGAGGATGAGGTGGCGGTGTTCCAGGGCCTTGGCGATGGTGATGAGGATCTCTTCGTTCTTGAAAGGCTTGAGGATGTAATCGAAGGCGCCTTTTTTCATGGCGGTGACCGCTTTTTCCACGGTGCCGTAAGCGGTCATGATGATCACCGGGAGATCCGGATAGAGGCGGTTAAATTCGTCCAGGAGTTCGATGCCGCTCATCTTGGGCATCTTCATGTCGGTGAGGACGAGGTCCAGGTCGGAGGCCCCGGCGATCTTCAAGGCCTCCAGGGCGCTGGGGGCAGTGAGGACCTCATAGCCCGCCTCCCCTAAAAGGGTCTCCATGACCGTGAGATAATTGATTTCGTCATCAACGACTATGATGGTATCCATGATTATCCGGACTCGCTTTTATGATAGTCCCAGGTTTTCGGGAGTTTGGTCATAATAACCCGGGGCAGGAAACCGGCTGTCTTCAGCCCCCCCCAGCCGCTGCATATGAGGATCGAAATCGCCTGGCCGCTCCTCCTTCAAGATAAACGGTCAATGGACCGCAAACTTCAACTGGCTTTTTGCATCGCCAGGGCGGGAATGGCAATGGTGACCGTGGTGCCGGTCCCCGGGGTGCTGCTGATGGTCATTTTGCCCTGATGGGCCTCGATGATGCTTTTCACAATAGGCAGTCCCAGGCCGCTGCCTTTTTCCTTGGTGGTGAAAAAGGGGTTGAGGATTTTTTTCAAGGTGTCGGGATCAATGCCTTCGCCATCATCCTGGATGCGGATTTCTCCCCCCTGACCGGGTTGGGGGCCGAGCAGGGTGGACACGGTCAAGTGACCGCCAAGGGGCATGGCCTGGATGGCGTTCAAGAGAATATTCAAGAAGGCCTGATGCAGGAGGTCCTGGTCAACCACCAGGGGCCGGCCGTCGAGTTGAAAATCCCGGGTGACGATGATGCCCAGGCGGTCGATCTCGGGCTGGAGCAATTCCAGGTTCCGGTTTAAGACCGCCTCCAGATCACAGGGGCGCAGGTTGGGGGTGCGGGGCCGGGCAAAATCCAAAAATTCCGTGACCTTTTCATTGAGGCGGTTGGACTCGTCCACGATGATCTGGGCCAAGCGGTTTGAAGGTTCATAGCGGGCCAGCCGTTCCCGCAGGAGTTCGGCGGTGGAACTGATGATCCCCAGGGGGTTACGGACCTCATGGGCGACCCCGGCGGTCATTTCCCCCAGGGCCGCCAGGCGCTCGGACTGGTGGAGTTGCCCTTCCAGGCTGCGTTGCTCCTCCTGGCGGCGCTCCAGGATGATGCCGGCCTTCTTGACGATTTGCCGCAAGACGATAAATAACAGACCCATAATCACCACCAGGGTGACCAGGATGATAAGGCGGAAATTGGCGATTTCCGCCAGGTCGCCGGAGATATTCTGGGTAATCTCAAACACTCCCACCACCGGTCCGGAATGGGGGAGGAGCTTCTCCTCCAGCCGGAAGGGGATGTAAGCCTTGAGGGTCTGGTGCTGATAACTGCGAGGCCAGAAGATGCTCCAAGGTGTTGTAGCCGGGCAACTCGAAGTAATCTGCTCCCTCCAGGGCCTTTTTCACTCCCAAAACGTCGGCACATCTTTTTCCCAGGGGCAGGTTGGCGGTGCTATAGGAGAAGACCCCCTCCTGATCGTACTGGTTCAACTGCTCCACGTGGAAGCCATGGATAGTGTTGCGCACCACCAGATCCAGGCGTTTGGATTGCTCCGGGTCCGACAGGGTGATGCGTCCGCCTTTTTCGAAGGCGGTGGGCAGGACGAATTGCTGATAAATCTGATGGTTCAGGTTGGAGGCGAGGAGGATCAGGTAGTCTTCGTTTTTCTTCAGAGCCATTTGTTGGGCCCGGAGGGTAAGGAGTACGGTCAGGATGACGGTGAACACCAAAATGACCACAAAGCCGGGCAAGGAGAAAAATTTTACCAGGCCGAAAGTGTCCAGGTCTTTCCCCGGACGCCACCAGGAAGTGGTGAGTTTCAGTTGCTTCATGACGTATCAGACAATCCGGTATTTCTCCAAAGGCGGCGAAGCTTCGGTGAATTCCCGGTGGTAGTCTTCGAAGCCCGGCCGACCCATCAGGCCGTAGGTGGTTTGTTTGCCGCCTTCCACGCCCGGCTGATCGAAGGCATTGACCCGGAAGAGGAAGCCGGCCGCCACCGTCGCTACCTCCAGGAGGTAGATTAATTGCCCGATGGCAAAGGGGTTAATCTCCGGCAGATGCAAGGTCAGGTTGGGCCGGCCGGCCTTCATGAGATTGAAGGCGGTGGCCTGCTGCTCGACCCGGAGGAGCTCATTCAAGGAGTGGCCTCCCAGGTAGCGCATCGCTTCCAGGTCGGGATACAGGTCCGGGAGATCCAGTTGATGCTGGAACTTATCGACGGTGAGAAAGGTGATCAGTTTGTCGGGGGGCCCCTCCATGTAAAGCTGTAATTGGGAATGCTGATCGGTGGTGCCCAGGGCCCGGATCGGGGTGCTGCCGGCATGAACGGTGTTGCCCTGGAGATCATGCTGCTTACCCAGGCTTTCGGCCCAGAGCTGACAGAACCACTCCGCCATCCCGGCCAGGTTGCTGGCGTAGGGCATGAATACGAGGTTGGGCCGCTTTTTGGCGGTGGCGAAGAGATAAAAGAGGGCTGCCAGGCGATAGGCCAGGTTGCGGTCCGGGTCCGGATTTTTCAGGCGGTGATCCATGAACCGGGCCCCGGCCAGAAGTTCCTCCACGTCAATGCCGGTCAGGAAAGCCGGCAATAATCCTACGGCGGAGAGCACCGAGAAGCGGCCCCCGACATTGGGGGGAACGGGAAGGGAAGTGAGGCGCTCCTGATTGACCAGGCTCCGCAGCGGGCCCTTTTCCGGGTCGGTGGTGATGATGAGGCGCTCCCGGGCCCGGGCTTCCCCCACCCGGCCCTTTAACAGGCGGTAAATCCACAGGAACTGGGCCAGGGTTTCGGCGGTATTGCCCGATTTGCTGATGACGTTGAAGGCGATGCGGCGCAAATCCAGGGCGTCCAGCAGGCCGAATAAGTAGTCGGGATCAACGTTGTCGGCCACCCAGAGTCCGAGCTTATGGTTTCGGCGGGCGATGGGGAACTTGTTGTGTTGGGGGTGGCATAAGGCCTGATGGAGGGCCCGGGATCCCAGGGCGGAGCCGCCGATACCCAGGACCACCAAATCCCAGCACCATTCCAGCAGCGGCTTGGAGATCTGGCGGATTTCTTTAACGATCTGGTCCTGGTAGGGCAAATCCATGAAACCCAGGCGGCCGCTTTCCCGGCGGGCGGCCAGGTCTTGATGGAACGCCCCCAGCCGGGGGGCCAACGATTGCAGGTCGGTGTCTTTGAGACCGTCCTCTCCCAGGAATTCAGCCATGGCAAAGTTGTGGTCGAGACTCAGGATCATGCTCTGGACCCACTGGGGGTCTTCATAACGCTTCATGGAGCTCTCGCTTTCTGGGATGCGGCCGGGTCTGACCCGGGACCGAAAAATTGTCTCCTATGACAACTTTAGCCCAGAGCGCCGGGAGATTCAAGGGGAATCAGCGCCAGGCATGATGACCTGATCTCCCCTTGAGATCATTTAAGCCCGGCAATCAGCATGGTATTATTATATTATTATAACAAAAAGGGTGATAGATTTGCCCACCCTTGACAATCGGTAAAAATTGCTGACCGAGCATGGTCTCCGGGGGGCGCGGGAGTTAAGGTCAGTGGTTTAATTATCGGTATTATCAGATGGTTAATCAGTTAGGGATTGGTGATCTTATCTGACATGGGCATTGCTTTACTGAGTTAGGCGAGGGAGGGGTGAGTCAGAACAGTTCAGAACAGTATAGATGAAATTGGCTCACGGCGGGAAAGGATTTTTGGGTCAGGCTTACCTGCCCTGGTAGGGGGAAAATCCGGAATCATGCGGCCCAAGCGCAACCCACGGTCAAATTGCGGCTCGGGTCATTTCCCTTTAACCGTGGCGCACTTCACGTTATTCTGAGAAGGTCTGATATGAAAGTACTGGTGGCGACAGACGGCTCGGAGCAATCCATGAAAGCCGTACAACGGGGATTGGAGCTGGCGGAAAAGCAAGGGGCCCAGGTGACCTTGATATCAGTGGCCTGCTACGCCAAGGATTATTTTGACGACATGCCGCCGCACGTCCAGGACAAGCTGGAAGACGAAGCCAGGGAGGCCTTGAAAAAAGGGAGGGGCCGGTTTGACGCCAAAAACCTTCCGGTGGAGACGGTGCTGGAGGCGGGGCTGGTGCCGGCCAACTTGATCATCAATAAAGCTCAAGAGGGCAAGTTTGACCGCATTATCATGGGCAGCACCGGTATGAGCGCCCTGGAAAGCATATTAATGGGGAGCACGGCGGCCAAGGTGGTGGCTTATGCCCCCTGCGAAGTCACGGTGGTCAGGTAACCGAGAAATTCAAGGAGGTTAGCCGGGTTGCGGAGAATCGGCCTGGGGAACATGAGCACGAAGCCCCGGACGATTCTCTTGTTTTTATGGTAACATAAACAGGTTGCGGTCCCGGCCGGGGGGATCAAAGAGGGATATTTCGTCTCCCGCCGATGAACCAGAGCAGGGAGTAGGCCCCAGAGCGCCGGGTGACAGGCATAAGGGATTGACATGAAGCGCCCAAAAAGACTTGGGATTAAAGAAATTTGCAAGAATGGGTTGGCAATCCTTTTGGGGTTGGCAGTAGCCTTCGTGGCTTTGGAGATACTGCTCAGGGTGTTTCAGCCGGTGGAGTATCGGGTGAGGGGCAACAAAATAATCTTAACCCCAGATAGGAAATATATCTTCGATAACAATAAGATAGATAAGGTGGACAAGGTCATTTACGTAAGTAGAAACCATTTGGGTTTCAGGGGAGAGCCGCTTCCCGGAGACTTTGCCCAAACCCTCACCATCCTGACCGTCGGGGGGAGCACGACCGAATGCATCCAAATATCTGATGGCAAGACCTGGCCGGATATATTGGCGAGCAAACTGAAGAGGAGATTCAAGCCACTCTGGCTCAACAATGCGGGTATAGATGGGCATTCAACCTTTGGGCACCTGGTTCTCATGGAGGATTATATCATTCGCTTGAAGCCCAAGATGGTTGTCTTTCTCCTGGGGGCTAATGACCGGTATCTCACGGATTCCTGCGCTCTGGACCGGAAATCTTTTAAGAAACCGGCTGCCACCTCTTGGAAGGCATTGGTTAACACCCTGGCATGGTATAGTGAGGTGGTGAACTATGCGGTTAATTTAAATCGGTATACCAAAGCCCTTAGAGTAGGGGTGGTTCATGCCAATATCGACTTTGCCAAGTTAAAGACCATCGATGTCACTGACGACCATCTGAAGGCACTATTAGAGCAGCATAAGGAGCACTATCTCAACCCTTACGGCCAGAGGCTGCAGAAACTAATAGACATGGCGAGGCGACATGGCATAGAGCCGGTTTTTATTACCCAACCGATGATTTATGGGGCCGTCATCGACCCGGTCAGCGGGGCGGACCTGGGCCGAGTTGACATCGGGGGAATCAACGGTAAGACTTCCTGGGAGATTTTAAAGCTTTATAACCAGGTGTCGCAGCAGGTGGCGGCGCAAAACAAGGTGCTGCTGATAGATCTGGCCAATGAACTGCCTAAGACTTCGCGCTATTTTTACGACACCCTGCATTTCACTAATGAGGGTTGCCAGGTAGTGGCGGAGATTATTTCTCAGCACCTGGCCCCGTTCCTGGCTAAAAAATTTCCCGATTACGCTATCGAGATGCAGCGGGCCGAGAAGCCGGGTGTTACCGGCATGGCCGGGGGCAAGGTTCTGAAGGGGCCAGGGGCCCGGGGGCCATCACCTTCCGGGGGGCATCCCGGCGGGGGCGGTTCATGATGGTAGCACTAGTCGTCCGGGAGTCGGTGAGGTTCAGGGAGTTTCAATAAGCCAATGTGGAAAAACCTCAGCCTGAGGGCTCGCCTCGTGGTGCTTTTGATGGCCCTGGTGCTCACCACCATCGGCGGCGGGTTGGTGACCCTGTGGCACAATGCGGCCATGGATTCCCTGCTGACCTCGCTGATCGATAAAAACATGGCTTCCTACCAAGCCGCGGAAGGGCTGGAGACCGCCCTGTTGCAACAGAAGGGTTTCCTGACTTACTATTTTCTGGACGGCAATCCCCGATGGCTCAAGGAAATTGCGTGGTACAACCGCGCCTTCGAGGAATGGCTCGAAAAGGCCCGAAAAACGGCATATACCGGAGCCATGCGAGAGATTGTCGGTCAGATCGATACGAAATACCACCACTATCTTGTCGGGCGGGAGAAGGTGATCAACCTTTACCGGGAGGGCAAGAGGCAGGCGGGAGCCAAACTACACTGGGAAGTGCGCCACCAGTATGTCGAGATCCTCAACCTCTGCCGGCGCTATAAATTGACCAATGAATCAGCCATCTCCCGGGTGAGGAAGGAGAGCCAGGCCCGGGCCCGATTCATCAACGTCTTTGCCCTGGCCGCGATCCCGGCGGTGGCGATTCTGGGGGTATTACTGGCGTATATCCTCATCAAACAGGTTCTGGGGCCCATTCGGCAACTGGCCCTGGAGACGGGGCCGGCCATGCCGGTTATTCGGGTGCCGGATGAAGTGAAGGCCCTGAGCAGCCGGGTGCACAGTCTGATCGAGGATGTGGACCAGGCCCAGATTGAACTGGAGCGCAGCCAGGAACATCTTTTACAATCGGGGAAGTGGGCTATGGTGGGGAAGCTGGCGGCGGGGGTGGCCCACAGCATTCGCAATCCCTTGACTTCAGTGAATATGCGGCTTTTTTCCTTAAAACGGTCCCTGGCGATGTCGTCATCCCAGCAGGAAGATTTCGAGGTCATTTCCGAAGAGATCCGGCATATTGATACGATTGTGCGCAACTTTCTGGACTTTTCCCGGCCGCCCAAGCTGAAGATGCAGCGGGTCAGCCCGTCGGACGTGGTGGACATGGCCCTGGTACTCTTGCGGTACCGTCTGGAATCTTACGGGGTGGAAGTGAAGCTTAACCGGGAACAGCGGCTGCCCGAGATTTGGGCCGACCCGGACCAGTTGAAAGAAGTCCTGGTCAACCTGGTGCTCAATGCCTGCGAAGTCATGGTGAACGGCGGGGTCATCACCATCCGGGAAGAGGAAAAAGGGGAGCCGCCCCTGGGCCCGGCAGTGGTCATCCGGGTAAGCGACACCGGCCCCGGCATCCCCGACTCCGTCCGGGACAAGGTCTTTCAACCCTTTTTCAGCACCAAGGAAGAAGGCACCGGCCTGGGTCTGAGCATCGCCACCCGGATCATCGAAGAGCACGGCGGCCGGTTGGAGCTGGAATCCACCCAGAAGCAGGGGGCGACGTTTAATATCACCCTGCCCATCAGGAAAGATGAATCATGGGCAACATCCTGATCGTTGACGACGATCCGCAGATTAGGCAAAGCTTTGAAAAGCTCTTGACCCAGGACGGTCACACCGTAAAAACCGCGGGCAGCGGCGAGGCGGCCCTGGCGGCAATTAAGGAGAGCATGGCCGATCTGGTAATCATGGATATCCGCATGCCGGGGATGAGCGGCCTGGAGGCCTTCCGGGCCATGCACGAGATGGAGCCCAAGCTGCCGGTCATCATCATGACCGCGTATGGGACCACCGAGACGGCCATTGAGGCCACCAAGATGGGGGCCTTCGAATACGTGCTCAAGCCCCTGGGAGATTTCCAGGATATCCAGACGTTAATCGGCAAGGCCCTGGAGGCGGGGCGGTTCATGCGCTCCCGGGTGGAACTGGACGTGGCCCCGGATACGGCGGCGGCGGACGCCATCATCGGCCGCAGCAAAGCCATGCAGGAGGTGTATAAGGCCATTGGCCGGGTGGCTCCCACGGACGCGACGGTGCTGGTTCGGGGGGAATCGGGCACCGGCAAGGAACTGGTGGCCCGGGCTATTTATCAACACAGTCTGAGGGCGGCCAAACCCTTTCTGATCATCAACTGCGTGGCCATTCCGGAGACCTTGCTGGAGTCCGAGCTGTTCGGCTACGAAAAAGGGGCCTTTACCGGGGCGGTGAACCGCCGGGTGGGGAAGTTCGAGCAGGCCCATGGGGGCACCGTGTTCCTGGATGAAATCGGGGACATGCCGTTTAGCATTCAGGCCAAAATCCTGCGGCTGCTGCAGGAAAGGAGCATCGAACGGTTGGGGGGCCGGGAACCTATTCCGGTGAATGTGCGCATTATTGCGGCCACCAACCGGGACCTGGAAGCGGCTTTGGCCCAGGGGCGTTTTCGGGAGGACTTGTATTACCGCCTCAAGGTGGTGACCCTGTGGCTGCCGCCGCTGCGCGACAGGTCGCAGGATAGCATCCTGTTGGCGGAGTATTTCCTGGCCCGGTTTGCCAAGGAAATGGACATGGGCAATCCGGGCATGACCGAAGAGGCCAAGCTGCTGCTCCAGAACTATCAATGGCCCGGTAATGTAAGGGAACTGGCCAACGCCATGCAAAAAGCCCTGATCTTCAGCCGGGGCTATCCGATTCACCCGGAGGACGTCTCCCGGGCCATCGGCGGCGAAAGTCTGGCCCGGGAAGCGGGCGACCAGCGGGCCGACGAGATTGTGCGGCAATGGGTGCGTCAAACCCTGGCGGCCGGAGAGGGCAAGGACGTATTTGAGGTATGTATGGACCACTTCGCCAGTTTGCTCATCAGCGAGGCCCTGGACCTGACGGGCGGCAATCGCAGCCGGGCGGCAAAACTTCTGGGTATTTCCCGGCCGACGCTGTTATCCAAGATTGATAAATACGGGCTCAAGGTGGAAACTTCCGTAAAACTGGAGGGCCCCTGAGTCGGCCTGCGACCATCGAGCCATCAGCGGTCTGCTCTCAGTAAACGCTCAGGCTCGAAGAAATCAGCCACCCCCGAATATGAAAGCGCTTGTAGGGGCGGGTTTGAAACCCGCCCCTACAGATAGACTTTCACGGTAAAAAAACCAGGGAAAAGCAAGCCAGGGAGGCACCGTGATAAACCAGACCATCACTGCGGTTGCCGGGATAGAAGTCGGCCACTGGACTGACCTGGAGACCGCCACCGGCTGTACGGTTATCCTTTGTCGCCAGGGGGCGGTGGGAGGGGTGGACGTGCGCGGGTCGGCGCCCGGCACCCGCGAGACCGATTTGCTGCGGCCGGTAAACCTGGTGCAGCAGGCGCACGCGGTGGTGCTGACCGGCGGCAGTACCTATGGCCTGGATGCGGCTGGCGGGGTGATGCGGCGGCTGGAGGAGGAGGGCATCGGCTTTCAGGTGGGCGTGGGGGTGGTGCCGGTGGTCGCCGCCGCGGTAGTATTCGACCTGACCATCGGCCGGCCGGACCGGCGCCCTGGACCAGAGGCCGGCTACGCCGCCTGTCAGGCAGCAGATGACGGGCCGGTGGCGGAAGGATGCGTCGGCGCCGGGACCGGGGCTACGGTGGGCAAGCTGCTGGGACCCACGCAAGCCACGAAAAGCGGGTTGGGCTCGGCGGCCCGCGGTATCGCCGGCGGGGTTATGGTCGGCGCGGTGGTGGCGGTCAACGCCTTTGGCGACGTGGTGGACCCGGTATCGGGAAAAATTATGGCCGGGGCCCGTGATCCGGAGGGGCAGGGTTTTGTGAACACCATGGCGCGGTTGCATGGCGACCTGGGCCGGTATGCGATGGGTTTTCCGTCTAACACCACGATTGCGGTGGTGGCCACCGATGCGGTGATGTCCAAGGAGGGCGCCAACAAGATGGCGCAGATGGCTCATGACGGCCTGGCCCAGGCTATTCGCCCTATCCACACCATGGTGGACGGGGATACCGTCTTCGCCCTGGCTACCGGCAAGCGGGCCGAAGTCTCGGTGGATGTAAGCGTTATCGGGGCGGTGGCGGCGGCGGTGCTGGCCGAGGCGGTGGTGCGGGCCGTCCAGCAGGCCACCTCACTGGCGGGGGTGCCGGCGGCCCGGGATTTGCTTTAATGACTTTCTCCGTTGAGGCAAATTTCACCTAAAGTAGCTGAAGTTTATGCCGGAGAAGGAGAGAAGGATTTGCTGAACTGGCGGAAAGTTATGGCCCGAGGCCGGGATCAAGTAACGTCATGGAGCTCTAATGGACCTGGAGGGATCGTCATGAACATAACCGGAGGTAAAAGGCGGGGCAGGTTGATCCTGGCCGGCTGCCTTATGGTGGGGTTAATTTTGGGAGCCGGGCCCGGTGCCTGGGCAGAAAGGAGTCATCCATTGGTCAAGCTGGAAACGAGTATGGGAGACATCACCCTGGAGTTGTATCCGGACAAGGCCCCGGTGACCGTGGCCAATTTCCTGGAGTATGTCAAGTCGGGATCTTACAACGGCACTATTTTTCACCGGGTCATCAGCGGCTTTATGATCCAGGGGGGCGGCATGGATGCCCAGATGCATGAAAAGACGACCCGAGCGCCCATCAAGAACGAGGCGAACAACGGCCTGACCAATGACGACTACACCGTCGCCATGGCCCGGACCAGCGCCCCGGATTCGGCCACGGCGCAGTTTTTCATCAACGTGGCCAACAACGCCTTTCTCAACCATAAGGGCGAAACGCCCCAGGGGTGGGGATACGCGGTGTTCGGCAAGGTGATCAAGGGCCGGGAGGTGGTGGATAAAATCAAGGCGGTGGCCACCACCAAGCGCGGCCCGCATGAGAATGTGCCCCTGGAGCCGGTCACCATTATTAAGGCCACCGTGGTGGGAAAATAGTTTCAAGGGGGGCGGCAACCCCACCGAGCAGGGGCTCAGTTGGGGGGCGGCCCGCATGGCAGTTCATAATTGCAACGCAATTTCAAGGAAAAATATCAAGGATAACCGCGGGGTCCGGGACGGGGCTTTTGCCTGCGCCTGCACAGGCGAGACGCCTATGCCACCGGTTTGATTGCGACTTGGGATCAGGCGCGGGGTTTTACCCGGGAGCCATACCGGTTGGCGTATACCTGGGTCAATTCCGCCCCGATGAGAAAGACCTGGGCGGAATAATAGACCCACATGAGGATGATGGCCAAAGAACTGGCGGCCCCGTATGCCGAACTGATGGTGCTGCGGGCCAGATACATGCCAAACAGGAATTTTCCCAGAGTAAACAGAATAGCGGTGATGGCGGAACCGACCCAGACGTCGGCCCAGGCGATCCTCACGTCCGGCAAGACCTTGTAGGTCAGGGCGAAGAGCAGGGTAACCAGGAGAATGGAAAGGACAAAATCGCACCCCTGGATAATGAAGGGTGGTAAAGGCAGCAGGTTTCCGAAGAACCCGGTCACGAATGACAGGACGATGCTGAGAGTGAAGGATAAGACCAGCAGGAGTCCGATGAGGAGGACCATGACGAATGACAGCAGGCGCTCTTTAATGATGAACCAGACGGAGGACTTGGAGTTGGGCTGGGCGCCCCACATGATGTTGAGGGCGTGTTTGAGCATGACAAAGGCACTGGTGGAGCCGAACAGGATCACCGTGACGCCGATGATGGTGGCCCAGAGGCCGGCCCCGGGCCGGTAGGCGTGTCTGATCATCATTTTGACGGCGGCGGCTCCTTGGGGGCCGATCAACTCGTACATCCGTCTTAAAATTTCCGCCTGCACGGCTTCCTCGCCGATAATTACTCCGAAAATAGCAATAACGATGATGAGGAGGGGCGCCATGGAGAAAGTGGTGTAAAAGGCCAGGGCCGCCCCCAGAGTCACGGCGCGGTCTTTGCTCCATTCGCGGTAAGTCTCGGCCAAAAAATCCCAGGCCGAATTTGCCTTAGGCGGCCTCTTCCGGGGTCCTGGCGTAGGCGTCTCGTTAATCATCGGGGCATATCCTCTCTAGTCCAAAAGTGATCCGGCCGGATCAAGAGCACCATTCTTCGGCCGATACCACCGTGGATCGGGAACATAATTTTTCGGACGACATGGTTTTCTCTGGAGATGAAAACTGCCGCAAATGATGTTTTTTGTAGAGCTATTTCAAAACCTGTTTTTTCTGTCATCCTGAACGGCGTGAAGGATCTCAACTACTTGAAAATACGAGATTCTTCGCTACGCTTAGAATGACAATATCCTAAAAATCGAGATTTTGAACTAGCTTGTAATACAGGGAAACGTTGAAGTCAAGGAAGTAGGAGCCCCGGCTGGAACTGCGGCGCTTCATGTCCGGAATAAAAAGGGATGGGGGAGAAAAAAGTCGCGGCAAACGGCTGGGGCGCCGGCCCCGCATCAGGGGGGCGCGGCCTAGTAGGCACCAGGGGTGGTGGGGGCCGGGTCAGGGATGGTTCACCAGGGGCCCTCATTCGCCGATGATTTTCACCAGGACCCGTTTGCGGCGGCCACCGTCGAACTCGCCGTAGAAGATCTGCTCCCAGGGCCCGAAATCCAGCTTGCCCTGGGTGACGGCCACCACCACCTCCCGGCCCATGATCTGGCGCTTCATATGGGCATCGGCGTTATCCTCCCCGACGTTGTGGCGATACTGGGAGACCGGGGCGTGGGGGGCCAGCTTTTCCAGCCAGACCTCGTAGTCATGATGCAGGCCGGACTCATCGTCATTGATAAAGACGCTGGCGGTGATGTGCATGGCATTGACCAGGACCAGGCCTTCGGTGATGCCGCTGTCGGCCAGGCACTGGTTAACCTGGGGGGTGATATTGATGAGGGCCCTGCGGCCGGGGACTTGAAACCAGAGTTCCTGGCGGTAGCTTTTCATGGTTTATCCCGTAGCTGGGGTTTTCGGTTGAAATTGCCACAGGAGCGCTCAGGTTGTCAAGGTAAGGGGGGAGGGGCACGGCGGGCCGGGCCCCTCCCGTCAGCTTTATATATGATAAAAGGGGTTCCGGTGGGGAAAACCGGACCCCTCAGTTTTTTCCCGGTGGGGGGATGGGTTATTTTTTGGCGGGGCCGGCCGGGGCGGGCTCCAGGGCAACCCCTTGCTCTTGGAGTTTTTTCATATACTTTTCCGGGTTTTTCTTGAACTGCTTGACGCAACCTTCGCAGCAGAAATAGATGCGTTTGCCCTTGTAGTCGGCATAGATCTGCTTGTTGATGTTACCGCCCAGCACCGGGCATTTGGTCTGGGGCTGGGCCTGGGCGGCCGGTGGGGAGACGGGGGCGGCTTTGGCGTCAACGGCCAGGAGGCTGCCGGTGGCAAAGGCCGCCAGGGTCAGGGCCAGGAAGAGTATTTTGATCGTTTTCACCAGGTTCTCCTTAAAAATTTCGCGCCAGTCATGGGGGCGAGGATACTTTCGCAGCCGCGGCCGGCGCAGATTTTTTCGTAAGGGGGGTATGATTTCACCGGTTCGTTTTATGTGGCTAAAATTATGTTCATATAACTGATTGTCAAGGCCTCATGAAAAAGTTTTTTTATAAGGGGCGGACCTGCGGGTCCGCCCCGACCGGAAAAATTTCTTTTTGATCGCGACCCGGGGTAAAATGGCCGGAAAGCAATCAGGGGATCAGGAAAGGAGCAGGTGATGAGTAAAATCAAGGTGGAGCGGCAGCCCAGTCCCGAGCGCTTGCAGGAGTTGGGGGTCGCCGACTGGCCCATCTGGACCAAAGAGGCCTCGGAGTTTCCCTGGACGTACGACGAGCCCGAGACCTGCTATTTCCTGGAAGGGGAGGTGACGGTGACCTGCCCGGACGGGGAGAGCGCGTCAGTGGGCCGGGGCGACCTGGTAACCTTTCCGCAAGGCATGTCTTGCACCTGGAAGATCAGCAGGGAGGTGCGGAAGCATTATCGATTCGGGTGAGGGGGGCGCGGCCGACAGCTTTCCGAAGCAGGAGCTTCGGGAAAAAAGGGCGTTCCCAAGCAGGAGCTGGGGAACGAGGGGAAAAGGCGGGATGCGCTTCGCTTTCCCGCCCTACGGGCTTAGATATTTATTAATCTTGTCAATTATCTTCCTCTTTGGCCTCTATCTCTTCCTTTGATTTCAAAGCTACTTTTTTAACAGATTCTACA
>Ga0307425_1001318_pt1 | contig 14997 bp, 16 predicted proteins | sample SalMarWE160330MG_FD_202152 | JGI IMG/M metagenome (GOLD analysis project Ga0307425, IMG submission 202152) | Salt marsh sediment microbial communities from the Plum Island Ecosystem LTER, Massachusetts, United States - WE1603-30 | ecosystem: Environmental > Aquatic > Marine > Intertidal zone >... | reverse complement strand
GAATTGCCGTCAAAAGCCTGTCTTTTGATTTTTCAAGCCGGTTTTTTAAATAAGGGTACAATGACAGGGCCTTTTGTGTACTTTGTTTTTTTAATTTTTTGTAAGGATCTAAATTACCTGTAATTTCTTTGACCTTATGATAGATTAATCTTCCGCTTTCAGGTGGCGTGCTATCAAGCGGTATGTTTCTCAGCATCATTCCGACTTCATCTAAGATCGTTTTTATCTTTATTTCATTATCTGTTGCTATCCTCGCTGCCCGGAGTGCCTGATTCATGAAACAAGGAAAGCAATCAAGATATGTTCTCATTATTTCTTATCATTCTCCAGAGGGTTTCTGTTTTAACTTCTTTTGCTGTTTGATCATATAATTATTTAGGGCTTCTTGAAGGGCATCCGCAGATAAAAAAGCACAGTGCTTGTCTTCTTCAGGTAATCCCCCTAATTTTTCCAGGATAGTCTCTCCGGTAATATTCAAAATTTTGTCAGGACTTTTTCCAAGAGACTGCTCGGCTGCAAATGACCCGCACACCGTGCTGGATCCGCAACCATCGGTTTGAAATGAAGCATTTTTGACTTTTCCATTTTCAAATTTCAAAAAAATTTCCATGGTATCACCGCATGAACCTGTAACGCGTCCGTATCCGTCAGGATTCTCTAAGCGACCCATATACAATGGGTTAAGCCATCTTTGAAACGCGATATCGCCATAGACTGCTCTTGTTTCTTGAAAAATTTGATCCTGCAATCCTTCAACAAAATCATCAAAATCCTTGCTCATTCGCTCTTCCTCTGTTACTTGTGAAATTGCGTAAGATATATTCACATGTCAAACCGCTTGTTGTGTTTATGCCGGATTTCGAGGTCTTCGTTTTATAAGTGACCCTAATTCATTTGCCTCCACCATTACCATCTTATTTAATGATCACAGACATTGGCGCCTGTTACCAGTGCCCCAGAGAGATACTGGTTTATCAGGGATTCCGGGGAATCCATTGGAGCGCCGATAATCACTTCGATCCCCTTTTCCTCTAAAAGCTGTTGAGCCTTTTCTCCCATTCCTGCCGCGATAACGATATCAGCTCCCTGCTCATTAAGCCACCGGGGGAGCACTCCCGGTTCGTGAGCCGGTGGGGTAAGCGTTTCTGTTTTTGCTATTTTTCCGTGTTGAATCTCAATAAATGCGAATTGTTTACAGTGACCAAAATGGGATGAGAGTTTTCCTTCTGATACCGGCACAACGCATATCGTTGTGTCTTTAATGTGCTTTTTTTTAATTGGAATTATCTTTTTCGGTTCAGGAATCGTCTTTGTCTCAATTGTTGTAAATTTAATAATTTCATCCACTATTTTATTGAATTCCTGTGTGATTATAAACTTACTGTCGTCCAGAAGGCCCATATTTCCCTTGTCACCCATTGATACCACCTCCGGCTCAAAAGGGAGTGACCCTAAAAGTCTCAATCCCTCTTTTTTTGCGGTGAGCATCCCGCCACGGGTTTTGAATATTTCAATTATTTTTCCGCAATGGGGACATTTGAGTCCGCTCATATTTTCCACAAGACCTAAGATTTCCATTTTGACCTGGCGGCAAAAATTGATGGATTTTCTAACATCAGCAAGCGAAATTTCCTGGGGGGTTGTCACAATTATGGCCTTTGCATCGGGTATGGTCTGTGCTACAGTCAGTGGCTCGTCGCCTGTGCCGGGCGGTGAGTCGATAATCATGTAGTCAAGATCCGGCCACTCGACATCTGCAATGAACTGTCTGATAACGCCAATCTTAAGGGGTCCTCTCCAGATCGTTGCTGTATCCTTATTTTCTCCCAAAAGCGGTTCAATGGAAATCACGTCCATATTTTGAATGTATTTGACGGGTCGGGCTTTTCCATTCATGCTGCCCGGTCCGATATTTCCTCTGAGGCCCAGTATGTGAGGGATGCTGGGTCCGTGAAGATCCACATCCATGAGACCCACTCTATACCCTTTTTTCGCAAGGGCCACCGATAGATATGCTGCAATGCTGCTTTTCCCCACGCCGCCTTTGCCGCTCATCACCAGAATTTTGTTCTTGATGTGGCCCAGTCTTTCTTTTATTTCTAGATCCTGCTTCTGTTGATCCTGTTTGTTTCCATGTCCTTTTGCCATCAATCATTACCCTCCGGTTTTACTCGAAATAGTTTTTGTGAACGTTGTGGGGCTTTTATTTTGTCAACACGGTTTCTATTTTTATTCAAGGGCCTTCATGTTTGATTCTAAGTCTTCAATCTGTTGACGCAATTCATTTGCCTGATCTTTAAGGCGCTTCAACCTTTCTTTATTTGATAACATGGTGGCGCCGGACCGACCTGAAACGTTCCATGTTGAACTGTTCATTCCACGCCCCACACCCATTCCACGTCCCATGCCCATTCCACGCCCCATGCCCATACCACCACCACAGCCCTTTCTCATCCATTGGTTCATATCGGTGCCGCTTCCAGTGCCATAGTGATCGGTAACATTGGGTTTGTCTGTTGACTTAATATCCCCCCTTTTGTATCTTTCGACGACCTCTCTGATTGTACCGGACTGCCCAACAAAAACTTCAAGCTTGGCGGCAGAAAGGGTTTGAAGCGCTTTGGGGCCGCAGTTTCCCGTTATTACGGCATCGATTTCCTTGGATGCTACAAACTGGGCCGATTGAATACCGGCGCCACTCCCCAAAGCGATACTCTCATTATCAAAGGCCTCAAAGCTCAAGTCATTGGTCTTGACAATAACAAAATAGGCGCACCGGCCAAACCGTGGATCAACCGGATCATCGAGTGTGGGGCCTGTAGATGTGATGGCTATTTTCATATCTATTTTCTCCTATTCATATGTGAGCATTGTCCTTCGAGTTTATGGCTGCATAAAACACAGAGGTGTTTTTATATTCCGTAATGTATCAGGCACGTGAAATGTCCGGGTTAGGGATCGAACATGACTGATGAATAATTTCAATAGTTTTCAATATTTTTGACATAACCTTCAAAGTCTTTGTCGAAAAGGAACCGTGAAATCATTTCACTCACTTTATCGGCAGTATCAACACGGTACACCCCGTTTTCATCACGGCCTGCAAGTTGTTTCACATTTTCAACAATTGTTTGCAGCGATGCGGCGGTGATGTCAACATTCACATGAACCGTAATCATATCTCTGGATTCAGTCATTTTTTTACTCCATATCAAAATTTTTCCCACAGCAGCTGCCTGGACCTGCACAGCCGGCTTCACTAGGAGATGAACCGCAGCATGCGGTGTCTCCCAAACCAGGCATACTGTTTTTAAGAGGTCCGGACATGGATGAATGGGCTGAAATCAGTTTTTCCAAATGATGACTTTTGCAGAAATTACATTGCGGTGAGTCGTCTGAGCCGATGATAATGATTTCGCTGGTTTTTCCGCAGTCAAGACAAAGATATTCAAATATCGGCATGGGTATTCTCCTTAATTGATGAAGCTCAATAAAATATTTCTCTGTTTACAAAAAGGATGCAAGGGGGCCTGTTTTCCTTGATGACAAGCCCCCGTCTTTTAAGCTGAATCGATTTATTCGGAAGATTTTTCCAGTTCAGCGATTCTCCTGTGGATCATATCAAGGCTGTTTTTTACGGAATTCGCCTCTGCTTTCAGCATATTCAGCTCTTCTTCCGGGTTTTGCGCATATGCTGGATAATATGCAGGTTGACTCCAGTTCCTCCGGCCAAATGCACGTCCCATTCCCGGTCTGAAACCGCCCCTGAAACCACGACCAAGTCCCATGCCCCTTCCAAAACCAACAGACCCGGCAGATCGAGTGCCGTATCCGGTAGTTGCGGGATTGCAAAGACCTCTTCGTCCGCCGGTCATCGGGCCTGCTCCCATTGGACCGCTTCGATCAAATCCTGGCATAATATTCACCTCCTTTTATACCTTTTAAGCATTTTTTAAATGGTTTTATTAAACAGTTATCTTTCTTTCATGTATATTACTGATTTTGTTTTCTCCGAGCACCGCCTTGATTCCGGCCCTGTCCGGCGCCTCTGCCTCTGCCTCGACCCTTGCCACCTCCTGTCATCTGACCGGAATTTGTGCCGGATCCTCTGCGCCCCTTGCCGGATTTTGATCCGCCTTGACCTTTTCCGGTTCCTGGTCCCTGGCCTTGGGGTCCTGTTCCATCGCCTCTTGGCATATGCGTCACCTCCTTTCTGTGAGCAAAACGAGCGCCATGCTTTATCCTTTTTCCCGCGTGCCTGTGACGTTTATGGCTGCATCCCGGCATTAAAAATGCCGGTATAAATGGAATGTTTTTTACATATGCATCAATGACGTCACCGGCATCACCTGTAATAAACGGAATCAGTTTTATGCCGTTTGCTTCAAGTACGTTTGCAGGCATCTCCGAAATGGCACCACAAATAAGGACTGCAACATTCATTTCCGCCAGCCTCACGGCCAGACGCGTGGTCAATTCAGGGTAAAATGGCTCGTAACGTCTGCTAGTTATCTTTGTGTTTTCGATTTCCACAACAAGCAGCATGTTCGCAGCATCAAACACCGGTGAAATTCGGTTTCCCCAGACAGTTAACGCCATTTTCATGTTTCGGTTTGCCTCCTTTTGCTCAAAAGGAGTTGCAATCACCATGCCATTACAACATAAATAATTCTTATCAATTAAAATGATATAAATTACAATAAGATATGGTCATTTATTGCTCTTTTCATAAAAAAGAAAATCAGGAGAATAATAGCAGATATGCAACTGTATGCAGGTATGGAGTCGCAATATTGCAACTTTAATGAGATGCTGAACGCCCGTCGATTTTAGGAAGCTTAATTCCAAGTTTTTTTATTTTTCTAAAAATAGTGCTTTTGTGCAGCCCGAGATCGTGAGCTGCCGCCAACCGGTTATAATTGTTTCGTTTAAGGGCATCAATAATCACCCGGGCTTCTGCTGATTTTAGTTCATTTTCCAAGTTGTTATGATCGATTGACGTCAGCGGTTGAGAAATAAAAGCGTCTGGCAAATGTTGCGGAAGAATATTTCCGTTGGGACAAAGCACAAAGGCGTGTTCGATGATATTCTCCAATTCCCTGATATTACCGGGATAATCATGGGACATGAGCACCCCCAGCGCTTCTTTATCTATTCCGGTTACAGCTCTTCCGCGTATATTGTTCATCCTGGCAATGAACCGGTGGATAAGAAGTGGAATATCTTCCTTACGGTCTCGCAAGGGCGGAAGTGTAAGTCGTATAACATTGATGCGATAATAAAGATCCTCTCGAAATTCAGCATGTTCAACCATTTTTGAAAGGTTTTTGTTGGCTGCCGCAATGACGCGGATATTTGCTTTAGCCGTTTTTATGGCGCCAAGGGGTTGAAACTCCCCCTCTTCAAGTACGCGCAACAGCCGCACCTGAAATGCGGTACTTACATCTCCGATTTCGTCCAGCAGGATGGTGCCGCCTTCGGCAAGGGCAAAGCTGCCGGGTTTGTCTTTGACCGCATTGGTAAAAGCTCCGGCCTTGTATCCGAATAGTTCGGATTCCAGCAACGTATCCGGTAAAGCGCCGCAGTTGATCGTTATAAACGGTTTGTCGCGACGGAAGCTCAAATCATGGATGGCCCGGGCAAGAAGCTCCTTGCCTGTGCCTGTTTCTCCTTGAATCAATACCGTACTATCGCTTTCCGCCACCTGCGGCAGGATGGTGAATATTTTATGCATGGATTGGCTGCGGCTGACCATATCGCCAATTTGAAAACGACCATCCAGTTCTTTGCGCAGTTCTTCCACGATGCTCATATCACGAAACGTTTCAACCCCGCCCAGCACAGTGCCATCTTTATCCTTAAGCAGCGAGGTTGAGACCGCAACCGGAATACGACGTTTATCGCTATTAATAAAATAGGTAGAGGTATCGACAAAGGGTTTCTCCTGTTTCATTGTTCGGCGGAGTGCACAGTCGGTTTCGCACATGTTGGAACGAAAAACCTCCCAGCAATATTTTCCCAGTGCTTCATCGCACTTGATACCGGTGATCATTTCTGCAGCGCGATTAAATGAGGTGATGCGCCATTTATGATCCACAGTGAATACTCCGTCAGAAATACTTTGCAGTATGATATCTGTGACATGTTGGGGCATCTTATGAGATTGATTTTCTTTCATCTTGTACAATTTGATTTTCTTTTGACGCTCTTTATATTTCGATTGTTTCGTATAAAGTCAGGTGTAAATTCTTAAAAAACGTTATGAGTTTATGCTCACAACATACAGTTTCTTATTTTTTTGTCAAGCGTATATCCTACAATAACATACAAAAATCATTTTAAAAAGTTTCATTCGAGAACGATACTAACTAAATGAGGGTCGAAGAATTTTTATAGATCGTCGTTCCATGGATAATCTTTTTTTAAACCGCGTGATCACGCCAGAGGCGGACAAGACTCGTGGCAAAGGCTCGTAAAGAAAGAACAGAAATCGATCTTTGAAAAATTAATAGGTTCACTGTACAATCTACAACTTCTTTTAAAGATATGATTTCGGTATGCGTCTGTTCTTTCTAACGATCCCTAAGCCACTCAAACAGCACCCGATTTAAAAAAAGATCATCCATTCCACTAATACTCAAGGATTTAAAAAAACTCCCCGAGGGCTCAAATAAATAGAAGATCATGCGCAATACTACATATTTCAAGGAATCGTTTTGTTTCCAGGAAGCATCATAATAAAGGGTATGGCGATGAAACCGATTGCCGCGCTGAGACAGTAGGTTGCCGGAAGCCCTATATGGTCGGCAATCATTCCCACGATAACCACGATCGCTGATCGGGAAATAAACGATACCATCATAAATATTCCATTGGCGGCTGATGGGCCGCTAAGCGCGTTTTCCTGTACGATTGCAAGCATGACTGGTGTGGTCGAAAGGAGTGTAAACCCTGTAACGAGAAGCATAATAAATCTCAGGAGTCCATCGGTATATACGAATAATAACAAACTAATAGGTGCACATAAGAGTGATATTGCCAGAATTTGTTTTCGACCAAAATAATCGCTGAGTGTCCCGGATGACAGGACGCCTGCCACACCAATGGCTTCAAAGGCGGTTAATCCGAATCCAGCCAGCCAGATATTTCCTGTTTCCTGTTGGATTAAAGTTGGCAAGAATGTGGTTATTGAAGCATGCATAAACCCCCTGGAAGCCAGTATGGCTGTTAGCGGCAGGAGGATGTTTTTCATTTCACGGCAGGTGGAAAGTAACGGTTTTCTATCTGATTTTTTAACCCGTACATCAATGCCGAGAAATTTGAAATATAGCCAGACCGAAGCTAAGATTCCAAAGATCATAATGGGGTAATAACTGTGGAGGCTTGAAACTGAGACCGCGCCGACAGCAATCATAGGTCCTATTGTTCTGGCCATTTCACCCCCTGTCATAAAAAAACTCATCCCTTTGCCTTTTCTATATCCGGACAGTTGTGATACCATAACCGGCGCAGGAACATGAAAGACAGCCACACTGACGCCTGTAATAAACAGGAGAAGCAACAGGACACCATAGCTGGGAGCAAGACCTAAAAGGCTCATCGGAATAGCTGTGGTTGCCGGAGCGAGGACGATAAAGTAGCGGGCGTTTATCCGATCGGCCAGAAAGCCGATAAGGGGATTAAAAAGGGCTGGTATCTGCATTATTGTGGAAAGAAAACCGGCCTGGGTCAGGGTCATGGAAAACTTTTCGATGAGCAGAGGGAGGAGTGGTGCAAAAAAACTGGTATAAATATCATGGAGAAAGTGACAGACTGAAACGGAAAGCACTTTTCCGGTCTTAAACGCCCCATTCGTTTGAGGATTTGAATTGTTATCCATGGGCGGGTTCATATAAACTTTGCGCGGAAAGGTGTCCCTTTTTAAAAGCGTCTAATGTGATAACGTATATCGAAAGTTATTTTAAAAAATAACAGGGATTTTCTTATTCGTTTGAATTCATGCCAATGTTAATGCCTGCTGTGAGATCCTTCAGATTTTTTAATCGTTTTAGCAGATCTTCTGCTTCCAATTCTCCCGGATTCACAGGCAATTGCACCAGTACGCCAAGTCCCTCACTGGCCTCATGAAATTCATCAGGTGCGAGTGGACTGACCGCGGCGCAATTGATCATCGGATTTATCGGAAGCAGTTTTTTCATAAATTCGATTCCTGTCATATCCCCAATGTTTTCATTGACGATGACAAGATCAACAGGATTTTCCGATACGACTGCCAAAGCCTCATGTCCGGTTGAAGCCCAGGTCAGTTCAACATCGTCATTTTGCGTCAGAGACGTAGTAAATTTTGAAAACGGCTGTTTGTCAGGCGCTATCAGCAATAGTTTAATCATAAGTTCCTCCTTATTCCAATACATTGGCAAATGCTTATGTCGGATAATTTATATATATTTATTTTGTCTTGAAAAACCTGGTTCTTCCACGCGTAGCGGAATTTTCAATAGGCCATGCCTGCCCCGCATCGCGGGAGATTATTTACAAACAAGGTTCAGCATTTTTGAGATATTTATTTGCCTGGTAATATCTTATATTTTCGAGCGGTTAAATAATTTCCAAGCCACATCGAACCGACAATGACCAGAGGTGTCGATACAAGCAGCCGAATGATTGAAAATTTTATTCCCATAAAAGATGCTTCAAATATGGTCATGGGCACCCTGCAAATGGCCGAAGCGCCGATGTAAGTAAAAATAATGCTTAATTTCGCACCCTTGCCATACAGAGAATACGCAATGGGAAAAGCGACATACAGTCCGCCCACCGTGGTGCCGGCAAGTAACACCGCCCATAGATACCCGCGAATGCCGGATTCTTCACCGAGATGAGTTTCAACGGTTTTTCTTTTAACCCACACTTCAAATAATCCGATTAAAATAAAAGCACACGGCAGTATTTTCAGCATTGCTATGGAAAAATGATAAAAATTTATTCCGATCTGTTTTCCGGGGTTAAAACGCATCACAACAGATACGGCTATAAAACAAGCAAATGCAAACACACCCAGTATTTTAATTCCACGGTTAAAGCTCATGACAAAAATTCTCCAAAGAAAATACCGGTTATCAATGCCACAACAATCGCTATTAAAAAGCTGATCAAATTTCTAATGATAGTCACCTTTGTACCGAAATATGCTTTTTCAATGGGATAGGTCAGGATTCCCACCATCATTAATGTGGTGGAAAAAGCAGACAGCACCATATATGTCACTCCTTTTGTTAATAAAATACCGCACAGCGGATAGGCGATAAATCCCGGCATCAAGGTGATGGAGCCGAAAAACGAGCCGAGCATAATTCCAATAAATTTATTGTGATTTCCAAGGTATTTTAAGATGACGTTATCGGGGATAAGATAAAGTATAATTGAAACTAGAATGAGCATGCCTAAAAAGGCGGGTAAGATCTTAACAAACTTTTTCAGTGCGATCTTAGCTGCTTTAGCGGTCTTTTCCACACTTTTAAAAATTGAAATTAAAAGTGCCAGTACTGTCATAATATATAAGTAATACATCTGTGTGCCTTGCAAGTGAATTCTGTGAACATTTATGTGTGTTTTTAATTTTGAAAATATATTGGCACATATTTTTGATGTCATAATATGTTTTTGTTTTCGTAACAAGACCTTTTACTGTTTTTATAATGAATATTTTATTTTTATATAATCAGTTGGTTAAAGAAATCGAAACACAGACTTGACACAGGTGATGAATAGATTTATTCTTGCCCCGGAAACTTTATAAAATGGATATTTAGCATCAAGGAGTCGTACCATGCATTCATCAAAAAATGTAGAGAAAGATCAAACCAAGATTGTTTTCCAATCCGATTCCAAAGATCAACAACAGATGCTTTTGGATTGCGGGTACTCGGAAAAGGCCGTTCGATATTATCTGGAACAGCCGTATATGGGGAGTCTGCCGGATGCCGATCAGGTATCCGAGATGCTGGGATCCTGCGGGGACACCATGAAAATCTTTCTCAAAATCGATGATAATAAAATTTCGGATATCAGATACCAGGTGCTTGGCTGCCCGGGTGCGATTTCCGCTTCAATGGCCGCTGTGGACCTGGTTAAAGGCAAAAGTCTTGAACAGGCCAAAAAATTGAATGACGGGGATGTGTTCAACCAGCTTGTCGATATTCCAGTGAAAAAACATCACTGCATCCAGCTTGCCGTCAAAACCCTGCACAAAGCCATTGATGAATACAAAAACGGCCACAGTGATTTAAAAAATGTGGGATGCGAATCGCTCTGCTCTGCCCCGAAAGATTGTTGTAAACATGATATGATCAAATCTTAATAGATTCGTAAAAAGTCACTTTTTTATTTTACAAAATCATCATACCAATTTATAAATATGTTCCGCTGATTTCAGCCTACAGGCGGTTACTATATCTTTAAAGCGCATCTCTCCAAAAATCAAAGACTCTGGTTTACCAACCACACATGCCCAATATTTAAAGAGCTTGGCTAAATTTTACCAGTTTTTTTGATGGTTAAGCGAAAGTGATAAACCCTCATTAATAGCGTGACAGCCAAAGGGGCCTTATTTCCATTGGCAGACATGATCAACAAGATTCCTTGACAGTAGAAGGTACCTGAAATAGGTTAACAATAAATGTCGTTGAGATAAGATTGGATTGAAAAACCTCTTTAAATTTTAATTTCTCGCTGCTTGTTGGAGCGATGTGGAGTTGTCTGCCTTTGCCGTGTGGCGGAAGTCTCATCTTTCGAGACAGCTCGGGATGAATTCAAATAAAAGATAAGATCCCGAAGGGTTACCTGCGGGAGTTTCATAAAATCGTAACACGATTTTATGATTCGGATGTTTTTTTATGATGCAAGATATTAAAAACCAGACAAAAATCATTTTAGACAGCATTGCCGATGGTGTTTTTACCGTCAATTCTGATTGGGAAATTACATCCTTTAATCGGGCTGCCGAAAAGATTACCGGTATCAAAAAGGAGGAAGCCATCGGCCGGTATTGCTGGGAAGTTTTTAAGGCCAGCATATGCGAAAAAGACTGTTCCATGAGAAGAACCATGGAAACAGAACACCCAATTATAAATCAACACATATTTATCGTGAACTCAATAGGGGATCGGATTCCCATCAGCATTTCAACCGCCCTTTTAAAAGACAACAACGGCAACATCATTGGAGGGGTGGAGACATTTCGTGATTTGAGTGTTGAGGAACAACTGCGCAAGGAATTGGCCAAGCAGCATACATTTTTTGGCATCATCAGTAAAAACCGTGAAATGCAGCGGTTGTTTGAAATGCTGGAGTTGGTTTCCGGGAATGATACCACCGTTCTTTTGGAAGGTGAAAGTGGCACGGGAAAAGAGCTATTCGCAAGAGCCATTCATTTTCTCAGTCATCGAAAAAAAGGACCTATAATTACCGTAAATTGCGGTGCTTTGCCGGACACGCTCCTTGAATCCGAACTCTTCGGGTACAAAGCAGGTGCCTTTACCGATGCAAAAAGAGATAAGCCGGGAAGATTTTCTCAGGCTGAGAATGGAACCATTTTTTTGGATGAAATTGGAGACATCTCCCCAATGCTTCAGATGCGGCTTTTGCGTGTCCTTCAGGAGAAAGTGTATGAACCTCTTGGCAGCACAAAATCCGAAAGGGCCGATGTTCGCATCGTAGCAGCTACCAACAAAAATCTTGAGGAATTGGTGCAACAAGGATTGTTTCGTGAAGACCTTTATTACCGGATCAATATTGTTACACTTTTTTTACCCCCCCTAAGATCGCGCAAAGAAGATATTCCTCTGTTGGTGGAGCATTTTATTCGAAGATTCAACAGTCTTCGAGGGAAGGAAATTCAAGGGCTATCACCCAGAGCAATGAACCTTCTGATGTCTTATGATTTCCCGGGGAATATAAGGGAGCTGGAAAATATCGTTGAATATGCCACCGTGGTTTGCAAAAATCGTTTGATCAGAAGGGTACATCTGCCTGAAACCCTCCACCAGAAGATAGAGCTGAGGAAAATACCAGCCTCTGAAAAAATCACCGAAAGTGAGCCTTCATTAGAAGCTGTAGAAAAAGATATTATTTACAAGACGCTTAAGAAACATAACTGGAGCCGTAAGTTAACTGCTGCACAAATGGGTATTCACCCTACAACACTATGGCGCAAAATGAAGCGCTTGAATATTGAAATTTCCGACCAGGACGGCCGGACAAAAAAGAAATAATTTACAATCATTGCATAATTGCAACAATAAAGTGCCAGCTATTGCAATTATGAAACAATTCAGGCCATAAAGCCTCTTTCACAAACTCCCCTTATCCACCAATTTATTATATATTCCAAATAGTTATAATTATCACTTTGTTTTTCAAAATGTGGCACGGATAATGCTCTTAAAGTTTATTATATTGAATCTATTTTATTCATGAAATAATTGGTTTAGGGAGGCGAGTCCCATGGCCAAGAGCAAGATGTTTGACCTGGGCAGGATGAGACTTTCGGGCAGCCAGTCCGTGGCACGAGGAGCCATAGAAGCCGGTGTGAGAGTGACCAGTGGTTACCCTGGGGCACCCATCTCAGACCTTCAGGGGAGCTTCGATCAGCTTGCTGGGAATATTCCCAGGAATAACCCTTTTACGGTCTTAGTTGGCGAAGCGCTGGATGAAGCCGTCTACCAACTTGTTTCTTACTGGGGGACCACCAGCAACGAAGACAATGCCATGGGTCTGGCACTTGGTGCTGTAATAGGCAAAGGAGATTACAAAAAGCGAGAGTTTCTCACCGAAGAAGAATGGGACTTGATCTATGGCGAAACAGTCTTTGCAGATGACAAGGAAAAGGGTATTCCCGTGGGCTCCCGGGTGATGTGTTCCTTCAAACATCTTGGTGGAAATACAGCTGCCGATGTCATCCGGGTGGCCGTTAACGCCGTTCCCTACACAGGCGGCTTAAGCATTGCTTCCGGGGATGATCGTCAGGGGACCTCATCCCAGACTATGCAGGACAACAAAATCCTTTTCTCGTTTCACTTCCGCATTCCGACTCTGGAACTATACTCCCCCCGCACCGCTCACAATACCGTCAAGAATTGCTATTGCCTTTTCGAAGAATTAGGGGTTCCGTTTGCACTAATCATGAACTACGATCTTTCCTACCGTGAGGTTTCCGTAGATCCGATTATGGAGCTTGATATTACTGCAAATCAGCGCCGCAAAGGTTTCACTAGAGACCCAAAACATTTGGTTACCATCGGCCCTCACATTCGTCCCAAGGAGAAAAAGTATCATTCAGAGCTGATCCCTTTGTTCAAAATAAAAATTAAGGAGTACTTCGAGTTTTTGGGAAACCGGATAACTACATACGGCGCTGAGCCCAGGGCCATGCTGATAGTGAACGGTCCCTTCAGGGAAGATTTTGAGATAGTAAACCACGATCCGGATATTAAAGAGCGTCTTGAAAGCAAGTTCGGGGATGTTTTAGTAATGGAAACAGACATTGTCTTTCCACAACCCGACTCCCTTTTTGATGAGCTTATTTCAAAGCATCCTATCCAGGAGATCTTTGTATTCGAGGAAGGTTATGGGCAGGTAATATATCTTCAACTCTTGGACATTGTTAACAGGATGGGGCTTGATGTGAAGGTTTTTGACTGTGGTATTCCGTTTGAGCCCAGGATATATGAACGGTTTTCCTATATAGACTATATTATGGACGTTTAAAGGGAGATATGAACATGGCTACCGGAAAGAATCCGGCTCCTAAGCGTTTCACCTCAGATGAGATAACATACCTGCGACCCGTTTCCAGCTGCAGTGGATGTGGTGACACCAAAGTTTCTTGGTCATTGATGGAGGGCATTAGACGGTTTAATCGGGAGCTGGGACTTAAGGGTAGGGACAGGTATGAGCTTATCTATGCGGCTGACAGAGGATGCGGCAACCTCCAAGGCTACCATGCTTACCGCATAGTGGATGCAATTTTTTGCATGGGCAGCGGTGCCATAGTGGGAGATGGAATCAAGGAATCCTGTTCCGAAAAACAGATCGTTGTCACCGCATCTGGCGACGGTGCTTATAATTTTAATATCAGCGGTATCAAGTTTGCCGCCAAAAACAAGAGATTCGGTGCGATCAATGTTATTTATAACAACTATAACATCAGGATGACCGGCGGTCAGACTCCCCTTGAGATAAACTTCAACAAAGAGGGAACGGCCATGGGTTTCGATGTGATGCATATCAATCCATTTCGCGTCAATGACAATGCCGAGATATTTAAGACCCTCTACAGACGATATCTCAAAAAAGAGAAAGTTATGGTGGTGGCAGACGGTGTCTGTGCCATAGATAATGGAAAAAATGCCAAGGCCGAGGGTATAAAACTGGGCCATTTCAAAAGATCTGAAGCATGTCTTGATCTCAAGTTCGCAAAAGAACGGGAGCGGGTGGCCAAAGAGGAACCGGAAAAACTTAAGGACCTTCCCAGATTCAAGTGCCGGCTTTGTGGTATAGGACTCAGATGCCACGCACTGTTGAATAATGATCCCAGCATGTGTTCCGGATGTGGTGCATGTTCACAGTTCCCCTGTCCTGTCGACGCCCTGAGTTTCGAAGGGGCAAACTTTTTGAGTATTGCCAATGCAAACGGAATAAAAGACTTAGGAGATATGCATGGCTAAAGGAAAACAGCTTACGATTTCAAATCCGTCCATTGGCGGATCAGGCTATCTCACCCTGTCAACCATGGAAGCTGATGCGGCTATTCAGGCCGGATTTCACGCTGCCATACACCAGTGCCGGGGGTTGGCCCAGGCCGGAGGTCCTTTATGTGTGGATGTGGTAATACGTGAAAATGAAGTGAAGGGTTCTGTTTCTCATCATGTGGATTACATCAACGGCTTTGACATGTCTGAGTCCTGGCGGGCTGTGTATACAGCGGCAGACTTTGGA
>Ga0307425_1001317_pt1 | contig 14998 bp, 12 predicted proteins | sample SalMarWE160330MG_FD_202152 | JGI IMG/M metagenome (GOLD analysis project Ga0307425, IMG submission 202152) | Salt marsh sediment microbial communities from the Plum Island Ecosystem LTER, Massachusetts, United States - WE1603-30 | ecosystem: Environmental > Aquatic > Marine > Intertidal zone >... | reverse complement strand
GGGGTCACCCATTAAAGGGCTGGTCAAGAGAAAAAACACCTCTCCTGTCGAAAAAATCTCCCCTTTTTTTCATTGGCCTCAATGTCCGCACCACGACGATATCGTTTTCGCCTACCTGTTGCGCGCCCGTTACTTCTGTCTCATTGGTTCTGGGTCAGACTACGCTGATCCGCACCAGTCACCCATCAGGATCAAGGCCAGTGTGCCTTATGCAACATGCTTAAAACACGGCCCCTAGTCCGCAAAGCGGACCCCAGAAAATCGTCGGTACCATGCCGTGTCCAATTGGACGTATTACAAATCTTATGGTTTTTAGCCAACCCCTTTGTGGTTCACGGCATAGGCGAACCAGCAGCAAAAACTAATACCGTCTAACAGACGTCTGTTATGTGGATGCAGCAGATCCCAATCAAACCTTGTGGCTTAATACCAACCCCCGTACCGGTTCACTGCTGCATCCAAACTGATTAATCAAAAAGCTTGCTTGCATCATAAGGTACCTGATCACGCATAACGTAATAGGATGCCCTGGCCAATTTGTTGCTCAGCGCCTTGACAGCAACTATCCCGTTGGTTTTCGCCTTTTTGCGCTGATAGAACCTTTTTGCCTTTGGGCAGAATCTGATGGCAAAGTTTGCTGCTTCTACATATGCCCATGATAGGTATTTGTTGCCGTTCTTCCTGTTATTTTCATCCTTTTTCTTGCCATTGGAAAGCCTCTCGCTTCTTACGCACCGGCAATAGGAAGAATAGTTTCCAACCTTAGCAAAACGTCCTATGTCTCCAACTTCCAACATGATTGTTAAGGCCAGTATATTGCCAACCCCAGGAATAGTCAGCAATAGCTTGAATTCATCGCGCAGCTTAACTTCAGACATTACTTGTTTTTCTATGCTTTTGATTATCTCGGCCAGATAGCTAATGACCGCTATATTGTTCTTAGCTGCAAATACCAGGTTGGCTGAGTCAAACAAGGAATCGGCATCTGATTCCGCGAGTCTCTTAATGGCACGGCATGACATCCGACTACCAACATTTCTGGTAACCATGCTTTGAAGGCTCAAAATATGAGCTGTTCTGTGTTTGACAAATAGAAGCCTTCTGCGTAGTAAATCCCTTACAGGCCGTTGCTCTTTCGGATAAATATAGCCCTCGGGCAGTATGTTGAGACGAAGCATATGGGCCAACCAAAATGAGTCCCAACGGTCATCGGTATGTTTGAGGCCCTCATATTGCTTGATGGCAGACGGATTGGCCAGATGAACTCGGTAACCAGCACCCTGCAGCCCGTCGACAAGCCAGTACCAGTTGTACGTCGATTCAACAACGATACCGACGAGTTGGTCTTCAAACGGCTCAAAAGCCGACAAAATGGCGTCCAAACGATTAGGGACCCTCTTGCTGTAGAGCCTTCGATCTTGATCGTTAATAACCCCGATGTAATTGTTACTTGCGTGCAAATCGATTCCAGCGTAAGCTTTCATAAGACACCTCCTAAATCCACTATTTTTCCTTGGTTCCATAGCATCATTTGCTATGGATAGGGAGGTGTCTCCCCTGCAAAGCACTAACGGCACAGGTAAAGAACGAAGCCCTTTATATGATTATCAAGTCTACGGTTGACTCTTAGTCAAGAGGGGGAACAAAGCGGGGTCAGACCTACATATTTGACAAAACAAGGGGACGACATGGTCACGTCTTAGGTGATAGTGATATTGACTACGGAACCTGAAGGTGGAAAAAGATAGAGGGTCGCATCTTAAATATTTACTATTCTTTTTTTCGGCTTGACAACTATCCTGGCAAAGTGTCTTGAGTGACGATCATGGCGCAAGGCGTCAAGGAGGAATGGGCTCATGGGGATGGGGTCGCTATTCGAAGCTATACCAGGAGAATTACCTGAAGAACTCTTTGAGACTATATGCTCGACAGATACTGTAAAGATAGAGAGAATCGTATCGAGACAACACGCTTCACCCGAAGGGTTCTGGTACGATCAGGACCAAAATGAGTTTGTTTTGATTGTGCAGGGCAGTGCGGGCCTAAAGCTCGAAGGCGAAGATGACATTGTGGTCCTGAAGGCAGGTGACTACTTGAACATCGGTTCTCATGTAAAGCATCGTGTTGAGTGGACCGATTCTTCGTGCGACACAATCTGGCTTGCAGTGCACTATTAATGTCTACATCGACATGCAGGAACCATCGGATTCCCCGCTGTGTCTGCTGCGTTAAGTTGGGTCCAGGACATCATTGGCGAGAAATCGTAGGATGAAAGACCGACAGGATATACGTCTTGTATCCGCAATGAAAGCTCAAGGGAAGCCCAGGCGGCAATCAAATCTTATGTGTGTGTACACTGCCAAGACAATCGTCACGGGCTGTCTCACATTGTGTGTTTTGTTCTTTTTGATTGCCTCCTGTGACAGTGATAAGCATCCGGAACACAGGGCAAGTCATGTCGCACGCCTGGCAGTCTGGTATCATTCCGGCCAAGAAGCTGAACGGACCGCCATCCAGGAACAAGCAGCTAGATTCAACGGGGCACATAAGGACATCCAGGTCAAGCTTACCTTTATTCCTGAACGTTCCTACAATGCTCAGGTCCAGGCCGCGGCCCTGGCTGGGGATTTGCCTGACCTGCTGGAGTTCGACGGGCCGTACCTATACAACTATGTCTGGCAAGGTCACCTCCTCCCGCTGGATGACTTATTATCCGAACCCGTCAAGGAAGATCTGATCCCATCCATAGTGGCACAGGGCACATATCAAGGCCACCTCTATTCGGTGGGCACTTTCGACTCCGGGCTTGCCATATACGCTCGCAGGAGTCAGCTTGCAAAAGTCAAGGCAAACACTCCTGACACGCCCGCGGATGCGTGGTCGGTTGAAGAATTTGATAAGATTCTGGCAAAACTGAGCATCAATGACGAAGATGGTGCAGTGCTGGACCTGAAGCTCAACTATCCCGGTGAATGGTTGACCTATGCCTTCTCACCAATCATCCAATCAGCAGGTGGCGATCTGCTCAACCGGGGAGACTATCAGTCGGCAAAGGATGTCCTGAACGGTCCACGTGCGATTGCCGCTATGCGCCGGCTCCAGACATGGATCCAAAAGGGTTACGTAGATCCTAATGTCGACGACGCTGCATTTGTCAGTGGTCGAGTTGCACTGTCATGGGGGGGGCACTGGGAATATCCACGTTATGCGCGGGCTTTTGGCGGTGATTTGATAGTTCTTCCACTGCCCGACTTCGGCCATGGAACCAGAACCGGACAGGGCTCTTGGAGCTGGGGCATTACAACGAACACAAACCATCCAAAGGCGGCAGCCGCGTTTATCCAATTCCTCCTGCAAAGGGACGAAGTATTGGCCATGACCCAAGCCAATGGTGCAGTGCCTGCCACTCGCAGCGCCATTGCGCGGTCGAACCTTTACGGAAAAGGTGGCCCACTGCGTTTATTCGCCGATCAACTTACAGGTGGGTACTCTGTGCCACGCCCACAAACACCAGGGTATCCAGTAGTTACTGCGGCGTTTCAAGAGGCTTTCCTCGCCATCCGCAACAACGCAGACGTGAAAAGGGCGCTGGACAGGGCCGTGGAGGTCATTGATCAAGATATTGAGGACAATAAAGGTTATGGTTTGAGATAGAGATGATTTGTAGCAGTGTGGTTTCTGAACCGCTCGTGACGTCTCCAAGTGATGCAAACATTTTGTAAAAGAACATCTAATCTCAAGGCCTATGGGCCCATAGGTATGTGCGCGCCGGCATTGGGAGGGCTCCTGCTCTTTGTCGTATTACCTTTTTTTCTTGCCATTCTTCTGTCCTTCACTAATTTGCGCATCGGCTCCCCTCTGGGCGTGGAGTTTTTTGGCTTTGAACAATTCAAGAGGATTTTCGTTGACCAGGCATTTCTGCGGGCCCTGTGTAACAATGTCTTGTTCGCCCTGATTGTCGTCCCTCTACAAACGTTATTGGCCCTTCTGTTGGCATTACTGCTTAACCAGTCCTTGAAGGGCGCGATACTGTTCCGCACCCTGTTCTTCATGCCGGTCGTATTTCCCCTGTCTTTGGTATCAGTGATATGGGTGTTGATCTTTGCACCCGGGCCGAATGGAATGATGAACGCGTTTTTGCAATTCATCACTTTCAACATGTGGTCGCCTCGCGACTTTCTTCATGACCCACGACTCGCCTTGCCGGCCATTACATTGACCTCACTTTGGCAAGGCGTAGGGTTTCAGATGGTCATCATGCTCGCTGGGCTTCAAGCCATTCCTGAGGAGTTGTATGAAGCTGCAATCGTGGATGGTGCCCATAGGTGGCAAACGTTTTGGTATATCACCTTCCCGCAGCTGCGCAACACGCTGATCTTCGTCGTGCTGGTGACAACCATACTTGCCTTTCGATTGTTTGATCAGGTGCAGATTATGACACGAGGCGGGCCCAATAAGGCTTCTACAACCGTGATGTACGAAACCGTACAAGCGGCTTTTTCCAGGCAGCAAGTCGCAAGAGGTTCGGCAATGACTGTCGTATTTTTTCTAATTGTTTTGCTGCTCACATTGCTGCAGCGCCGTGTGGCAAGACAGGAGCGGGAAGTCGCATGAAGGAGTCAACACCGCTGCCTTTTTGGGTGCCTTTTTCTTATACTGTGTTGGTGTTGCTCGCCGTGCTATATATTGCACCCATAATTTTTATGTTGGTCGGCAGTCTGAAGCCAGATGATCGCATCTTGGTTGAAGCCGGTAGTATAAAGGCCTTCTGGCCTGACAGCACATCCCTGCAGAACTATAGCGATGTATTTCGCCGGGTCGACTTCGGGCGGTACATGTTCAACTCTTTGTTCATTGCTACCATGATTGTGGCGTGGGGATTAGTGCTCAATTCGTTAGCCGGTTACGCCTTTGCCCGTTTGCGGTGGCGTGGTCGTGATGTGATCTTTGCCATGGTAGTTGTTATGATGATCATCCCGTTGGAGGCCATTGCTGTGCCGCTGTTCTATCAGGTCACTCTCCTGGGATGGCGTGATACCTATATTGTCCAGATTGTGCCGTTCATAGCCAATTCTTTTTCCATATATCTCTTCTACACCTTTTTTCTTGGTTTGCCCAAAGAACTTGAGGAGGCCGCACACGTGGACGGGGCCGGTGTATTGCGTACTTTTCTTGTCGTCATTGCGCCCAATGCAAAACCGGCCTTTGCGACGGTGGCTGTGTTGACTTTCCTCACCCAATGGGGCTCATTCCTGTGGCCTCTGATGGTTACCACGGCCGAAGCCGTAAGACCACTGCCATTGGGCCTTGCTGCGTTTCATACCCTGCCTCCGCTCCAATGGGGTGACATTTTCGCTTTTGGCGTGATGATGGTAGCTCCTATCTTGGTGCTCTTTGTTGTGTTCCAGGGCTGGTTCGTTCGCGGCGTCGCCTCAACAGGCATCAAAGGATAGCATCATGGCAAGCGTGGCATTTCAGCAGGTCAGCAAGATCTACCCTGACGGCACGCGCGCTGTTGCTGACCTGAACCTCAAGATTGACGACGGCCAACTCATGGTACTCGTCGGCCCATCAGGGTGCGGAAAATCAACTGCACTTCGCTTGCTCGCAGGTTTGGAAGACATCACCGAAGGTGAGATCCTGGTTGACGGTCGAGTGATTAATGAGACGCGGCCTCAGGAGAGAAACATTGCCATGGTTTTTCAAAACTATGCGCTTTATCCACACATGACGATTAGGGGGAACCTTGAATTTCCGCTGAAGATGATGAAGTTAAGTAAACATCAAATGGATGCTCGTGTCAGAGAGGCGGCAAGTCTGCTTGGCCTCACGGAACTCATGGATCGAAGGCCAAGAGAGCTTTCGGGGGGGCAACGCCAGCGTGTGGCCATGGGGCGTGCTATCGTGCGCAATCCCGTTGTCTTCTTGATGGACGAACCTCTTTCAAACCTAGATGCGAAACTGCGCATACAGATCCGTTCGGATATCGCAGCCCTGCAAAAACGCATGGGCACCACAACGATATATGTGACACATGACCAGTTGGAGGCAATGACATTGGGCGACCGTGTGGCAGTGCTCAGGAAAGGAAAACTCCAACAGGTCGCCAGCCCCCAGGAACTCTACGACAACCCGTCCAATACTTTTGTAGCAACCTTCATCGGCAATCCCGGTATGAATATTTTCGAATCAACATTGCGACACCGTGCAGATGGCAAGCTGTGCATGGATTTTGGCCAAGAATCTCTCCCCATGGATGCTTCTGTTCTCAAGCAGCACAAACAGGTTAAAAGCTGCGTCGACAAACCCCTCCTGGTGGGTTTCCGACCTGAAGCTTTCAGCTTGCAAGAAGGTTCAACAGAATGCAGCCATATCCAGGTTACCGTCACGTCTGTGGAACCTCTGGGCCATGAAACTCTGGTTTATTGCGACATACCTGCCAAAGCCAGCAATGCAGACAGGAAAACAACGATTAAATTGGTTGCTCGTCTCACCGGACACAAGGCCATCAAGCCTGGCGACAGCCTCAAACTAAAAGTAGCGATGCGACAGGTCTACCTTTTTGATGAAAACGGAAAACAAAGGGGAACGCCCCTCAGTCCTTAAGTTGCGGGGGGAGAGAGGGGATGGGAATGGAAGACTTTGGGTACGTTGGTGCAGAAATTGCCTGGATGCGCCTTTGAAGGCTTCTGAAAGATTGTCCGTCCTGCTTGCCGAAAGCGGCCACCTTTGGTCAGGAGGCTTCACAGTTGATCCAAGTCTGATTTCGAAACGAGAATATGGGCAGAATAGTTCAGCCAAAGAGAAATTGAAATCCGCCCAAGAAGGCACTGATAGTGTATAATGTAGGGGAAAAGTGATAAACGGTTGCCGTGAGAAACAAGGATGTACGTCAAGGCGCTTATGAGGTATTATCTAGTTTCCATCCATAAATGGCCTTTTTCCCTCTGAGCGGCGTTCTCCGCGGGTTTTCGCCTGCGACGTACGAAAAGTACGCCTCGGCGTAAACCCTTGTGCGACCTTGCTCAAAGCAAAAAATGCTCATTTCTGAATTGGAAACTGACGTCTCTGCCCATTGATCGGATAGCGTTTCATGGATGGCCATTATCTAGATTATAAGATAAATCTTTGGTGGTTTTTTGGTAGTATTCCGAGGGGCATCGATGGGATAACTAACTGAAATGGAAAAAAATAATGGCGGAAGTGCATGGGAATCGAACCCACCCGGGACGGTTTTAGCGCCCCACACCGGATTTGAAGTCCGGGAGCCCCACCAGCGAGCTAACCACTTCCGCATTTTAATATTCTATTTTACCGGCTGATTTTCAAATCTGTCAACGATTTTGTGCACATAAAGAGACCGTCGTCGCGAAAGGGAAAGGATGCCATGGTAAATCAGGAACGTCTGGGCGATGTCTTCAGGGCCTTGGTTGAAATAGACAGTGTCTCCAGGGAAGAAGGCGCCATAGCCAAGGACCTGAAGAAGACCTTTGAATCTATGGGCGCCGAGGTCGTCATCGACGGGGCCGGGGCCAAGGTCGAAGGGGATACCGGCAACCTCATCGCCAGATTTCAAGGTGCCGAAACCGGGGCCACGCCACTGCTCCTCAATGCGCACATGGATACGGTCCAACCAGGCAAGGGGATAAAGATCCTTTTTTCAGACGGCGTTTTTTCAAGCGATGGAACCACCGTGCTGGGGGCGGATGATAAATCGGCCCTGGCCGTTATCATTGAGACCATCCGGGTCCTCCAGGAGAACGAGTTTCGCTGCGGGCCGCTGGAACTAGTTGTCACGATTTGCGAAGAGATCGGCCTCTTGGGCGCCAAACACCTGGATTATTCTTTGCTCAGGGCACGACATGGGTACAGCCTGGATGCCTCGGACACCGATGGCATTGTGACCCGGGCACCCGCCGCCAATCATCTCCAATTCAAGATCTACGGCCGGGACGCCCATGCCGGGGCGGCCCCTGAAAAAGGGATCAATGCGATCCAGCTCGCCGGTCGAGCCATTTCGAAGACACGTCTCGGCCGGATTGATGACGAGACCACGGCCAATATCGGACGGATTGAAGGAGGCACGGCCACCAATATTGTCCCAGGGTTGGTGACGGTGGCCGGCGAGGTGCGCAGCCACAGCCCGGAGAAACTGGAAGATGAGACTCGTAAAATCGTTGAGTGTTTTGAAGAAGAAGTCTCAACGTATAAAGAGGCCTTCCCCTCAGAGGACGGACTTCCAAGGCTTGAGACGGCGGTTCGGTCCGACTTTTCAGTGATGAAGGTCCCTGACGATCACCCGGTCATCGCCCTGGCCAGGGCGGCGGCAGCGCGCCTTGGACGTGACATGCAGACCAAGACCAGTGGCGGCGGCAGCGACGCGAATATATTCTTTGAACATGGTATTGTTATGGGCATCCTCGGCACGGGCATGAAGGACATGCACACGGTACGGGAGTCGATTCGGCTGGACGACATGGTAAAGTGTGCAGAGCTTCTCATGGAAATCATACAGCTTCATGCAAAAGGCGCTTAGGGCTCGCGCGAGCCCTAAGCGTTTTCTCCACGAGACGCGCCCACCCCGTGTGCTTTGACTCTCAAAGGCTTGTATGCTAGACAAACACCATCGTTTATGTCGTGAGCTGTCGACAAACAAGGTCTCAAACAGCAAACATATACAAGGCACCTTCGAGGGCTGGCAAGACGGCATTGGGAATGAAGATCGCCTATTTTGACTGCTTTGCAGGGATCAGCGGAGACATGATTCTTGGCGCCCTGATCCAATTGGGGGTGCCAGGCGATTTCATTGAAGAAAACATTCACAACCTTCCCCTTGAAGCCTTTCATCTGGACATCCGCGCCGCCGAGCGGATGAAGATTCACGGCCGACGGGTCCGGGTGGTGGTTGAAAAAGAAGACCGTCGCACCCGGAACTATCAAGACATCCGGACCCTGATCGAGGAAAGTCACCTCACTGAAAGCGTCAAGCATCTCAGCCTCAGGATCTTTGCCAGGCTGGCAGAGGTGGAGGCGGCTATCCACAACTGCCCCAAAGACCAGGTCCACTTTCATGAACTGGGCGGCGTGGATGCTATCGTGGACGTCCTGGGCGCTGCCCTTGGCGTGGAGTGGCTCGGCATTTCCAGGACAGCGGCCTCAGAGATCCCGGTGGGAAAAGGTTTCGTCACCTCCGGTCATGGCAGGCTTCCCGTGCCGGCCCCGGCCACCGTGGCGCTTCTGGAGGGGGTCCCGGTCTATGGTACGGGCGTGCCTCATGAACTGGTCACCCCAACCGGGGCGGCCATCATCACGTGCCTGACCGACGAGTTTGGTCCCATGCCGGAGATGCGGATTCGTCAGGTGGGCTATGGCGTTGGGGGCCGGACACTCAAAGAGTTCCCGAACCTGCTCAGGATCGTGGTGGGGGAGATCGACTCTGCCTATGAGTATGATCGGGTGATCGTGGTGGAGACTAATATTGATGATATGAATCCAGAGATTTTCGGGTTTGTCATGGAACGGCTTTTTGAAGATGGGGCCCTGGATGTGACCTGGATTCCGATCTTCATGAAAAAAAATCGACCGGGGACGGCCATCCGGGTGATAAGCAAAGAAAGGGACCGAGAGACGGTGATCCGCCGGCTCCTTTCAGAGACGACGGCCACTGGGGTGCGTTACTATCGAGCTCGTCGATCCAAGCTCCCAAGAAGGCACAGAATGGCTGCCACATCCTACGGAGATGTTCGTGTCAAGGAGATCGTGAGTCCTGATGGATCTGTGTCGGTGGCCCCTGAATATGAGGACTGCAAGAAGATTGCCCTGGCGCAAGGGATTCCTCTGAAGGTGGTCTACGACACGATTGCCAGAGAGACCTCAGGGTAGGGTATACATTTAAAGTGGTGCTTGATGGTATGCATCTAATCAGTTAAACATAAAGGGTTTTTTGACATTGATGCTCAATGTCGTTCGGAAAATACTTTTTACGAGTTCATCTTGCTTGAGATTCGAAAAAAATGTGTGGTTCTGTTGGCCACGGGCTGTTATGCAGGATATGTCCCCGTTGCTTCGGGGACGTTCGGCACGCTCGTTGCCATTCCCCTTTGTTATCTCCTTTCCATAGTGGGGCCGCTTGAGGGGATCCTTTTCATCGGAGCGTTTGGGGGAGTGGCCGTATGGATCTCTGGTGAAGCAGAAAAGGTATTCAAGATGAAAGACAGTGGCCTGATCGTCATAGACGAGATGGCCGGGTTTCTGGTCACCATGTTTCTGATTCCCTGGGGCTGGAAAAACATGGTGATTGGTTTCTTCCTCTTCAGGCTTATGGATATTGCCAAGCCTTTTCCTATCAGAAGGCTGGAATCAACATGGCCCGGCGGGTGGGGTATCGTGGGCGATGACGTTCTTGCAGGCGTCTATGCCAATGTTATCTTAAGATTGATGGTTTCGTAAAAAGTCGATTTTGCTCGCTCCGTGAACATTTTGGGCGCCCTTGAGGTGCTCAGCTAAAATGCTAAAACTCGGGCTAACACCCTCAAACAGTTAGCATTTCTTAACGCTGAACACATCAAGTGCTTTCTCCCCAAAATGCTCAATTTCGCTCACAAAAGACTTTTTACGAGACCATCAAGGTTCGTCATGAGACTTTTCTAGTGTTGTGTCCCAGCAATAAGTTGAAGAAGTGCAAATCATGCAGTGGCCATCGTCCAAAGCCCTTTGCCTCACTCCGTGACCATTTTGGGGACGCCTACCGAACGTCGCTAAATCACAGAAACTCGGGCCTTTAGGCCCTCAGACAGTCTGTGATTCTTCACGCGCCGTTCAGCATCCGTCTGGCTCCCGAAATGCTCAATGTCGCTCGAAAAAAGGCTTTGGACTGCGTCCGAGTAATGCTAAGTATTTCTGGGACACAACACTAGATGCCGGACAAGACAATGGAGGACAATTCCCTCGAGCAGGAAGTGGCCGGGCTGCTTGTTTTCCGGAAGATAACCATTGCTATAGCCGAGTCCTGCACCGGGGGGCTGATTTGCCATCGACTCACCAACATTTCAGGCAGTTCGGAGTATCTGGAAACCGGGGTTGTAAGTTACAGCAACCGCTCGAAGATCGACCTCCTGGGCGTGCCGAAGGAGGTCATCAGGGACCACGGAGCGGTCAGCGAGGCGTGTGTCCGGGCCATGGCGATCGGCGTGAAGCGACTGGCACACACCGACCTGGGCCTTGCGGTCAGTGGTATTGCCGGCCCCACGGGCGGCACGGCCGAGAAACCAGTGGGTACGGTTCATATGGCCTTGGCCTGGGACGAGGATGTGACGTGTTGGCAGTATGTTTTCAAAGGTGGGCGCAGAGAGGTCAAAGGGCAGACGTCTGAGGAAGCCCTTTTACGGATACGAGATTACTGTCAATCTGTTTAGCCGTTTGAAAATGCAATCCGCATACGGGCAATCCGATTTTAAAGCGTGTCAAACTCGCGCACAACTGAGCGTAAAGAAAGAACAGGGGCTGAGGCTTGGAAATAGCATTGATAACCTGCAGATACCCCTCGACCAGTGGGGAGAACTCGCCACCCTTGCTGTTCTTTCTTAACGCTCACTACCGCGCTCAAACAGTGCCTCGCTTTATGATCGGATTGCCTGTATGCTTCGTAGTGAGTAAGATTGAATTTTTACCAAGTTATCAATCTGTGAAACATGGGTGAAAAGATACGGACCTTCATAGCGATCAGCTTGCCGGAATCCGTGCTTCAGGCGATGGGCCAGGCCCAGAAGACGCTTGGGACATTAGGACATGGCGTCAGATGGGTCCGTAAGGAAGGCATCCACCTGACCCTCAAGTTTCTGGGAGATGTTGACAGGGACGACGTGGAAAAAATTCAGATGGCGATGGAGCGTGCCGCCGAGGGCTCTTCGCCCTTTGTCCTGGCGGGGGAGGGGATGGGTGTTTTTCCGGACCCCAGGCGTCCGCGTGTCATCTGGACAGGCCTGTCAGGAGACTTGGAGGTCTTGTTTGCCCTTCAGGCTCATCTGGAATCTCAGCTCAAAGGTCTTGGTTTTCCAAAGGAGAAGCGACCCTTCAAAGGCCATCTCACCCTCGGCCGGGTCAAAGGTCGCCTGGACACGACCAGGCTCAGGGAGGCCTTGGAAGGATTGAGGCGTTTTCAAACCGATGCGTTCACGGTGCGATCGGTCGTCCTGTTTCAAAGTACGTTGCGCCCCCAGGGTGCCGTCTATACGAAGCTGGCCGAAGTGTCTCTGAAAAATGCCCGAAATTGACAAGAACCGAAAAAAGCGATGGCCTTGAACCGCAAAGGCGAGGGCATTCCCCGTAGCTTGCTGCGGGGTTAGCGAGCGTATCTGAAAAGGTCAGCGTTCCTTACGGTCGAAGATTCCCTGTAGCTTGCTACAGGGAGCTTCAAAAGGTCATTTGAGGTAAGTCGTTCGCAAAACACCTTTTACGAGTCTGTCAAAAAGGATGGTTTCGTTAAAAGTCGCTTTTGCTCGCTCCGTGAACATTTTGGGCGCCCCTGAGGTGCTCAGCTAAAATGCTAACACGCGGTGAAGCTCTGCGCTAAACTCGGGCTAACACCCTCAAACAGTTAGCATTTCTTAACGCTGAACACCTCCAGTGCTTTCTTCCCAAAATGCTCAATTTCGCTCACAAAAGACTTTTTACGAAACCATTAAAAAGGAATCTCGAAAAGATCTTAGAGTATCTTATGAGCCATTTTAAAGGGGGTAATCATGGGTAGCATATCAGCAGACAGGGAGAAGGCGGTTGATCAGGCGATAGGCCAGATAGAACGCCAGTTTGGCAAAGGTTCCATCATGAAGCTGGGCAGCCAGGTCATTGCGGACGTTCCCGTGATTCCCACCGGCTCCCTTGCGCTGGACCTCGCCCTGGGCGTGGGCGGGATACCGCGCGGGCGCGTCATAGAGCTCTTTGGGCCAGAGTCCTCAGGAAAAACCACACTGGCGCTTCATGTCGTGGCCGAGGCCCAGAAGCAGGGCGGTATTGCGGCCTTCATTGATGCCGAACACGCCCTGGATGTCATGTACGCCAGAAAACTTGGCGTGAACTGCGATGACCTGCTGGTCTCCCAACCGGATACAGGCGAACAAGCCCTGGAGATCGCCGAGGTGCTGGTGCGCAGCGGCGCCATGGATGTGTTGGTGATTGACTCCGTGGCAGCCCTGGTACCCAGGGCGGAGATTGAGGGCGAGATGGGGGATGCCCATGTGGGTTTGCAGGCCAGACTCATGTCCCAGGCGTTAAGAAAGTTGACCGCCTGTATCAGCAGATCCATGACATCTGTCATGTTCATCAATCAGATTCGTATGAAGATCGGGGTCATGTTTGGCAATCCGGAGACCACGCCCGGGGGCAATGCGCTCAAATTCTATTCGTCGGTACGACTTGACATACGAAGGATCGGAAGCATCAAGGACGGCCAGGACATCGTGGGCAACCGGACAAGGGTGCGCGTGGTCAAGAACAAGGTGGCGCCGCCTTTCAAGGAAGCACAGTTTGATATCATGTATGCCGAGGGCATCTCCAAGGCCGGGGATCTTCTGGACATGGCTGCCCAGGCCGAAATCGTTGACAAGAGCGGGGCCTGGTATTCCTTTGAAAAGGAGCGGATCGGACAGGGCAGGGAGAATGCCAAGACCTTTTTGAAAGAAAACCCTGACGTGTTTGCCAGCATCCTGGAAAAGGTCCGGGATGCTCTGGGATTGGGACACAAAGCGTCCCAGGAAGACCAGGGGCCGCCACCCGAACAGGCAGAAAAGATGGCAAAGGGTAAACGGTAGCATGACGACGAATGACATGACAGCCAACGATCTGCGGAGGACGTTCTTGTCCTACTTTGAGCAAAGGGGCCACACGATCGTCAAGAGCGCCTCTCTCGTCCCCCATGACGACCCCACGCTCCTTTTTACCAATGCCGGGATGGTGCCGTTTAAGCGGACCTTTCTGGGCGAGGAGAAACGAGACTATGTGCGGGCCGCCAGCTCTCAGAAATGTGTCCGGGCCGGGGGGAAACACAACGATCTTGAAAATGTGGGCCATACGGGCCGCCATCATACCTTCTTCGAGATGCTGGGCAACTTCTCCTTTGGGGACTATTTCAAGGCACTGGCCATTGAACTGGCGTGGGATCTCATGACCAGGGTGTATCACCTTCCCGAAGAAAGGCTCTGGGTCTCGGTTTACGAACAAGACGATGAGGCTTATCTGCTGTGGTCGCAGAATACGGGGGTGCCGGAAGACAGAATCGTTCGACTTGGGGAAAAGGACAACTTCTGGTCCATGGGGGACACCGGTCCTTGCGGGCCGTGCTCGGAGATCCTGATCGATCAGGGTGAGGGCGTGGGTTGCGGCAGACCCGACTGCCGGGTGGGCTGCGAGTGCGATCGTTACCTGGAGGTGTGGAACCTGGTTTTCATGGAATTCAACCGGGACGAATCAGGTAAGATGACGCCCCTTCCAAGGCCGAGCATTGACACCGGCATGGGGCTGGAACGGCTGGCCGCGGTGATTCAGGGGGCCAAGAACAATTATGAAACCGATCTGTTCATGCCGATCATCAGAGAGATCGAGGCGCTTTCGGGTCATGCCTTCAAAGAGTCTCCTACGGTCGACATTTCCATGAAAGTCGTGGCAGACCACAGCCGGGCGGCGGCCTTCCTGATCGGTGACGGTGTCCTTCCCTCCAATGAGGGGCGAGGCTATGTGCTGCGCCGTATCCTGAGGCGGGCCATGCGTTATGGTCGGACCCTGGGGTTGACCCGGCCCTTCCTGCATCACACGGCCCAGAAGGTGTCTGAGCTGATGCATACAGCCTATCCAGAACTGTCGGAAGCGGATGCCTATATTACCAATATCATCAAGAGCGAAGAGGAGCGCTTCCTGGCGACCCTGGACACGGGCCTTCGGGTGCTGGCCGACGCGCTGGATGAATTACGGGCACAGGGGCTTTCCCGGGTTCCGGGTGATCTCG
>Ga0307425_1001316_pt1 | contig 15012 bp, 13 predicted proteins | sample SalMarWE160330MG_FD_202152 | JGI IMG/M metagenome (GOLD analysis project Ga0307425, IMG submission 202152) | Salt marsh sediment microbial communities from the Plum Island Ecosystem LTER, Massachusetts, United States - WE1603-30 | ecosystem: Environmental > Aquatic > Marine > Intertidal zone >... | reverse complement strand
GGCCTGATAAGCCTGGCCGGGGATTATTTTGAGCCGCAAGGCCGTAGGGGCGGGTTTAAAACCCGCCCCTACACCGACTTCCCCGGAAACCATCGATTCCACCAGCCCCGCCGGCGCGGTGGAGGCCAGGGGCAGGAGGAATTGGGTTTCGGGGATGGACTGGTGGATGAGGCCGGCGGCCTGGAGGATGGTGGGCAGGTGCCGCTCGATTTCGCTGCCCCGGCTGCCGGGGAGCAGGGCGATGGTGAGGGCCTCGGGGTCCAAGCCCTGTTCGGTTAAGAAGGTCCGCCGCTCCGGCAGGGGCGGCAAAGTTTCCCGGAAGGGGTGGCCCACGTATTCCACCGCCACGCCCCGGGCGCGGTAGAAGTCGGCCTCAAAGGGAAAGATGACCACCAGGCGATCCACCAGGCGAGCCAGGGTTTTCACCCGGTAGGTGCGCCAGGCCCAGACCTGGGGGCTGATGTAGTACAGCACCGGCACCCGGTAGCACCGGGCCAGGCGGGCCACCCAAAAATTGAAGTCGGGAAAGTCCACCAGGATGGCCAGGTCGGGGCGGGCCCGTTTGAGGGTCCGGCCGATGGTCCTAAGGGCCCGCCATACCGCGGGCAGGTGGCGCACCACTTCCATGAGGCCCACCACCGCCAACTCGGAAGCGGGGGTAAGAATCCGCACTCCCTGGGCGGACATGGCTTCGCCCCCCACCCCCAGGAACTCGGCGGCGGGAGAGAACTCCCGGATGCCGGCCACCAGCCGGGCGGCGTGGTCATCCCCGGAGGCCTCCCCGGCCACGACCAGGATCTTCGGGGGATTATTGGGGGGAGGAGGCGAGGGGCTTTTTGGTAAGGGGCATCTTCCCCCCCACCCCGTAATCCTTCCTCCCCCTCTCATTGATCCTACCCCCTTGCCTTTTTCATGGCGGCATTGATTTCCAGGGCCAGGTCCAGGGCGGCCCGGCCGGCCTCACCGCTGATGGGCGCTTCCCCCCCGTCCCGGATGGCCTGGACGAAGGCCATTATTTCTTTGAGCAGGATGTCTTCCTGGGAAAACCGCCGGGTTTCCAGGGCCACTCCGGGCAGCGGCCCGTTGGCCCCGTCTTCCCGGGAGGCGGCGGTGAGTTCCCGGTTCTCGAAGTCCACCGCCAGGTAGGCCTCGGGCTGAAAAAGACGGAATTTGCGCATACTCTTGAAGGACATGCGGGAGGCGGTGAGGTTGGCGATGCAGCCGTCGCCGAACTCCAGCCGGACGTTGGCCAGGTCCACCCGGTCGGTGAGAACCGAGATCCCGGCGGCGCGAATCTCGGTCACCGGCGTGGGGACCAGGTTCAGCACGTGATCCAGGTCGTGGATCATCAGATCCAGGACCACGTCCACGTCGGTGCCCCGCTCCTTGAAAAACGATAGACGGTGGCTCTCGATGAACCGGGGTTGGGTCACCCGCCTTTTGAGTTCTTCCATGGCGGAGTTAAACCGCTCCAGGTGCCCCACCATGAGGATGAGGCGGCGCTCCCGGGACAGGTGCACCAGTTCATCCGCTTCAGCGACGGTGGTGGTGATGGGCTTTTCCACCAGCACCTGGCACCCGGCCGCCAGGCAGTCCCGGACCACGGCAAAATGTTGGGAGGTGGGGACCGCCACGCTTACCGCCGCCACGTGCGGCAGGAGGTCGCGGTAGTCAACAAAGTCCCGGGTGTGCAAAGCGTGGGCCACCTGGATGGCCCGGTCCCGGTCCAGGTCGGCGACTCCCACCAGCTCGGTTTTGCCCAGGGCGGCAAATTTTTCGGCGTGGAAGCGGCCCAAATAACCAACCCCAATGACGCCCACTTTTACCGGTTCGGTCATGAAGACACCCGCACCCAAGAATGCGGCGGCCTCAGACAGACCGCCTTTTTGCCCATGATACCGGAAAAGGGCCTCTCAAGGCAATGAAAACCGGGGGAAATACCGTTTGACAACTGCACCCCGAAACGATACAAATTTTCAGCACGTATTCCGGAGGTAGGATTAATGGTGGAGAAGGCCAAATTCATCTGGTTCGATGGCAAATTCATCCCCTGGGAGCAAGCCCAGGTTCACATCCTGACCCACACCCTGCATTACGGGTTGGGAGTTTTTGAAGGCATCCGGGCTTATCGATGTCACGACGGCCGCACCGCCATTTTCCGGCTGCAGGAGCACATCCAGCGTCTGTTCGATTCGGCCCACGTCATGATGATCGACATTCCCTTTGAGCAGTCCGAAGTCGAGGCGGCCTGCGTCGAGATCCTGCGGCGCAACGGCCAGGAGGAGGCATATATCCGCCCGCTGGTGTTCCTGGGCGCAGGGGTCATGGGGCTCCATCCCGCCGGCAGCCCCGTCCAGGTGGCGATTATCAGTTGGGTCTGGGGGGCTTACCTGGGTGACGAAGGCCTGCGCCAGGGTATCCGGGTCAAAACCTCCTCTTTTACCCGCCATCACGTCAACATCATGATGACCAAGACCAAGACCGTGGGAAATTACGTCAACTCCATCATGGCCAAACTCGAGGCGGTGCACGCCGGCTACGATGAGGCCTTGCTGTTGGATACCGCCGGGTACGTGTGTGAAGCCTCCGGGGAAAACATCTTCATCGTCAAAGATGAGATCATCAAGACGCCGCCGTTGACCTCCATCCTGCCGGGCATTACCCGGGACTGCATCATCGCGCTGGCCCAGGATAAGGGCCTGATGGTGAAAGAGGATCGTTTTTCCCGGGACGAACTTTACCTGGCGGACGAGGCCTTCCTGACCGGCACAGCGGCGGAGGTCACCCCCATCCGGGAAGTGGACGGCCGGAGAATCGGCCCGGGTCATCCCGGTCCCATCACCAAGGAAATGCAGGAGTCCTACTTTGCTCTGGTCAAGGGCCAGAACGCTCAGCACCAGGACTGGCTGATGTATATTTAGCCGGGACCAAACCCAGGACGCAAATAAGCGGCGGGCCTTAGGGCCCGCCATTTTCCTGCCGGTTATCACAGGATCTTCACGAGAAACGCACGATACCAGGTTGCCGTCTCAGAAGATTTATTGGTGCGCAGACCGCACCCTACGAAAAACTTTTCAGAAAAGTCGGATAGGGCCTCCCTGGGTAAGCCTCCCCCGAGAAAGGCGGACCCTTAGGTCCCCCACCCTAGTGATCATCAGGACCGCGACTTCAGTATTATCTCTTGCTGCATTCTTTAATATACTGCATCAGGATGTCGGTTTCGGTGATCAGCCCCACTATCAGGTTCTCTTCCACCACCGGCAGGCAGCCGATTTTTTCCTCTATCATAATTTTCGCGGCTTCACATATCTCGGTATCCTGAGGAATGGTGATCACCCCAGTCACCATGACATCCTTGATGTGCAGGGTCTTCATCAAATCCCGGGTGTTTTTGGTGGCGTAACCCAGGGCCTGGGCCAGGGAGCTGCGGAACAGGTCCCGCTCCGAGATAATCCCCACCAGCCGGGTGCCGTCCACCACCGGCAGATGCCGGATCCGCCCTAACCGCATGATATCGTTAGCCAAGCTGAGTTCGTCATTGACGTCCAGGGTGGCCACCTCTTTCACCATGATCTCTCTGACCTTCATAATATATGCCTTTCCTCTCCCGTGAAATTCCCTGGCGGTTGGGAGCCGCCTCATGTTTCTAACGCTTACGCCTGGCCGGCGTCTTCCCCTAAAGTGAAGTCAGCCACTCCTGGCCCCGGAGGCTCAACTCCTTCAGGAAGGTCAACACCCGGCGGCCGGCCTCCGGGCTCAGGTAGCCCATGCCGCACGCCGGCGTCAGGAGCGACTGGGCCAGGATGTCCTTGGGATCCCGGTGCAGGTCTCCGGCCAATTGGGCCACCTGTTGCTGAAACCGCTGCCACAGGCCGTCGGCGGTTTCCTGCTTAAACCCTTCCGGATCGAGGGTGGGCACCAGTCCCCAGGCCAGCCAACCGCCCCGGTCCAGGAAGGAAGACAAGTCCTGGTCATAGAGGCGGAGACTCTCAAAGTAGCCGTAGGAATCAAAGCTGAGGATGTCAAGGGGAGCATTGAGGAGCAGGGACCAGTCGGTGTTGCCGCAGCAATGGATCCCCAGGGTGACCGGGCCGGCGGCGGCCTCCCGGGCCTCTTCCAGGGTCTGGGTCAGGATTGCGGTCACCTCACCTGCCGAGATGGGCAGATAAGCGGAGCCAAATCCCGTCAGGAAGGGCTCATCAAAGAAGACAACGGGCTCTTTCCCCAACTCTCTGAACTGCTCGGCCTGCCAGGCGACCTTGCGAGCCAGGCCGGCGCACACCGCCTGGGTCAGCTCCCGGTCATAGAGGATCGGCTTGCCGGCCGAGTCCTTGACGACCCCGGTAAAGGTCACCGGCCCGGACAACTGGCCTTTGAGGGCCGGGCCCGAACTTCCCTGCGAGGCCACCGTTCCCAGGAGAGCGAAAAACCCCCGGGCGTCCTGTTCTTCAAAGGCAAAGGGAGTCAACTCCCCGGACAGGACTACCTCATAAAACCGCGCCAGGGCCTCATCCCGGGGCAGGTCCGGGTCCATGCCGACGGTGCGGTGGCCGACATCCACCTTCAAGGCGGGGAGCCCCCGGGCCGCCTGGGCCGTCATGTCTTCGAGATATCCCAGCTGGACCATCTGGGGCCAGTAAGGTATCTGGGGCATGGTCTCCAGGATCAGGGCCACGGTCTCTTGGGGGTCGGCGAAGGGCACCGAACCGATACCGGTGGCCGCCAGGGGGATAAGACCGGCCATGGTTTCCTCCAGGCTGATTTGCCTAAACCGTAATATGTTTCCCGAACCTTGTCAATAGTGCGCCCCGGGGGAACAGTCCGGGCGCCGGCCAGAACAAAATCTTCCTCCGAGGCACCCATCAACATCCTCCGGAGAAAGGGTGAGAGACCCCGGTAGGGGCAACCAGGTACAGGATTTTTTAAATATGCTGACGTTTTTTACCCCCCCCCACCCCCCATGGGGGTAGTGAGAATGAAATCGCGGTTCCCCTTGTTAAGAGACATGTCACCGTATTTAAGAAATTGACTGCCAAGGGAGGCAGGCACTGAATGGCGCTAACCCTCTTTACGAGACTTTTCCGTCCCCGGCCGGGTTTTTTCATCAGATAAATTGGTGCATAGGACGCACCCTACAAAAAACTTTGAACCTTGAACTTTGAACTTTTCGGACCTGAGGGCAGATTTTTTCACATTTTTGGGCTCGCCCCGGTGCAATTTTCTTGCATCTGTCGAGATTTTCAGGCAAAATCATGGTCAGAAGTCTTGTGGGGGGAGACATGACTTCACCGAAGGCGGCGCTTGATACCCAAATGTCTGGGGGAGGCTATAAGCTCCTGGGGGGGATCGCCCTGACCATGGGAGTGGTCATGGTACTGGTGATCCTGTTCAGCCACCGGGGTCTGTACCAGATCTATCGCCTCCAGCATGACCGGCTCCTGCTGGAGCAGGAAAACGTCCGGCTGGCGGCGGAAAACGTCCGGCTGGCCCGCACCATTGACCGCCTGCACCACGACCCGGTTATGATCCAGGACCTCATCCGGCAGGAACTAAATTTCGTCAAGAAAGACGAGATCATTTTCCAGTTCCCGCCGGAAAAACCGGAAACCGCGCCGGAGTTGGCTGCCACCAACAACAGCGAAGCGCCGCCGCCGGCCAGGGTCCACGCCCTTTCTGCACGAACAGTCGGGAACTCCCATTGGGTTTGCCCACCTCCCAAAAGGTCGGCAAAAAAGGGAGCCGGTCCCCGAGGCGAATAAGCCTCTTCCCTGGTAAGTCACCCGCACCTATCCCCGGGGAGTTTCCGGAAGCCGCCTGACAGCTTCTACGCCAGGCACCAGGTTCCCGGGGCAGCCGGCGAACCGGTCCTAATTTTCCTTCATGCACCGAATCAAGAGGGTAGTGTAATCGATGTATTCTACGACGGATTTTAAAAAGGGTTTGAAAATCGAACTGGAGGGCGTGCCTTACGCGATCGTGGACTTTCAACACGTCAAGCCGGGCAAAGGCGGAGCCTTTGTGCGCACCAAGCTGAAGAGCCTGCTCACTGGCCGGGTGTTGGATCAAACCTTCCGTTCAGGTGAAAAAGTGAAGCGGCCGGACCTCATGGAACGGGAGATGCAGTATCTCTACCGGGAGGGGGACACCTTCTGCATGATGGACAACGAAACCTATGAACAGATCATGATCACTGAGGACCAGGTGGGCGAGGCGCGTCTCTTCTTAACCGAGAATCTGGACGTCAAGATCCTCTTTTTCAACCAGCAACCGGTGGCGGTAGATCTCCCCCTGTTCGTGCAACTGGAGGTGGCTCAGACCGAACCCGGAGTGAAAGGCGACACCGCCGCCGGCGGCACCAAGCCTGCTACTTTGGAAAGCGGGGTGACCATCCAGGTGCCCCTGTTCATCAACGAGGGTGAACGGGTGAAGGTGGACACCCGCACCGGCACCTATATCGAGCGGGTCAAGTAAGCCGCCGGCTCAGACCAGCTTGACCAAGACCACGTAGCGCCGCACCCCAAAGCGCCGGGCCTTCCGCTGGTTGGACAGGTAGATGTCCGCCTTTTTGTGCCACCGGGGAGCCATGCGGTCTTGAAACTCAAAGACTCCCATGCCGTGCAGTAACAGCCGGTCGCCAAAATCCAGTCTCAAGTTTCGTTCCAGGTCCCGGCTGACCGCAACCATCCCCGTCTTGACCCGGCACCCCGAGGCCGTAATGCCTCTGCTGCCCGGGCAATGATGATAAGCCGTTACCGTAACGATGGACATCGTCACACACATCGTCGGCCGGGGCCAGGCCAGAACCCCCACCGCTAAAAAACACATTATCGCAATCGCCATTTTTTTCATGGATTTTCCTCGCTTTGAAAATCTCAGATATCTTACGGATGGTTGGGGAATAGTAAGAAAGGTACCGCCAAGTACCTTGTAGGGGGCGTGGCCCCGGGATTGCTTCGATCGTGGCTAATTTTTGCCGTGGACTTCGGGCCGCCGCACCCGGAGGACACCCGCCTCCCTGGCATCAACGGCCGCTGGCTCTCAGGTTCCTATCCCGATAAAGCTCACGGTTAAGTGCATGATTTTTCGCACAACCAAGTGGACAAAGGTGATTTGCGCTTAGCTATATCTCAAGGAAATTTGGCTGTCAAGTTAAATTTTTTAGAATTATTTTAACTTATTGTTATAATTATATTAATCACTCGTTAAGTATTGTTCTTTTTTTCTCAATGGCGACTGCAGCAATTTTTCAGGATTATTTTCCCAAAAAGTGGGATTTGAATCCTTAATTACCTCATTTTCTCTCATAAAGTGGGGCCATTTTATCAGAACTCCGGGTTTTTGGGGGACGGCGCCAAGAAGCATTGTTTTATTAATTATTTCAACTAATTATGTCGATTAAATTAATCTGGTTGTCGGCACCTCTCCGGGGTCCATCCTTCCCTCCCCCCTCTGCCTGGTTTTTTTATCGTCAATTATTCCCCTCAACTTTATTACCTAAAAGATAACTGGTAGGTTTTATTAAGATAGCAGCATAAACCGCCGCGGCGCCAGCGGCCTGGCCGGGACAACGCGCCGGCGTTGCCGGTGGGGGTCAGGGAGTTTTTGGAAGAATAACGTGGTGGCGCGGTTAAAAAAGATGCGGCAGGAATCCTGTTGGGGGTCGGTCAGAGGACCGGCAGCCGGTTAACCCTCCCGGCCCCTGGATTCAGCTCGGCTGAGGCGATGGCAAAAAGCCGGGGGAAGAACGGGCACAAGACCTCCACTCGCCGGCCTCACTCTGCCCCCGGCTCATTCGTTGGAACCCGCAACCTGCGGGTAGTTCACACCCTTCAGGAGCCCCCAAAGCCGATGCTGATCTTGTCGCCTTCCACCATGACCGGCACCTGGCGGTTGCCGTCGGTGAGCCGCAGCATATCTTCCATGGCCTGGGCGTTCTCTTTGACATCTCGATAAATGACCGTCATCCCTTCCTTGGTCTTGGCCTCCCGGGCCCTCTGGGTAAACGGTCAGGTGTGCTTGCCGAAGATGGTGATCTCTTTGGTCATGGCCCTCCTCCTGAATGACCGTCCAGGTAATAGACCTTGACGTAGAGGAAATCCACCAGGTTCAAAATTACCAGGGGATTTTCCGACACGGTGTACTGAACCCCTTTAAACCGTGGACTTACCTTTTCCCCCACGTGCTTCATCACTTGGTCGACTACCTGGGGATTGTTTGGACAGGCGAGCTTCAAAAAGTTCTGGAACACCGCGGCATAGCGCTGTGCCAGGGTCTGGGTCTCTTTGCGCAACTGCACCCGCAGGGGTGCCAAGGCGTCGTCAAAGAAATCGCCGATGTCCTCGAATTTCTTTTTGATCTTGGCGAAACTCCACTGGCGCAGGCTCCGGTATTCGCTGGCCGCCTGGCTGGTGAGGTTTTCAGTGGACAACATGATAATGTCGATGTTGGGGGTATTGGGGATGTTGGCCGGCAGGTAGGCGATCTTGACCACCAACTCCGGATACTTATGGTTGGTGATGATGAAATCCCGGCTGAAGCGCCGCCCCGGGCGGTCATAGCGGTTGGACTCGGACACCGTCCAGCCTTCGGTTTCGAGGCCTTGCAGCAGTTTGGCGGCCTTGGGCATCAGACGGCGCAGATCGGCAAAGCTGCCGGGGGCCACGCGGCCTTTGGGTTCCTGGTAGCCGCCCTCATCGTCCCCGGGCTCCGGCGCCTCGGGCACCGTCTCTCTCTCCCGAATCTCCCCACCGGTTGTGGGTTCGGGGGTGGGGGCCGGCTCGGGGGCCGGCGCCACCCTGGCCTGGACCGGGCCCGCCTTGGTATCGGGGGTTAATCCCAGGATAAAAAAGGTCTGTCCCCCAGGTCCTGGCCGGGTCTGCTTCCAGTAGGTATAGGGGTTGTCGGGGAAAAGGTCCAGGATGATGCGCACCCCGCCCCCGGGGGAAGCGGTTTCGGTGACCACCTGCTGGACCAGCGCCTCATCGCCCTCCAGGTGCCTGGGCAGCCGCCCGGCCCGGGCCCTCGGGAAATCCACCACCAGTTGGGGTTTGCCCGACACCATCCGGGTTTGCACCCGGGGCGTGGCGGCCCGGTCCAGCACCACCGTGAGAAGGGTATGCTCCCTTACCTTGCTCAACCCCAGGCGACGCACTTCCACGGTGCCCGCCGCCCCCCAGACGGGATGGCAGAGGCAAAACAGCACCACCAACAGCCAGGCCAGGCTTCGGCCCGGTTTATCGGCAAAGATCTGAAGACCGGAAATGCCCTTGCCCTCCTTACGGGATTCGCCTGAAGACCACACAGGAACCGGGAGTACAACCGGGGTGCCAATCAGCGGTCATGTCCGCCGACAACATTTTGCCACCCTCGCTGGGAGTGATGATGATGATGGCGCCGGTTTTGGTGTAAATCCAGACCTTGCCATCATTCACCACCCAGGTGAACTCAAGGCTTTTTCCCCCCAGGGTCCAGGTAGCCTTGCCATTCTCCTGGAGGTCCAGGTTAATGTAATTTTCCCCGCCGAAGGGCTCCACAGATTTATACGTGCCGACAAAGGGGGTTTGCGACTCCCCACAGCCTCCTATGATCAGTCCCACCAGGATCAAACCCAGGGCCGCAATCAACTTCAAACAGTGTCTTTTCATATCTTTCTATCCCGCAAAATGAACCCTCCCCGATCCAATACCAGAAACCGATCGTAGAGGAAGATTTGGATGCACATGACCAGCATCCCAGTATTCTTGAGAACTTTCAACCAGTTCACCGGTTCGCCCACTTCGCCCACACAGCCGCAGTTAATCGGCATATGATGCAAAATGGCATTGACCAGTCCGGCGATGAACATGATGTTCATGGCGCCGATGATGGTGGCCGCGGCCCGGGTACGGATGCCCAGGATGAGGAACAAGCCGCCGACCAGCTCGGCCCAGGGCAGGGCCAGGGCCCACAGGTTCACCCCCCAGCTGGGCATCATGTTGTAATCCACCACGTTCAAAGCAAAGACCAACGGCCGTAAGATCTTGCTCAAGGCGAAAGAAACGAAGATCGCCCCCAGGAGCAACCGGCAGAACACCGACAGGTAAGGGCTGCGGCGGATGGGCGGAATTAAGATAAGCAGAAAGATACCCACCGGCACCCATTCGAGGTAGCCCGGCAGACCCAGCGGCAGACTGGCGGGTTCCTTGGGCTTTTGCTCCACCAGGGGGAAGGCCTTTTCCCACCCCCGGTAATCTACCAGCACCGCCACGTGCTTCAACCCCTTGTGCATCAGCATATGGGCCAGATCTAGGTCCATCCGGCGACTGAAGGCGCCGCCGTAGACAATCAGGGTTTTATCCTTGGCCCCCTCCGTCTGCTCCAAGGTGAACCGGAACATGGGGTACATCAGATCGAATAAGATCGCCGGCAGGTTTTGGGCCCCCTTGATGTGTTTCTGGGCAAAAAAAGCGCTCTTCCGGGCATCAACGAAGATGGCCTCGTTCTTCTTGTACAACTCCTCCGCCTGGTTGAGAGAAACTTCGGGAACACCTTTGGCTTCGCCCAAACCATGGATCAGGGGCAGCCGGTTGTCATTGTAAATGTTGAACACCAGGGCCAGAACCAGGCTCAAGCCCAACATCAGGACATAGTCGAACCAGGAAATTTGCCGCAACTTCACCTGGTGCACCACTTCCGTCTCCAGACGGCGGTCCCCGGCCACCAGCCAGTTGGCCAGTTGATTAATGATGTGCCGGGCCAGTTGCGGATTGTGGTCCAACACGCGGTTGAATTCTTCCTTGGAAACCTTGATGATTTGGGAGTCCTCGGCCGCCTCCACCGAGGCGGTGCGGGGCTGCCCGGTGACCAGGGCCACCTCCCCGAAATAGCTCCCGGCGCCTAATTCGGTCAACTCAGTGCGAATCAGGTCCTCAGTCTCCCGGAAGACCCGGCACCGGCCGGATTGGATAACGTAGAAATATTCCGGGGCTTCCCCCTGGCTGACGATGCGCGTGCCCGCCGGCACGTGCACCTCCTGCCCCAAATGGCAGAGATCTAACCCTGCCGCCTCTACTGCACCTGAGGGTTTCTCCGTTGCCTCCATGCCGTCTGTCCTATGGGCTGAGAATGCTGGTTGCAGGCCAAGTTGCCAACACCGACGAAATATTCCTGACTCACCAGTCTTATTACCACAAGATGGCGAAGAAGTGAACTCCACCTGATCTTTCCGGCGGCAAAATAATTATATATTTGGGCCGTGAGGCCCCCGTGGTGGGTTCCCGCACCTGAAGGAGGGTCGCCCCTCACCCGCCGACGCCAGTCAATTTCTCAAATTGAGAAGATTTTATCAATCCTGCGGGGCATTCTCTCAAGGAGAGAATTTTTCGTCCTGACTGCGGCGGAGCTAAATTGGCCCAATTTAATTATTCAATTATTACGATTAGTTACCTTTCATAACTTTTTGACGTTTTTGGCAAGCCACTTGCATAAGAAGATATAAAGCGAATTTTTTCAAGCGTGAGGAACTGACCTAGATGCGAACCATAACCTCTGCCTTTCCCTGGACCCAGGGGAAATGGCTCTCCAAAGAGGAACAGCGGGTATATATCCTGGACCTGACCCTCAAGATCCTGGTGCCGTTAATTTTAGCGGCCTGTCTGGTGATTGCCTTGAAGGTGGGCTCGTTCAACGGCTATCTGAAGCTCTTGAGCCGCCAGAGCTTCGGGTCTCCCTTGATGGCCCTGGGAGCTGGCTTTACCCTGGCTTATCTGGCCTTCCAACTGGTACGCACGGTGCTCTGGTTGCGGTATAAATCTTTTCCCCTGCCGCCGGGCCCGCTGCCCCGGGTCACCGTCATCATCCCGGCATACAACGAAGGGGCCATGGTGGAGAAGGCGATTTACGCCGCGGTCGCCTCCGACTACCCCGCTGACCGCCTGGAAATCATCTGCATCGACGACGGCTCCAAAGACGACACCTGGTTTTACATTGACCGGGCCCGGCAACGCTATCCCAAGCTGATCAAGGCCGTCCGCTTCCCCAAGAACCGGGGCAAGAAAGAGGGCCTGTACGCCGGCTTCACCCGGGGCAAGGGCGAGTTCTTCGTGACCATCGACTCGGACAGCGTCATCTCCCCCGATACCGTGAAGCAGGCCATCGCCCCCATGCTCCACGACCCCCGGATCGGCGCGGTGGCGGGCAACGTCAAGGTTTACAACCGCAGCCGCAGTCTCATGGCCCGGATGCTGGCCGTGCGCTTCGTCCTGGCCTTCGATTTCCTCCGGGCCTCACAAAGCATGTACGGCTGCGTCACCTGCACCCCCGGAGCCCTGTCCGCTTATCGGGCCAAGGTCCTCAAACCCATCCTGAAAAAATGGCGCACCCAGACCTTCATGGGTCTGCCCGCCAACATCGGCGAAGACCGGGCCCTGACCAACTATGTCCTGCGCCAGGGCTACTATACCTCCTACCAGCGCAGCGCCATCGTCCACACCATGGTGCCCGAATCCTATAAGGGCTTGTGCCGCATGTACCTGCGCTGGGACCGCAGCAATTTCCGGGAAAACTGGGTCCAGATCAAATTCATTTTCAGCAAGTACCGGGCCCAACACCGGCTGCTGCCCATCATTGACTTCTTCATGACCCAGATCGAGTTTCCCCTGACCTACCTCTTCCTGGGCCTGCTGCTGGTCTCTTTCTGGCTCTATCCCATCGTGGTGGTGAAGTTCTTGGCGGGCCTCGGGGTCTTCACCCTGGTGTGGATGTACTACTATATCCACCAGGAACGGGACCTGGACTTCATCTACGGCATCATCTACTCCTACTTCGCCTTCTTCGCCCTCAACTGGGTGCAGCCTTACGCCTTCCTCACCGTCCGTAACGACCGCTGGCTAACGCGCTAAGGCGCGATAATATATATGGTTCAGGGGGGCCAGGTCTTGACCTGTGCCCCCTTTGGCTTTTTCGTACTACAAGCCATCAAAACCGCTTTTTTCTGTCACCCTGAGCGCCAGCGAAGGGTCTAGGTATTTGAAAATACTAGATTCTTCGCTTCGCTCAGAATGACAATTTTGTAAGAATTGAGGTTTTGAAATAGCTTGTAGGTTGCGCCTGAACAGGGAATTTTTTTCTGTAGCCGCAGGCCAAAACACGCGCCTGCTCGCGGGCTAACGCGCTAAAGCGCGATGACATAGAGGAAGGTTGAGGGAGGGGCAGAGCTTAAGCTTTGCCCCTCCCTTGGCTTTTCCGCCTTGAACTCAAGTCCCGGCCGCCTTCAACGCTTGATCCCGTCCTCCCCCCTGCCAAAACCCTTCTTATCGCCATTGCCAAACGTTTTTTCCCATCGTGATATTTTAATGAAACGTAGGGGCACAGCGTGCTGTGCCCCCAAACCTCCCCTGGGGCCTGGCAAACTATGCCCCTACCAAACGAAATTCCTTTAGGCCACCGCTATATGGATCATATCTTATATTTTGCCAGATCAACGATAAGTGCTGAACGTGGCAAGATAACGACATTCATCTGGCTCTGAATCGCGGCTCCTGGGACTTTTCAGGGCTCCTGCCTTTGCCTTCTTTCTTGTGCATGATTAACTTACCCTCACTAAGAGCTTCGCCTCATGGTTTCCCACCCTCTTTGCCAACCGGGTACACTCCCCTTATCAATCTGGATTTTATTGTGGTGGTTTTTTCTCTTCTTTACTGGCCAAGCTCTCCCTTAAGATCAAGACATCTGGCGGAGATTCGATCCCTAGTTTGATTTCCTTCCCGCGGATCTCCACCACCATGACGCTCACTTGATCCCCGATAAGGACTTTTTCATTAACCTTCAGGGCTATAATTAACATAGCACCGCTCCTCCTCCCCACTTTGACATCCATATCGATCCAGGATATTGATCGGCAGTTTCGACGTTTGCCTTAACCTCGACCTCGGATTAAGTTTGGATAGCGAGCTCCTATGGATTGAACGTCTTGGACTAGCCCCCTTTTTTGGACCATTTTGAGTGAGAAAATTTCACTTTTTCAGGCTTATGGGGTCATGGTATATTCTGCTTGCCCACCCGGAGGATAGGGCGCTGCTGGAGAGCAACCTGAGCGCCGAACCTGGTGGATGACGGAGGGGCAGAGCTCACCTGGCCGCGGGCATGGGCGTGGAGGCCAGCAGCCAGAGCATCACCGCCCGTGGGTCAAATTTCGATCATCATGACGGGTTATTTTTCGGCTGTCATAACCTAATCGTTGAAATATTTTATCGGATTAGTTAGATTTCATTATTTTTCCCCCTAATAATCAGTAAATTTACCTATTTTAAAAAATTTAAATCATAATAGATTTTCACCCAGGTTAATCCCCATCCAAGATGACCGAATCTAAGGAATGAACTGAGGAACTTAAGGTGGGCGATTTTTCACGGCTCAGACCCAATTATTCCGTCAACACTATGCAGGCATTAATTCGGACTCTCATATGCTATCGCAAAGCATATATCCGACATCTCCAACAGAAAAGGAGAATATCAAAAGTATAACATGGAGGAGTTTCTTGATTGGTTATACCAATCTAAAGAGATCATTTTTTAACAAAGATAATAATATTCGATTAAAAGTTTAACGGAGAATGTTTGCTTCAATGTTTGCTTCAAGGAGGAAGTAAACTATGTCTACCAAGGATAGGATATCTGTAATAAGAGGGTTAATCAACGATCTGACAAGATCATTAACCGCATCTTTTGTCCATTTAGATAATTCTCTGTTAATAATTGATAAAAATACTGACACTTTTGCTGAAATTTGGCTTGCAAATGAACAACTTGAACGATCATTAGAATTGTTTCTCGAACTGAGGTCCTTTTATTTTTCAATTGATTTAAATAAAACAATAATTATCAATAATAACACAATTAATATATCAAATACAGTAATTCATAATATTAATAATTTATTAACAGTGATAGTTGGTTGTTGTGATATTATGCTTGAAAAAGATGTGGAGAATAAAATTGGCAATAATATTGAAACTATCTATAAAGAGATTAG
>Ga0307425_1001313_pt1 | contig 15021 bp, 11 predicted proteins | sample SalMarWE160330MG_FD_202152 | JGI IMG/M metagenome (GOLD analysis project Ga0307425, IMG submission 202152) | Salt marsh sediment microbial communities from the Plum Island Ecosystem LTER, Massachusetts, United States - WE1603-30 | ecosystem: Environmental > Aquatic > Marine > Intertidal zone >... | reverse complement strand
TTGTACCAAACAATTGCTCCTTTTTAAAGGCATTTCCAACAAAAAAATTGAAGCCGATTTTAATGGCGGTGAGGTCAGCTCCGATGCCGGTCTTCTTTTCCTCAGGGAGGTTGAAAACAGGATAGGTTTGATCAGCAAAATGACTGATTCTCTGAGGGACCGACGCCACCCCGGTTATGTCAAACATCAGCTTCTCGAGCTTTTTAAGCAGCGAGTTTTCCAGATTGCCTGCGGTTATGAGGATGGCAATGACAGCAATGAACTGCGGGAAGATCCGATAATGAAAATAGCCTGCGAAAGGCTGCCCGATGAAAAGATGGCTTTGGCCAGTCAGCCGACCATCAGCCGCTTTGAAAACGGCATCTCGCATACCGACCTTTATCGGATAGCAGAAGTGTTTGTCGATGTGTTTATCCAATCGTACAGCGAACCGCCTGAGGGTATCATTTTGGATATCGATGATACCGATGATCTGACTCACGGCCGTCAGCAGTTGACTCTTTTCAATGCCTATCACGGCGACTACTGCTATATGCCCATCCACATCTATGAAGGAAAAAGCGCTAAACTGATAACGACAGTGCTGCGGCCAGGAAAGCGTCCTACGGGCAAGCAGATCGTCTCCATCCTCAAGCGGGTGGTCAAAAAAATCAGACAAGCCTGGCCTGAGGTGGGCATCATTTTGCGGGGAGATTCCTACTACTCCTGTCCTGCGGTTTTTGATTTTTGTGAAGAGAGCGACATGAAGTATGTTCTGGGGTTTAAGCCCCTCTCTCCCCTTATCAGAGAAGTCAAGCCTCATGTCGAGGAGGCTTCTTTGAGGTTCGATCTGGAGAGTCAGCCTGTTAAAATGTTTACAGAGACCCTTTATAAAGCCAAGTCCTGGCCGAAGAAGCGCAGAGTCATCGCCAAAGTCGAATACAACGCCCTTGGATCGAACACCCGCTTCATCATCACCAACCTGGAGCACTGGAACCGCCGGTTCATCTATCAAACGGGTTACTGCGGCCGGGGAGCGATGGAACTTATGATCAAGGAGCACAAGAACCATCTGTTGTCGGACCGTACCTCGTGCACAAGTTTTTCCGCCAATCAGTTTCGGCTTTTTCTCCATTCGGCCGCCTATGTGCTTCTCCATACCTTCAGGGCACTTCATTTAAAAACAACTGAGTGGGCTTCGGCTCAGTTCGACACCATCCGTCTCAAAATCATTAAAATCGGAGCTCGTATAATACAACGCACGCGGAAAATCAGGATTCATCTGCCCACGTCCTTTCCCTGGAAAGGAGAACTGCAGAAAATCTGGCTCTCCTGTTGTGGAGCAGGACATACATAAACCATTGGAAGAGCTATTTATTAAAGGGCCAGTAAAATCTAAATAGAAAAGTCTTTCGTTATGAGGAAAAATCATCGCATTCGCCCTGAATCTATAACCGTAAGTACGGTCGTAAAATCGAATCCATTCACATGTTAAGATTTTTAGCTGCTCTTGAATCAATTTTTCTTGTCCTTTACAATTTATGAATAGATCAGGCTTATTAAGATGAAATAAAATACTCCCTTAAATCCCTTAGCCACTTCTTATTCCTGTTTTGCATATCTTTTGTTTCACTACTTACGATAGATAGTTATTTCACATCAAAACAGCACAAAAATGAACAAATCTCTCGTACAGGATATGAACTTACAGAAAACAAAATGTTTGACATAGGTTGGGCACGACAAAGAAAACGAATTTCCTGCGTTTATTGCTTTTCGATGCTTTTTTTGTGGGACTTATATTGATTAAAACGTCAATAAAGTAGAATGGACATTAGAAGGAGCCAGATGCAGTGACAGGACAACAATAGATAAAGCTTGGAAGGGCTGTTGCCTGGCATGTCAAATCGGCTATTCCTGTAAGCAAAAAAGAAAGCACAAGTCATGAAGGGTCCTAGGCCGATTTTAATCTCCATGTTTAATATCGACATGATTTATTTTCCCGCTCTTTTCCTTAAAAACAAATCTCATGGGACCCTTTTCGCTTCCCTCTATCCATTCATGAATGACTACGGATTTGAGAGATTTTATTTGTGAGAAATATCCATAGGCTTTGGCTGTCACCTCTTCTAAAGAATCATAAGATTCACTCTCATCGACTTGGAGAGCTGTAATACAAAATTTTTCTTTCATCTTGCTCACCTCACCCTTTTAAAAAAATTATCTTCAATAATGCCGTGATTCAAAAAAGGACAAATGTACGATTCAAGGCTTCATTGGAGATATGATTGAAGTTGAAGAAGTTTCTTGAAAAAGATAGCCGTAGAAAATTTAAGACTTAAAATTAATTTTTTTAATATGGTCACTTGTAAGGTTTTTGTATTCATTTAAAAAGTGTTCAATAATTTCATCTCCTGTAATATCAGAGATATCATAGTTCTGAATACCTGTTCTTAATAATCCCTCGACTCTTAATCTCCTACTGCTTGCCCACTCTGTATAATGAATGACTGGACGAGGAAATGCAAGACCTGGATATAACATCACTTCTATCGAATAATCGAGCTCTTCCTCACCCTTGAACTGTACAATAATGGATGCGAAATCTCTTCTTTCGGTATATACATCGACTTCTCTTCCGTGTTTTTTTAATTCAGACTTAAGTTCCTCAAAAGCGGGATGCACAATCGTTGAATAAAATTTCTCAACTCTCAGTTTTTCGTGACTATACTTTTCTTCTTTTTCCTCTTTTTGTTCTTTTTGTTTTTCAAAAAAGCTTGATAATTTATTTTTCCAATTTTTCATTCGATAGCTCCGAGCTGGATCGACTTTGTCCCCCAATGGGGACTCTTTGACTTATATCATGAAGAGTCACTCGATTCAAATGTTATTTCTCGACGTTATCTCTCGACGCAGCTTCAAGGATGACATAATCAACTCAACATATCATTCTCTTGATTGTTGAGTGAGTTATGTCGTAAACTCTCTTTTTCAATCCTGTATAAGTTGTATTTTTGTATCTTGGAAGATATGCACACATTACAATGCAATTGTGAGTGACGATATGAACTGGAAAGGTATTCTTGAACAACTTTTGCCGAATCCCAAAGAGAATACTCTAAAAAAAGAATATCCTATAATGAGGAGATCCTGCTAAGAAAAGGATTTATCAGTGGCCAAACGAGAGTTCCAGGTCGAGAATGAATACAAGTACAGGCGAAAGGGAGCGGTCCGCTGGATCCTCTCCCACGTGGTACGGTATCCCCTTCTCCCCTTGATGCTGATCGTCAGCGGTGTGGTCAACAACTATGCCTACAGTAACATCCAGGTCTACGTCGGCAGGGCTTTCGATGTAATCTCGGCGGCAGGTTTCCAGCTCGCCGAACTCATGATTCCTGTGATCGTGATCCTCGCCTCTGGCCTGGGTGAGGGGCTCGCAGGGCTGTTCCGCAACTTCTCCGCTGAATTTCTGGCGCAGAGGATAGAACGGGATTCTCGAGAGGAGCTTTACCTCAGTCTTCTGGGGAAGAGCCAGACATTCCACGGAAGGCAACGCATAGGCGACATCATGGCCCGGGCCACCAACGACGTGCGTGCGCTCAACGTGATGTTCAGTCCCGGACTGATGCTGATCATCGACTCCGCCCTGGCTCTCGTGGTGCCGGTGATCATGATCGGGTTGATTCATACCAAACTGCTCCTCGTCCCTCTGATTTTTACAGTCCTACTAACGATAACGGTCATCGACTACAACCGCCGTCTCAAGCCGGTCAGTATTGCCCAGCGGGAACAGTTCGGCATATTGAATGCCGGGCTCACCGAGGCCGTCGCCGGAATCGAGGTAGTCAAGGCCAACGTCCAGGAGCGGTACGAATGGAACAAATTCACAGGTGACGCCCGTGCGTTCCGCGACTACTTCATACGCCAGGGGCTTATTCAGGCCCGCTATCTGCCGATGCTCATGTTCAGCCTCTGCTGGGGCGCCGGATTTTTCCATGCCCTCACACTCTGGCGGCAGGGCGCAATAACTCTCGGAAATGTAGTCGCCTTTATGGGACTTTTCGGCACGTTGCGGTTCACGACATTCATCTCGATTTTCACCTATAACCTGGTCCAACTGGGAATTGCCAGCGGCGAACGGATCCTGAACATGATCAAAACAGAGACCGAACTGGATGAGAATCAGGAGGGGGTACGTGAGCCGATCCGCGGGGAGGTCGCCTTCGAAAATGTAAGTTTCAGATACAACGGAGCGCCGGTGCTCAAGGACATCAGTTTCCGGGCTCTTCCGGGAGAGACAGTTGCTATCGTAGGCCCCACCGGTTCTGGGAAGACGACTCTGACCAGACTGATCAATCGGATCTTCGATGCCAGCTCGGGCCGTGTGCTGATCGATGGGATGGATGTGCGGGAGTGGAGCCTGGAAAGCCTGCGCTCTCAGATCTCCACCATCGAACAAGACATTTTCCTCTTCTCCCGCACGCTGAAGGAGAATATCTCATTCGGTCTAGCCGAAGCTTCTCAAGAAGCTGTCGAGACAGCGGCCCGCGAAGCCCAGGCCCACGAGTTCATCTCCGCTTTCCCTGATGGTTACACAACACAAATCGGTGAGCGGGGCGTCACTCTTTCTGGGGGACAGCGCCAGCGCATTGCGATCGCCCGTGCCTTTCTCACCGATCCCCGGATCCTGATCCTCGACGACTCGACAAGCGCCATAGACAGCAAGACAGAGGACCAGATCCAGCGGGCCATGCATCGGATCTCCAAAGAACGCACCACTTTTATCATCACTCATCGCCTGAGCCAGATCCGCTGGGCAGACCGCATCCTCGTTTTGCGCAAGGGGGAGCTTGTGGATCAAGGCAGTCACGAAGAGCTTATGGCCCGTTCGCCCGATTACAGCCGAATCTTCGCCCGCTATGAATAGACAGATTGAAAAGGAGGGATAGATGCCGTTTATTCTGGACGGCCTGGACAGTGAAGACTACGATCGAAGCTATAAGGACCTCGAGCTTCTGCGTCGAATCGTCGGCTACTTCCGTCCTTACAGAAGGCAGGTCATATTAACATCCCTGATGCTCACCCTGAACTCCATCGCAGGTACGGCCGGTCCGATCCTGATCTCCAAGGCCCTGGATCTGGTTAAAAAGGATTCCTCTCTTCACGTTCTGCTGCTCCTCTCCCTCGGTGTGTTGATGCTGGGAGTTTTTGCCTGGGGATTCAACTACATCCGCCAAGTCTTCTCCGCACGTGTGGTTGGAAACGTCGTCCTGCAGTTGAGGGAGGATGTGTTCAACTCCGTCGTGAACAACGACCTCACTTTCTTTGACCAGCATCCTTCAGGAAAGATCGTCAGCCGGGTCACTTCAGACACTCAGGATTTTTCTGACGTTGTGACTCTTGTTTTGGATGTGATCAGCCAGCTTCTCCTTGTGGCAATTCTGGCCGGTTGGCTGTTTGCTATCGATGTCCGCTTGACTCTGCTGATTCTGGCCATGAGTCCGGTGGCCTTTATCATCGCCTTGAGATTCCGGAAGATCGCCCGCAAAGTGACCCGCAACGCCAAACGGGTCACAGCCACGATCAATGCCGAGATCCAGGAGTCGATCAGCGGTATCGTCGTGGCCAAGAGTTTCCGCCAGGAACAGGCCATCTTCGACCGTTTTCTGGAGAACAACCGAAAGGCCTACCGAGTGGGCCTGGCTCGTGGCCTGACGATGAACAGCATTTTCCCCATCCTCAGCACCGCCTCCGGACTCGCTGCAGCGCTGCTCGTGTATCTCGGCGGAGCGGCTATCCGCACTGAGAACATCACGCCTGGAAATTGGTACCTCTTCATGCAGGCAGTCGCTTATTTCTGGTGGCCTATGATCAGCATCGCATCTTTCTGGAGCCAGTTTCAGGACGGGCTTTCTGCCTCAGAGCGGGTCTTCGCCCTGATCGATACAGACCCAAAAATCATCCAGAGCGCGTCTGATCCTGTGCCAAAACTCAAGGGAGAGATCGAGTTCCGAAACGTTTCTTTTGCCTACACGGAAAGGGAGCAGGTGTTAAAGGACTTCAGTCTGGTTGTCCCATCCGGTCAAAATGTAGCGCTGGTAGGTCACACCGGAGCCGGAAAGAGCTCGATCGCCCGTCTGATCGCCCGGTTCTACGAGTTTCAGGAAGGAGAGCTCAGGGTGGACGGGAAAGACGTCCGCCGGTTCGACATTAGCAGCTACCGAAGGCAGATCGGACTTGTTCCTCAAGACCCATTTCTCTTTTCCGGTACGGTAAAGGACAACATCCACTACGGACTGCCGGAAGCTACAGATGAGCTAATCTCTCAGGCCGCTATGCGCATCGCGGGCGGTACCTGGCTCCAAGCCCTCTCCAGCGGACTGGATACCGAGGTCGGAGCCCGGGGAGCAAGCCTCTCCATGGGACAACGGCAGTTGGTGGCTCTCGCCCGCGTGCTCTTGAAAGATCCGGCCATCCTGATCCTCGACGAAGCCACAGCCAGTGTGGACCCCTTTACGGAAACCCAGATCCAGGAAGGCCTAGAGCTGGTGATGAAGAACCGTACCTCCATCGTGATCGCGCACCGCCTCTCGACGGTGCGTCACGCCGACCGGATTATCGTCCTGGAGAATGGCCGCATTATCGAGGAAGGCAACCACCAAGAGCTACTTGCACGGGGCGGACACTATGCCGAACTCTACAATACCTATTTCCGCCACCAATCATTGGAGTACGTGGAGAGCTTCGCCCGATAATACAGCTTAATTTGAATTAGGGGGACAGCATACTTAATCACAAATTGTATAATATCTGGAATTATGAGAAATCATCGTGTTTTCAAACTTCTTAATGTCCATCCGGAACCCAATTAAGGACCTGCCGAATAAATGGATTGACAAGTCTCTTCCCAGTTTGATATAAAAGTCTCCGCACATGAAGGGTATGGATGACGTCAGCAGAGAAATATCTGTTTTCACTCCTTTCTAAGGACGGATTCTACTCCCTTTAATTCACAAAGGAGGGTTTAATGAAAGCCAAAGTTTCATGGGTTTTAGCGGTCTGTTTTGTCTTGGGCCTTTTACCCTTGACGATGAACGCACAGGAGCCGGAGAAGCGGTATCAGTTGTTTTGGGTTGTCGATGAGGTGCTCAAGCCATCCATGGTCGAAGAGTATTACGAAGCCGGGAAAAAATGGGTGGCGCTATTGGAAAAGAACGAATTTCCCTATATTTTCAATACCTATTGGACCGGGGATGATCACGTCATGTGGACCATTCCGATCGAGAATTATGCTGATATCGACAAGCTCATGGAAGCGGTCAATAAATTAAAAGAGAAATCGCCCGAAGATTATCAAGCCATGGAAGACGCATTTAAAGGAACTTATTATTCTTCTCGAGCTTGTGGCTATGCCCTGGATTACAAGTATTCGATGATCGCCAAAGGTGCAGAGAGCGAATCCGAGGAAGACAATTTCGTCTTCTTCGATATTTACTATTTCGAACCGGGAATGGAGGCTGAAATAAACAAAATATGGGACGAATTCAAAGAGTTTATGGCAGATAAAGATTTCGGCCAGAGCTGGTACTTCTACTGGGGAGTGATGGGTACCGATAATCCTGTCCTTTGGTCTGCGGCAAGTGCAAAGAATGTGACGGCATTTTGGGAGGAGAATGCAAAGATGTGGAAGGTTTTGGGAGAAGAGGCCGGAAAGATGAAACAGAAGATGATGAAATATGTGACAAAAGAAGAACAAAAAATGGCTTGGTATCAGAAGGAACTCTCATACACGCCTGCTAAAGAAGAAGAATAAATAATTCGGGGGACAGCATACCGAATTACTTAAGCACTAAGTTTGAAGAGCAGCATACCTAACTCGGCTGACAGAATTCGTGGCAATTTGAGGGACAGCATACTTATTTAGAGAAGTGCAAATTCTAGATTCAACATTGAATTTGTAATTAGGTATGCTGTCCCCTTATTTCCCTTATTAAAGCTGACATAGAGTTCTTATTATTTTAACTAAAGACTTATCTTTAACAGGGTCCAGGCGATAGTCAATGTTATTCCGGCTCCTATAAGACAGCCACTCATTTTTCCTAGAGAGGAACTCAGAGGGGTTCTCGCTTCCTCAATCCCATGTTTTCTTAGATATTCGGCTACCTTTCCTTCGAATAATCCCGCAAATCCATCGGTTATTGAATCACCAACCGCTCCGCCGATGATCGCCCCAAGTACTCCCGCAAAATTCGCACCTATGATTGCAGCGACTGCAAGTATGCCTGTATCAACGGCCCCAAAAATGATATCCGCCCCCGTTGATTTTATCGATCTTCCGAAAATCTTTAAGGGAATCCACGGAAGGAGTCCAAGCAAAACGATTACAGGCCCAATCAACCGTGTTTTGTAAATCACGAATGAGATAGCGCTAATAACGACTATTGATAAGACAACTAAGCTTGTTACAGCTGGAACAACACCCTGTCTATTCATAACCATAAATTGTGACAATCTCTAATAAATTATCGAAGCTGGACAAGAACTACAATTTTAGTCGGACTCAATCCCCTGCAGCTTGTCAGACAATCCGATTATTATTTCAGGATTACTCTATTTGATCAAAGCTCCATACTTATCATCATCTTCGTCGTTCTCTCCCCATTCCTCATCTTGGTCTTCATCATCGCCGTGATCTTCATCATCCTCATAATCGGTATCCTCATCGTCATCATCACCACTGAATTCGGATTTGAAAGGAACTTCGTCGATCCATTCTTGGATATCACAGTTTTCGTCGCGCGATCTCATTTTTGGCCTCCTCTATAACTTTCTCCAGCCTATCTTCACTGTGTTCAGATTGGATAAATATTACACCAAAAATCGGGAAATAAGCAACTATTTTGTCACTCATACTTCAGGGTTTTTACCGGGTCAGATAGCGCTGCCCTGATGGCCTGGAAGGCGACTGTGAGCAGGGCAATCGCCAGAGCCACCGCGCCGGCCAGGACAAAAAAACCCAACTGGGCATTCAGGTTGATATGGTAGGCAAATCCTCCCAGCCATGAGCGCGTGGCGAAATAGGCTGCCGGCCAGGCGAACAGATTTGCAACGACAACCCATCGGGTGAACTCTCTGGACAAAAGAATTACAATCTGTGGGGAGGAGGCGCCCAGGACCTTGCGGATGCCGATCTCCTTGGAGCGCCGCTCGGCGGCATAGGACGCCAATCCCAGCAATCCCATACAGCCGATGAACACGGCCAAACCGCTGAAGTACTCGAACAGCCTCTTCAAACTGGCCTCGGACCTGTACGTCCGCTCGAATACACTGTCGAAGAAAAAATAATCGAAGGGCGCATCCGGAAAGATGCGCTTCCACGTCTCTTCGATGAATTTGAGCGTTCCGGTTAAACCCTCGCCCCGGATCTTCACAGACACGTATCTGTTATTGTCCGTACTGAGGAAGAGCTTCAAGGGCTGGATGGAGTTCCGCAGGGAGCTGAAATGGAAGTCTTTGACCACCCCGATCACATTAAAATAGGACCTCTCTGCGCCGTAAATCTGAATGACCTTTTTGTTGATGGGGTCTTCCCAGCCGAATTGACGCGCGGCTTCCTGGTTGATAATGATGGAACGGGATTTCTCCGGTCCGCTTTCATCGGAACCGGCGCTTGTATCCACAGAAAACTCGGGAGAAAATTTGCGGCCGGCGACCAATTCGATCCCGAAGGTGTCCAGGAAGTCATAATCCACCCTATTATGCATGATGCTGATCTCCTGGTTGTTGGTGGCCCCTTCCCAGGTCACATTGTTATACATACCGATGGCGCTGGGAAGCATGAGAGAGCCGCTCACTCCGAGGATATGGGGGTTTTTTAAAAGCTCTGTTTTCAAAGGCTGGAGGTCCCGGCGGTACGTGCTTCTGTCGTTGCGAATGACCACGATTCCGTCCTTTTCGAAGCCCAAAGGCTTGTTTAAAAGAAAATTCAGCTGCCGTCCAAGGACCATGGTGGCAATGATGAGGATGATAGAGATCGCAAACTGAGCGACAACCAGGATCTTGCGGAACAAAACGCCCTGTGTTCCGGCCTCAAAGTGTCCCCGCAGAATTCTCGTAGGTTGAACAGCCGAGAGGAAGAGGGCGGGATAACTCCCCGACACAAATCCCACCAGTATATAAATCCCCACCATGCCAGCCAGAATATGTGTTTGAAAAAGATCACCGAACTCTATAACTTGCCCGGTCAGGTTGTTGAGAGATGGAAGAAAAGTATATGCCAGAACAAGGGCAAAAAGCATCGATACTGCGGAATAAATCAGACTTTCCCCGATAAACTGACGGATAAGCTGCTGCCGCGCTGCTCCCACCACTTTGCGCAAACCGACTTCCTTGGCCCGCTTGGCCGAACGCGCTGTGGCCAGGTTCATAAAATTGATACAGGCGACCAATAGGATCAATCCTCCCACCGCCAGAAGAATCCTTAAAGAGTTGATATTCCCGGTGGGCTGGGTATCTGAAAAAAGGTGCATCCGCTTCAGTTGGTCGAGGGTGAGCACACGGCCGTCGTCTTCGCGGACATGGCGGTTGAACGCATCCTGGATCTTGTGTTCCACAGCCGCCACCGAGTGATCCTCGGCCAGCATGACAAAGGACTGAAGCTGCTGGCTCAGCCAGTTCTCGAAGAATCCGTCACCGACCAGGGGTTTTAGCGTTTCGATAGGCACCATAAAGTCGGGGCGGATATTCGTGTATCCCGGATGATTTTTCATGACGCCGGTCACCTTAAGGGATATCGAATTGACCAAGAGCAGGGATTTCCCCAGCGGATCTTCCTTCCCGAAGTATTTTGTCGCCATGTCTTCTGTTATCACCACCGAATTCGCATCTTTGAACGCTGTCGTTTTATCTCCGGCTACGAGTGGAAATGTGAACATCTCCAGAATTCCAGGGTCGACAAAGAGAACGTTCCCCTCATAGAATTTCCGATCTTCATAAGCCACTTGGATCTGCCTTAGCACAGCGATCCGGGCAAAATGAGTGACTTCGGGGACTTCTTCGCACATCGCCGGCGCCAGCGGGACCGGAGAAGATGTGGATTTGAAGGTCCGCTCCAGTTGGGTGTGCTCGACATTGATTCGGTAGATTCGGTTCGCATTTTCATGGTTGCTTTCGTACTTAAATTCATACTGCACGACGAGGATGATAAGCAACGCGCAGGCGATGCCGACCGAAAGCCCGGCGATGTTGATAAAGGCGTATCCCTTTTGCCGTTTCAGATTACGCAGGGTGATTTTTAAATAATTTTTAAACATGGTCAAGCTCCATCGGACAGAGTGAAAAACAATAAGCGGGATCCAATACAAAAGCTGGATCCAGTACCAGCGGCAGGCCGCTCCCCTTCCTTGCCTTACCAAAATGCTGTTATAGATCTCATCGAAATCCCCGCCGAGATAGGTGTTTTCTGATTCGGGCAAGAAGCGATAAAGGATCCAGCGGGGAAGCCGGGGAGGGCGCTGAAATTTCTCTCCCACTTGCCTTTCCTATTTCTCCAGGGCGGGGTCAGAGACGCCGTTCCACATGGTGTCATGGACTCTTTTTAGCTCGGCCAGGGCCTCTTTTCCTTGGCGGGTTAGGGCATAATATTTCACGGCCTTCCCGCCCCGGCGGGCAGTGGGCTCGCCCACCCGCGCTTCCAGATACCCCAGCTTCGTCATCCGGTCGAGTGGGACATAGACATTCCCCACTGTCCATTCTTGGCCGGTCGATACATTCAGGATCTCACGGACTTTGACAAGGCCGGCTGTATCCCCAAGTTTGTGAACCGCCAGCAGAATCAGTTCCTCTTTTCGGGTCAGGTAATTTGTGATCGTCATTCAAGCTCCTGATTTCTTTTATATCATAAAGTAAATCTATTTATTATTACGTCAAAAACATGAAAAAGGTTGCGAAAAATTTAGATCCACTCAATGAGAATTTTTCGAAACCAGTCCGTCTGTACGTTTGTCCTGAATACGACAGGGTGAACGTCCCCATAGATAAGAGAAAGATCTTTAATTGACATCCGGTGACGAATTAAGTATGTAATAAGCAATATTTAGGGCAATCAAAATAAGCGCGAGGAGGAATCCTGAAAAAAATATTTGCGTTCATTCTGAATATCGGAGCCGACCCTGAGGATTCGGAATATATCCGTTTGGTCAAGCGGATCTACTATGGGAGTTCATTATTCTCCCTGCCCATGAGTTTTATCATAACACTCCTTTACTTTCTTAAAAGAGATCATATTTTAGCTGCAATTATGGGTCTCTCGTTTGCTTTTTTTGTTGGTTCCTGATCAACGGCACATTATTTCCAAAGCATTTTGAGAGGAACGCCACCTATCTAGTTTTTTATTTCGTCCTGGTTCCCTTCTTCGTCACAATTCTCAAGGGAGGAATTTGGAGCGCAAACGGTTCGATCTATATCGGACTCCTCGGGCCAATTCTCGAACCTGGAAAGCTCCGGATTCGCCCTGGGCATGTTTCCCGATGTGAGTTTTGAACCCGGACGGATCCAAATCGAAAGTGGAGATGTCGCTGTTTTATTTACGGACGGAATACCTGAAGGGAGAAACCGAGCTCAGGAGGAGTACTCAGAAGAGAGGCTGAAGAATTTAGTCATAAACCATCGGGATCTATCCACCGGCCAACTCAGCGCAAAGATATTCGAAGATGTAGAGGCCTTCAGCGCCGGAACCGAACAGGCCGATGACATCACCCTCGTCATCATAAAAAAGAGATAACAGAGCTTGTATCCTTATTTGCGATTGATTAAAACCCTCATAAAAGCAAAATTCGGATCTTCATTGAATGTGGATGAGGAATATGACAATCCAGTTATTCATATCGCAAACTGTCTGCCGGATTTGCCAGAGAGGCTTTGAGCACATTCCACCCCACGCTAAGAAAAGCGAGCACCACGGTCACAGTAAATGCAAGAATAAAAATGCCAACACCAAGAGTCGTGTGGTAAGCATAATTTTGCAGCCACCCGCGAAGCACAACAAAAGCGATGGGAAAGACAATGATATTTGCTGCGATCACACAGATCAATGTCTCCTTAAAAAGTTGAAGGACGATATTTCCCTCCGATGCGCCCAGCACTTTGCGCACAGCGATCTCCTTTGTTCTCTGTCTGACTGAAAAAGAAGCCAATCCCAGAAGACCGATACAGGAAATAAATATCGCAAGGATCGTAAAATATCTTGTGCCTGTCACCATTCTTTGTTCGGTGACATAAGCATTCTGGAGGTTCTCATCCAAAAACATCAGGTTAGGGACATACCCGGGTACGATCTCCTTGATCTTATCCTGAATGAAACTCAGTGTCCTCGGGATGTTTTGTGAATCGATCCTGATAAAAATGTGGCTGTAGCCAGCATATCTGTGAACAAAGATCAGAGGTTGAATTTCATCGTGAAGGGAGTAAAAGTGGAAATCCTTGATCACCCCGATGATCCTGAAATTTCGACTCCATATAGTCAATCGTTTGCCGATGGGAGATTTTAAACCCATTGTTTTCATGGCCGTTTCATTGATCACCGCCGACTCCCCAGTGTCACTGGGAAATTCATCGGAAAAAAAGCGTCCCTCCAACATATCGATTTGAAAAGTGGCGATAAACTCAGGATCTACCCGCATCAAGTGCGTTTTTGGCATGATGATGTTAGAGGAATTCCCCTCCCACGTAACGGCATCTCCGCCGGTTGTTGTCGACACAGTCTGCATGTTCGAACTGGACCGTGTCACGGCGAGTATGTCAGGATTTCGCATGAGTTCAGTTTGAATTGTGCGGAATTGTCTGGATATCTCTTGGTCCAAACCCATAGAGAGGACATTGCCCTGGTTATATCCTAACTCCTTTGTTTTCAAAAACTTCAACTGCTTATTCACCCCGATCATAGCGATGATCATAAAAATGGAGAGAGAAAATTGAAAGACGATTAAAAATTTGCGGAAGAGAAGGTTGTTTTTTCCGGCTTTGAGTGCCCCTTTTAATGCTCGGACAGGATTCATTGACGAAAGTATAAAGGCAGGATAAATGCCGGAAATTATGCCGGTCAGGACCACAATTCCGGCTAAGAACAGAGCTGTGCCGCCATCGAAGTCGAAAGCGATCCGGGCTCCGGTCAATTGATTTAGAACAGGCAGCAAGACATAAGCGATGAGGACAGCCCCGCATCCCGAAAGCAATGTCACCAGAACGGATTCCATTAGGATCTGTTTTGTGAGCTGGTGCCTGTAGGCACCCGCCGTTTTCCGTACGCCTATCTCTTTTGCTCGAAGGAAAGAACGGGCTGTTGAGAGATTTGTAAAATTGATCATGGCCAGCAAAAGAATAAAAATGCTCAATCCGGAAAAGATATAAACATAGACGATCGGGCCGCCGCCATTCAATTCGTGGAGATGAATTTGTGTGATCGGTCTTACTTTCAGTTTCGTAACCTCCCAGTTCGGAGCATGTGTTTCATAGAAATCTCTTATTTGGGTCTTAAAAAATTCGAGATCTGTTTTGTCTTCAAGATGAATGTAAGTGTAAAAATTACCGCCGCTCCATCGATCGATGTCAACATTTATATCCCTTAAGGCTTCCATAGGGAGGAGGCAAAGAGACTGAAAAGAAGAATTTGCCGGTAGTTCTTTAATGACACCGGTCACCAGGTAGCTTCCGCTCGGCCCCATAAGTATTTCCTTTCCGAGTGCGTCTTGATCTGGAAAATGCTTTTTGGCGATATTCTCGGTCAGGATGATCGAATGCGGCTGCGATAACGCTGTTTTGGGATTCCCCCCTATAAATTCGAGGGAAAACATCTCCAAAAAATCGGGATCGACGAATCTGACTCTTTCGAGGAAACGCTCTTCTTGGGTGCCGCGCAAAAATTCCATCCACTCGAGCGTGCGGGAAATATTCTTGATTTCAGGCCTTTCCGATTTAAGAGCTTGAGCAAGAGCTGCCGGAGTTTGAGGGAACGACTGGAGGTCTCCGTCCGGAAGGAGGTTTTCC
>Ga0307425_1001312_pt1 | contig 15031 bp, 7 predicted proteins | sample SalMarWE160330MG_FD_202152 | JGI IMG/M metagenome (GOLD analysis project Ga0307425, IMG submission 202152) | Salt marsh sediment microbial communities from the Plum Island Ecosystem LTER, Massachusetts, United States - WE1603-30 | ecosystem: Environmental > Aquatic > Marine > Intertidal zone >... | reverse complement strand
GGTCGAGGTAAGTGAAGAAGATGGTGCAGTGATTGTCGAAAATCCAATCCACACCAAGGATCTATTGAAGATGATGCGCGTAAAAGAGAACCTGTTTTCAATAGAGATGTTCAAAGAAGAGGTTAGAGATATTATCGCAGATCCAAGAGGGTATCTGAAATCCAGAAGGGGACAACTTCCACCATGGATTGCGATTGTTTCCCTGATTTTGTTCATGATTGTAGGAATAATCGTCTTCTATTTCATAGTGCCATTCCCAGAAATCCAAATACCTTGGCTGTTGTTTTTGATTGGTACACCAATTGCCATGATTTCCGTGTATTTCACTGCACGAGCAATTAGTGAAACAGGGATGCTTGCAGGCTATATCACAGACATTGTAGCAATACCCGCAATTCTATTATTCCATGTCGGATTTGCAGTTATTACTACGTTCATGTCAATGCTGGGAGCACTTCAGGATGCAGCAATCGCACTCCTTGTACATCTCAAATTGGGGCGTTTGACAAATGTACGAGGTAGAGATATTCTGAAGGCTGTTTTTATAGGAGCTGTGCTGGGTACCACAATCGGTTCATACATTACATTCACTTTGTTTGAAATGTATGGGGGTTTTGGTGGGGCAGACCTTCCAAGTCCAGCGGCTCAACTATTCGGATTTCTAATTGAAAGCCTTCAAGGAATTGGAGCAGGTGGACTCCCTGGAATGACACAATTTGGTGATGCTAATCCGATTCTCGTCTTCCTCTACCTACTTTCATTTGGTGTTGCTGGCTTTCTTATAGGGAGAGAATTGAATAAGCGTGGGTTAAGTCCCATGAGCCTTGTCATCGGAGTTTTAATCCCTTCAGCCACTTCAGTGACGATTTTATTAGGTGGATACATTAACTACAGAATCAAGAGGGATACTGAACCTGAAAAGGCGGTTACAGATGAAACTGCAATCCAACAACAAATTGAGATGCAAGATGCCAATTATAACAAGATGAGTAGAATACTTAGTGGAGTTGTAGCTGGTGAAGCAGTCATTACTGTTATTTGGGTCCTATCTATTGCACTCTCCACGATTTTCATTGGAACTTAGATATCCTCAAATTTCGACTATTAATTGCAGTATCACTGATGTGAATAATATCGAGTTTTTCTTTTGCAACTTTGAATAGGTCTTGATGAACCTGTGATGGGCTTGAAAAAGAGAATGTAGATTCAGGAAATTGGAGTAATGTATTTGCTCCTGATGTTATCCAATCAAGGGTTCCATGACTCAGTACTATTGACTTTGTCAAGAAGATCTTCTCTACTTACGATAAGTTTCTTCCAATGCTTTATCCCATTCATCGACCTCGGTTTCTGTACGGGATCTTTTCTTTCTAGCCCTTTCTCTTTCCTTGCGGGCTTTTGCTGCTTCTGTTCGACGGCGTGCAAGATCTTTCTTTCGTTCTCTCTCAGCTTGCTTTTCTTCGCTGGATAATTCTTCTTTCTCCACTTTTGGTCGCTTTGAGAACCAGGTAATGACCATAGCAGCAAAGGGGAAGAGAAGAAGAACTGGGAGAAAGAGAAGGAGCATCATTTCAGGTTGAATGATCTCCATACTATTCTGGATTCCAATGGGCAAACGTAAGATTGTGGTCAATACCGCAGGACTCATCAAAATGAATGCAATAACTATAACACTCAGAAATCTAATTACAGAACCTGTGATTGTTGAACCGATAACATATACTGATGATGGTGCTGCAGCTTTTGCAGTTAGCTCGTCTTTTGCTTTCGAGTCTGATTGAAGAAGTTCATCAACATATATCTGAAGGCGACGTACATCTGATACTGCATCAAGATTCTCTAATGCATTCGTTGAACCGACTACTTTTCGTTCAATAGCTTCACGCAGGAATGAGAATGCTGCTACACTCGTGGTACGACTTATACTAGAACTAGATACTTTTTCACCCCGTTCAATAGCATCTTGTTTTCGTGTTGCTTGTCTGAGTGCGAGAAGCTGTTTCTTGAGTGTTTCTTCTCTATCTTCGACAGGTTTCCCTACTGAATAACTGTATATCATCTGATAGCTTACTTCCAAATATGCAAATGAAATAATTGCTAGAATTTGATAGTGATTGGTCAAGAGAGCAAGAAGGTCTGTAGGGAATGGGTCCAGATTTGGTACTTCTAATAATTTGTAGGACGCAAGGATGATAATCGCCTGAATTGATATGAAAGCGCCTCCTACAAACTTGTGGTCCATTCTTACAAGAGACTGTAAAAATAAGACAATACCAATTCCAGCAAAGAGGAAATACAAAAACAGAAACGAATTATCCCACAATGCAAGAAGCACTGAAGACATATTGGCACCAAAGGAAGTCCAGACCTGTTGAAGATTGGTCAATGGACTATCAATACCATATGGCTGCATGTACCATTGTCTTAGAACAAGGGTGTTGTACAGTCCTACAACTAGATCATTTGGGAGAGCTCCACCCAATAGCGCACTAGAAAGTCCGCTAATCATAGTGGTTGTCAAGAAGAAAAGAATAAGGGAAAGTAAGCGAAAGACTGTAACAATAAATTCGTATGGAGCATCCCAGTGCCAAATATCATTTGTATTCAAAAACAGGTATACAAAAAATGCCATTGCTGAGAAGGTCACAACTGATGCAATGCGAAGAATCCAGGTAACGGCTTTCAAAACATTGCAACCCCCTTCTGTTTTGCTTGATTGTATGTCTTGATAATTGCTGGAAGGAAATCTTCAGGACCTACGTTGATGACTTCAATACCAAATCTAGCCAGTGCTCGTGCAATTTTGTTTCTACGCTCCCAAAGTTCCTCGGATACAGCTTCGGAAAGCACTTTCTCGACAGGTCCAAACTGACCAACAGGAGCCTCAAACCACGGTCCAAATGGGCTGATTACCATTGCCTTGTGGCCATTAGCTACCAGGGTTTTCATAGCATTAAGAAGAGGTGCTGGACTCTCTTCAAGATCGGTCATCCAAATGTATAAAGATCGTTTCTTTGTATTATTCACAACGTACTGAATTGCAGTTTCGTAATCACTCCAACCTTTTGGTTCAGCAGCTGCTAAGACTTCCAGAACATCATACATATGATTGGGCCGCGTACCAGGGGGGACAAATCCATGAACTATGTCACTAAATGTACACGTACCAACTAGGTCTTTCCTTTCAAGTCCCATATGAGTCAATAATACAGCTGCGCGAATTGCATATTCCAGTTTTGTATTTTCAGGGTAGCCATTACCCATACTCCCACTAGTGTCGACCATGCAGATGACTTGTATATTTTTCTCCATCTCATACTGACGAATGACCATATTACCGGATTTTGCACTTGTCTTCCAATCGATTAATCTAAATTCATCTCCAGGGACATATTCTCTAAATCCTGCAAAGTCAGAACCCATTCCAATAGTCTTTGTTCTGTGTGCTCCAAACATGAGCCCTAATTGACGCTGTTTTCCAAGAGCTTCCATGCGACGGACATCTTTCCATGTGGGGTAAACCAAAACCTCTGTATGAGCTTTGAGGGTTCTCTTGTAATAATGCATACCCAATCGGTCTCTCATTATGACTTCGGTAGGTCCAATGTGATATCGACCGCGCATTCGTGCTTGGAGAATATACGAAAAAGTAACGCTACTACCCGGTTCAATTCTTGAGGCAATGAAGTTCTCACCGATAGCTAGAATCCAGGTTTCAGGATATTGATCATGAACTTCGATGAAATCAAAATGTCTACGTGAAACATTCCGAACTGTGACCCGAACTCGTAGAAAGTCTCCTGAAAAGACTTTCACCTTGTCAATTTGACGATCTATTTCTATGCCAGCGAGATTTGCAGTGAGTGCAAAGAGAGGTAATGTAATAACTAATCCAATTACAAGATAGACTCCTAAGAGTACGAGGTAGAAATTAACGAAAGAAAATCCACTAGTTAGTAGCAGAACTCCTGCGAAAATTACTACAAAGCCTCTCTGGGTTATCACAACAAATCTTCTCCAGTTTTACCTAGGACAGTCAACTTCGCCCAAAATCTTTGTAACTACACGTTCTACTGTGAGACCCTCAAGCTCAGCTTCGGGCTTTAGAATAAGTCGATGATTAAGTGTTTCAACTGAAAGTTTTCTTACATCTTCAGGAATGACATAGTCACGACCATTCATCGTAGCTCGTGTCTTTGATGCGTTCATCAGCACTAGCGAAGCTCGTGGTGACCCACCCAATAGAATTTGAGGGTCATTCCTTGTTCTGATGACAATATCGCGGATATAGTTGATAATATCCTCTTCGAGGAAGACTGTCTTGCAAGTGTTTTGCATACGAATCAATGTTGCAGGGTCCGCGAGAGATTTGAGGTCAGACGCCTCTCCAAGGTGCTTTCGTCTGATGACCTCGGCTTCTTCGACATCAGAAGGATAGTCAAGTATTAGACGAAACATGAATCTATCGAGTTGTGCTTCTGGAAGAGGATATGTTCCCTCTTGCTCGACAGGATTCTGAGTTGCAATAATCAGGAAGGGCCTTGGTAGCTTTCTTGTAACTCCTTCAATTGATACCTGACGTTCTTCCATGACCTCAAGGAGAGCGCTCTGCGATTTTGGAGGACATCTGTTTATCTCATCCGCTAAAACCAAATTTGAGAATACAGGTCCTTTTCTGAACCAGAATTCCCCAGTTCGCTGATTAAAGACATTGCTACCCAGCAAATCCGCAGGAAGCGTATCAACTGTTAATTGTATTCTCTTGAAGTCACATCCAAGGATTGCAGCATAAGTCCTAGCCATGTAGGTCTTAGCTAACCCAGGAACTCCTTCAAGTATCACGTGACCGTTAGACAGCATTGCAGTAAGTAAGTTTGAAAGAATATCTTCTTTCCCAACGATGATTCGGTTACACTCACGAATAATCTCTGTTGCTCTATCGCGAACCTCATCAATACTCATAGTCGCTGTTGAGGAAACTGCTGTTGGTTCGTTTTCTTCTGTTGTCATTATTTCTACCTCTAATTTATCTTGTATCTATCAATAGTGATTGGATATTACGCATGAAGAAGAAGAGATCCATCATCTCGCTCTCCTTGATTTTCATATTAGGTTCTGCTGAGATCTCTTCAATTCGGTCAATCGTAGCGAAAAACTCAGCTTGCTTTAGTTTATGGTCTTTATACTTCATTAATTCAAACAATTTCTTAGGGTCATATGTGCTCCATTGGTGTTGTTGTCTGAGACCTCGTTTCATCTTTCTATATAGCATCTTCACAACCCTAGCATAGTTACCCTCGGTTCGATAGTATGACATACGTTCACCAAAGTATGTCTGACCGCGGCGAAGGAAAACATCGGACACACTCTTGACTTCAGGCTTCTTCAACTCAGGTAGGTATTTTTTGATGCCAATAGCTGTTACGAGGGGATAAAGCACTGAAATATATGGCAATGATGAAAGCCAAAGAACCCTTCCTAAGTATTGACCAAAGAAGAACTCTCCAGAACTCAAAGGAACTGCTAGTAGTTCTTCGCAGAATATAATTGGTCGGCTAGTATCAGATTTCGATAACCATTCTATTACATTTGATGCGAATTGGCGATTTCCTGAGAATTGACCGTACATATCATTTGTGAATATACTCGGATCGCTAACTGCAACAATGCGACCTCCATTTGGATTTTCTGAATTGGAGAAATCAACTGCACCTACTACAGGAAGACTACCAACCCACGTTTCATTGATGGGACTTGGAATTTCACTTTGATTAATAGCAGTGTCACACCAGGAACGAGGAGTGCTCCATGCAATGCCAGCTTGTCCAAGAAGACAATATGGATTGATAGCTGTTGCCCAGTTCATGTGGAGCTCGGTCACACCCTGTGTAAGAAAGCCTCCATCAGCTCTGAATCCGTAGGGATTAGTGAAGTCCCGAATAATCGGAACGCGAGGCTCTTTAATCGGATCATACGAATCAAGATCAACAAGGACGCCTCCTGTGAATGATAGCAACCCCTTAGTCAGGTTTGCAAGAGGACTACCCGATAACATTTGACCCATCAATGTATTTAGTAGCGCAAAAGAAGAGTTTGCAGTACCAAAATCGTCTGCTATGAGTACACCTCCTCCTGCAAGTAAATGGGTGAATATAACTAGTGTAGCATCAAGACTGAAATCACGCACTGGGCCAGTGATGCAAAGCACAGCAGATCCATTTTCTCGTGAGAGGACACTCATAGACGCTTGAATACTTCGTACTTCGCGGGAAGTATCTTCGATAGCAAGTCTAAACTGGTTGCACCCATTCCACTGGTCGTTGTAGATGGAGAAATCTTGTGTATACACAGGTTGTGCACCTATGAGTGTATACCCAGCAAGCATACCTACAGGTACCCATGATAGTATGAAAATGACAACTTGCAAGATTTCTTTCAAGCCCATTAGTATCTCTCCGTGTTTCTTACTCCATAAGCGGGCCAGTGTCAATCCGAGGATATATGTCAGTGAAAATCCGCAAAGCTGCTTCATAGCGCTCACGAGTCATCTCATGGTGCGAGAAACGAGCTTCTTCGTAAGTTAGAACGAACTGCTCTATTGATGATCCATCAAGTGGAATTGACTGAAGTACACGATCTAAGTACTCGCGTGCAGTTTCTGACTGGGTTCTTTCAGACCCAATTTTTGAACCACACATCTGCTCAAAAGTACGATACGCTAGGGTTATGGAGGCACCGTATTTTCCTGCATCTGCAAGTTTCTTGATATTTCGTAGCTTCGTGGGTATATCAATTCCTCTCGATATTACAACTGAGCGGAACATTCCTTTCACAATATACAGATACGCCAGTACAGCAATAATTGCTCCTACTAGTAAGACACCTGCGATTATTAAGTCGGTTCCTTGCAATATTATACCACCTGTTGTTTGAATCATAATTTGAAATGTCCCTGATTGTATTGAAGAGACATCATCGGATGTGAGTGTGATTGAGAAACTAAAAGTCCCTGCATTTTGACCTAGCACATTATATTGGATAATCCCTTCCGAATCAACTGTGAGCGATACAGTATCTGCTCCATTAAGGTCGAGTAAAACAGGGCGATCAACAATAGCATTGGAGTCCGAATCAGTCAGTAGAACTTCAATATTAAATGGCTGACCTGGATCTACCGTTGCTGGTGACCGGTTGTTGAAAATAATACGTGTGAAGATGTGAACTGAATTTGCGGAAACACTCGAATCTCCAGTGTAATATGTGCTTCCAGCATAATTGACAGTGATTATGTAATATCCGCTGCTAGACCAAGACGCAGGGATAGTGACATTGACCACACTGCCAGAACCATCTAGTAAAGTGATTGTGTTAATTAGTGTCGAGTTAAAACTAATATCAATGGGGACTCCACTGATTGGAATCTCATCTGCATCAGAGAGTTGGATTCGGATGGTGAAAATCTCCCCAGGCATATAGGATGCACGAGTAACTTGGACACTAACACTAGTATCAATTACAACAATAACTATCCATGAACCAGTGACCGAGAGCACATCATCGTATTGACCAAGCGACTGAATAGTGAGATTATATTGGCCACCTAATGCGTTATTTGGAATCGTCAATCCTATTGAGAAGTTTCCGAAGCCATCAGTTGTATTTGTAAACCCTGTTGCTCCACTGTCAACCAGAACTTCGATTTCAACAGAAACAGCTGCAAATCCCCCATCATTCTCAACATAACCAGTAATTGTTATGGTATCCCCTCTTGAGAATGTATTAGAGGCAGGTTGGTTGGCAAGATAGAGATCAATATACTGGCGCACCTCTACATCTGCAAAATTTGTAGTGACAATAGGAAATGCTGCGTTGGTTGCATTGAAATATGTATGTCCCAATTTCACTCCGACAGAGTCTGTATAAGGTACAGGATGAGTATAGCTAAAATTACCAGTTCCATCAACAAATTCGGTTGATATGAGAGTGCCGCCCCACCAGATTTCAATTGGATATCCTGTCAAGGGTGTAGTATTCAAAAAATGAGCAGTGCCAGAGATGGTGATTGCGTCACCCAGATGCGTAGTTGTAACGTCTACAGTTGATGTAATCACAACTGAATAGAGCTGAATATCGATGGAACGTGTTGGTGATATTCCAAACGTAGCAATACCTGCAGGAGGTATGTATGCCCAGACTTGTCTAATTCCCAAGGTAATCCCAGCTGGAACTTGGAAATTGGTTGAAAATGCACCAGCGCCATCAGTTACAACATCCTTCATCCAGAAGTAAGCGCCGAAAGGATCACCCCAGTAGAGTGATACTGAAGAAAATGTATAGAGTGTGCTATTATCCCAGGTCACAGTACCTGTAATATTCAGATAGTCAAGAACAATGATAATAGCGGGTGCTTCGGGAGATACATTGAATGAAGTAAATATGTATCCAGGGGCAGTAATCTCAATCGTGGGTACGAATTCCTGTACTCCTAAAATCCATGGATATGGTGCAGTAAAGCGTACTTCAAGATCATAAAATCCAACAGGGGTATCAGAGGGAATCTTCCATAGTAATGAAAAGGTCCCATCTGATGCGGTAGTGGTGCTATTGATTGGGATTCCCAACACAAAGAGTTCAACAGTTACACTGCCATAAGGGACACTTGGTGAAACGTACCATAGAGCTCCTGAAACTACAACCGTGTCAAGTAAATTGTATGTTCCAAAAGGAGTACTCAAGCCCACTAGATCAGATTGCCATTGTTGTAGAGTAAGAATGGTATGGACTGACTCGTTGGGAGCATGCAGAGTTGAACCTGCATAGTATCCATAGACGTGGATACCGGTCCTGATAGTATCGTAAGCCATTCCTGAATAGAGTAGAGTTCCATGGCCGGTCACGTCTGTTGTGATATTGCCAATCATAAGAAGCGTGCCATTTCCGTTATCCCAAAATATGCTTACATTTGTAAAAGCGATTGCAGTACCATTATGAGCATAGTACAAGTAAGCCTGAACTGTTAGGGTGCCATTCTGCATGACTGGATTGGGAAGTGCTGTAATTTCAAGATTGATCGCATACTTTACAGCAGTAACAGCGAAAAAGTAATCGAGAACATCATTGTTAACTGGATCTGTTGCAAAATACTGGAGCCTGAAATTGTACGTATACTCAAATTGAGGTATAACAAGCTCAGCATAGAAACCTCCAGTGCTGTTAGTTGGTAAATACCCTAGAATTTCCCATTGTGCAGATGTATTCCACCACGATAGCTCGACCAGCTCACCAACTAGAGGTGGCGTTCCTCCAGCATACGATAAATTACCTTGGACCACAATCGTTTCATCAACATAGATTTGACTCGAAATGTCTGTGACTATCTGAAGATCATATTTGTTCAATTGAATGGATGGTGTTAGGGTAGCATTAGCATCAGTATATAGCCCGCTTGTGTCAGTCCAGTTCACATGAACATCTACAAGACCCGTGTCCATACTAGTAGAGAGATTGTATTGAAACTGATAATCACCGTTAACATCTGTGTATTTCTCAAATATCCATGTGCCTGATGCATTAATCCAATGAATGAACACTCTTTCATATGGAATCGCTGTTCCATTTGAGAATTGGAGATGTCCCGTGACGTGTACAGTTTCATTAAGATAGTAACTTGGAGAATCTGAATAGACTGTAATTAGTGTGCCAGTCAATTCAATCACTAGAGGTTCATGCAGAGATTCGTTATTGGCAATGTTTGCATAGGGTGAGGTGAAACTCGCCCAGACATCCACTGTTTCAATATTATGATTAAGAGGGATCTGATAGTAGAATACGTATCCACCTGTAGAATTGGTCCCCAAGGTTGTCCCGATTACGACACCAAGAGGATAGGTCGAATTTGCCCAATATATCTCAAGCTCAACAGATGCAAGTGGAGAGCTTGCATTTTCTGGCAGTGTAACAATGCCCTGTATTGTAATAGTTTGTAAGGGATGAGTAGGATTAGGTGAAACGTTTATCGTGATATCCACATCGTATCTTTTCACTGTAGTTCCAAGATGAAAAGACTCACTATTAGTCAAATCAGGTACGTAAGATGTGAAATTTGCCCAGTAGGTTACATTTCCTTCATACCCTGCAGGAATAGGAATACTCACCTCGAAATATCCATCTGCTGCAGTGATAGGGGATCCTATGATTATTGGGGAAGTAGTATTCCAATACACAATCACTGTTTGTGAACCAATACCTGAATTGTTTGATACATGTGTCAAGTATCCTGAGATTGTGTAGATTTCATTGATGAAGACAGGATCTGGGAGTGGATTCAGACTTATCTGTGAACCTCCTGCGCCAACATCAATTGGAATTGGTATACTCCAGTTTCCAGTAATGTACTGCCACGGAGAGGTCCAGTTTGCACGAGCAAAGTAGGTTCCTTCACTCTGAGCCCCGGGAATTAGATATGTCCAACTAAATCCACCTGTAGTGTTGACGGGTTGAGAGGAGTTAGCCTGACTTCCAAAGAAAGTTCCTACACTCTGTCCAGTTGGCAGTGAAGTGCCATTCAGAAAAGAGATTGTGCCGTCATAATAGATAGTTCCCCCAGCACTGATAGACCCAGGAATCACAGAGAGATTGAAACCGACCCGGCCCCATACTGTGACAGTAGAATTGTAAAGTGAATTTGCAGGAAAAAGCTGCCAAAATCCAAGCACGCTGTTCCAATCACCAGCATAAGAAGACCAGACTTCATGCGGTCCAACTTTCATTAATGCGAGGTCAAGGGGATCGACATAGATATCATATTCATAGTAGCCATACTCGTTGATAAATGCGTCACCTACAATCGCATCATCCCATCTAATCTGGATGTATTGATTTCCGTACTTAGAACTATTGAGTGGATTTCCTCCAACAGTCATGATTCCATATACATGGATTGTATCCTCCCAATACGCAACATAAGTGTCTAATCCTTGATTGATATCAAGTTCATAAGTTTCTGCTAGAATAACATTAGAGGGCTCGAATGAAGGAGCTTCACGAGCCATGGGTACTGGTGTATTCACGGCATAAATTTGAGTATAATTCCAGACTGTAAAGTATGGATTTGTCCAAGTGGCAGTTATAATGTGAAAGTCCACTGTAGAGTTACTTGGATAAGTGTAAGTGATACTTGCGATGCCAGGCAATGACTCCCCAATGACAGCAGTACCAATCAGTTCTGTATCAGTTGTATCATAAAATGTGATTATATCAGGAGTAGTAATTGGGGCTCCGTCAATAGTAACCATTGCCCTCAGTTCGAATGGAGTTCCAATCTCAGCCCAAATAAGAGCACTTGTTGGCCAAACTGACAGCACAATATTGGGAATAGGCACATTCCCTGGGTCCTCTCCACCACCCATATAATCAGGAAGTGGTGCAGGAATTACTTGAATCCATTCTCCACCATCAGGGTGTCCACTCATGGGAATGAAGACTTCATCCCAGAAGACCATATGGCGAACCATCAGGATACGCATATCCGCTGTAGGATGTGGTTCACCAAGAGCATAACCGCTGACCACTCGTGCTGGTATGCCCAAATCACGCATGAAGACGCAGTATGCAGTAGCAAAATCGCTAGGAAGCCCATTTCCACGTTCTAAGAACCAATCAGTAACTTCGCGATTACCGGGCCGATCTAGCAGGGCTTCCAGGGAGATGTTGAGTGTAAATGTACTCTGGAAGTAGGCCTTAACCGCCATAGCAGTTTCATATGCATTCGAACCAACACCGACAAATTGACTGATGTTATCAGTAACACGTTGTGTAAGAGGTTGAACCAGAGAGAGGTCTTTGTAAATATCCATCCCTGGTGGGGCATATATACCGAGCCGCGCAAGAGCCTGAACTTGGTTAAGGTCTTGGTCAACAAAAGTGACTTGAAAGCTGACCATGACATCTTCCCCTGTTATTCCATCAATAAGAGGGCTAAAAAGAAGAGTTCCATAATCATCAGTTTCCAAATCATATTGTAAGAATCGTGATGGGACATCAGGGGTATATACTCCATCTACAAGAGAATATGTCTGAAATGAGTCTTCAATGACACGAATGGATGGGAATAATGAAGGAAGGGAGATTGTACCTACTTCGGCACCGGCAGTGGTATTGAATAATATCGTATAAACCTGATTTGTCGCCGCTGTGAGTGGGATGAGTTCCTCTCCAGCAATAAGAGGCCGAATATTTGTAAGAGTCTTGGACCAACCGGACCCATCATACTGATCGAATGAATCGATTCGCCATAACTGCCCCGGATCTGCAGGCGCCACATAGAATACTGAATCGTTCATGTGATCCAGTAGATTCAATGGCAAAGTATCGTTGATTTGAAGATTAGTATAATTCAGATTGTCAAACCAGTTACTGTCTCGTCCTGTAAAATTATTTGTGTAAGGCCAATAATCTATAGTGTCATATTCGTAATGTGGATCGTGAAGCCTTACATTTCCAGATTGAATCAAAACAAAGCTATAGAGCCCCCACACTAAGCTTGCAACAATAAAGATTGAGCTAATTATCGCAGTAATGCCCATTCGCTTACGAGTGGTTCCTTCAGCGCTCAAATGTTTGGTCCTCTCATATCCCCGGTGAGGGGTTGGTGGTGACTTTGAGATATTTGGCGTATCAAGTCACCCTCAGTCGTCCATTTTAAGTAATTAAAGGGTTTCTTGGGTGACCTCCATTCGCTTTATCGAAACAACCTGAGAGTACAAAAGGTCATAGAAAATAACTCTAGATAGTCTTTAGAGGCACTCTCGGGAGGTAAGAAACATGTCTGCAAAACTAAAAATCATAGATTTCGTGCAAAAAGAGTTCTCTAATTTTAACAAAGGGGCTCACACTTTGGATCACATCAGGAGAGTATATTCACTATCTAGACTGATTGGAGAAGGATTGCCGATCTCTACAAGAGTCCTTCAAGCCGCTGCTTTGTTACATGATGTCGGTCGATTGAAAGAATCCGAAACAGGAGTTTCACATTCAATCCTTTCTGGAGAGATGAGTAAACCACTTCTTCAAGAGCTCGGGTACTCTACAACCGAGATCGACCGAATTATTGATGCAATCCGAACGCACAGATTCAGTGAAGGAATCGAGCCCACTTCTCTTGAAGGGAAAATATTGAGTGATGCAGACAAACTCGATGCAATGGGTGCAGTTGGTATATATCGAGCTATTGCGCAGGCAGAATCTAAAGGAAAAGGAATGGTTGGATTTCTAAAGCATGCTGATGAGAAACTCCTGAAACTGAAAGATTTGATGTACACTGCTAAAGGAAAGCATCTAGCAAGAGAACGTCATAATATTCTCCAAAGATTTGTAGACCAACTGAGAGATGAGGTTGCAGAGTATGTCCTATGAGGTGTTCGTCAAATAGAGTTCAAGATATGATTCGCGTATCGTATCCTTTTCATCAAATCCAAGAGTTTTCACCAATTTTAAAATCCGTTCTCTAGCTTCTTTCATTCGATCATCCCCATCAGCGATCAGTTCAAGCTCAATAAAGAGCCCAACATCAGTGACATCATCCAAACTTGCTGTGATTCCACTTATATCGAAAAATTCTCGAATTTTAGTAATAGTTGCCACAAATCTGAATCCTGTACTGATTAGGATTTTATTGATGATCTCATAATTTTCTTCTTCCAAACCCACTGTGTATTCGATTCTTGTCTTTGTTTTCTTGTCAACTTTAGGTCCCTTGTATGTAAGTTCAACAGGAGCATGTTCTGTTTCTTTAGTTGAGGTGTCTTTAGTAAGAGCCCGACGCCTGATACGTATCGATTCATCAGTTTCAGAGAAAGAACGACAAGGATGGTCATAGTAAATATCAATCTGGAGATCGGTGTTTAGAGGAACGCCTCCAGCTTGAATGATTTTCTGCTTCATTACTTCTTTATCAGATACTGAAAGTTTAATCTCTACTTCATAGGGCGTTTTCATTGAGATTTCCTCACATGGGAAGTATAATTCAAGCTGTTAGGTGTTTCCATGAGCCATGCCACAAGCCAAATAACAAGACCTGAATGAAAATAGGGTGGTGTAGACATGTCACGATTTAGAAGCATCAAATGTGCCAAATGTGGAAAGGAATATGATGAAGAAAGTGTTCCTGCAAATGATGGATGCGGTGGGAGGATTGATTTCAATTTCGACCTAGAAGCACTCAAAGAGGTATTTACCAAGCAAGAGCTATTCCAAAGGAAATCAGGTCTTTGGAAGTACTTTGAGCTGATGCCTTTACGATCTCGTCGCAACATAGTCACACTAGGGGAAGGAAATACACCATACCTCCAAAGTGGAAGATTAGCGAATGAATGGGGAATGAAGAACCTCGTTCTCAAGAATGAAATCTTCAATCCATCAGGTTCCTTCAAGGATAGACCGATTTGCGTTGGAGTGAGTAGAGCATTAGAAGATGGAGCAAAGACTGTTTCAGCAGCCTCTTCAGGAAATGCAGCGGCAGCCATGTCATCCTATGCAGCAAGGGCAGGACTGCAATCAGTCGTCTTTGTACCTGAGGATGCACCAGCAGGAAAACTCATTCATCTCAGAACTCTAGGTGCCAAAGTGTTCAGAGTGAGTAGAGAACAAGAAGGAGTGGATCCTACAACTACCCTACTCAAAGTAGCCTGTGCTGAATTTGGTTGGACTCCCTCACCATCATTTGGGCCATTCAATTGTTTCCAATTTGAGGGGACAAAATCGCTGGGATATGAAATAGCAGAACAGTCTGAATGGACTCCACCTGATTGGATTCTCTTTCCAACTGGGAGTGGTGGGCTCATGGCAGGCACGATGAAGGGACTTTGGGAGTTCAAAGAAATGGGACTTATTGACGAGTTACCCAGGCCCGTGGTAGTTCAACCTGAAGGATGTCCACCGATTGTTCGTGCTTTCAATGACCAACAGGATCCCTTGAATATCACTCCGTGGAATTCAAATGAGACCGTGGCAGGTGGCTTAGCAGATCCATTCC
>Ga0307425_1001311_pt1 | contig 15036 bp, 11 predicted proteins | sample SalMarWE160330MG_FD_202152 | JGI IMG/M metagenome (GOLD analysis project Ga0307425, IMG submission 202152) | Salt marsh sediment microbial communities from the Plum Island Ecosystem LTER, Massachusetts, United States - WE1603-30 | ecosystem: Environmental > Aquatic > Marine > Intertidal zone >... | reverse complement strand
GAATCCCATCAATGGCATTAGCGTTCAGGGCAATATCCTCGAACCGGCGCTGGCCAGCTTTGTGGGTCTATATCCAATTCCTGTCCGGCACGGCATGACCGCAGGCGAGCTGGCGAAAATGTTCAATGGGCAAGGCTGGCTGGCCGGCCACGTAAAAGCTGAGTTCGTAGTTGTCCCAATGGAAAGCTGGCGCCGCAGGATGTGGTATGACCAAACCGGGCTGCGTTTTATCAAGCCCTCGCCGAATATGCCCGACCTTGAAACCGCCGCTGTCTATCCGGGCCTTTGCCTTCTGGAAGGAACGAATGTCTCCGAAGGAAGGGGAACTGCGATGCCGTTCAGGCAGTTCGGCGCGCCGTGGATTGATTCGAAATTCCTGGCTGACCGGCTCAACACGCTGAGCTTGCCGGCCATGCGTTTCGAGCCTGCGAGTTTTACGCCAACAAGCTCGAAGTATCAGGGCCTGGAATGTCACGGTGTCCGGATATTCGTCATGGACCGCGACCGGCTTGAGCCGTATTCCAGCGGCGTCAGAATCGTCAATGAAATCTGCCGGATTTATCCGGATCGGTTCGAATGGAAAGCCGCACATTTCGACCGTTTATGCGGGACCTCAAAAGTCCGCAACACCATTACAAATCATTCGTCTCTGGAAGTTTTGCAAGACAAATGGCAGAAGGAGCTTGAATCTTTCCTGGAAATCAGGGCCGGATATCTCATTTATCCCGATTGAATCTTCTCGATTGCTAAAGCAACCGGCGAGGGAACCTCTTTACCTTGCTGCTGCAACAATTCGACTTCTTCCAATGCTTCGTGTAGAGCGATACAGGCCTGTTTATAACTGCATCCGGTCTGCTGGGCGATCAGCCGGCTGCCCCGGTCAATCAGACTCGTAGGGTGGGCAAATTCTGTTTTTGCCCACGCGGTTTAGGTTACGCGTGTGCAACCAGTGCCCAAGGTACAAGTTGCACACCCTACGAACTTCGCCCATCCCCAAAGCCTTTGGCTTTGAGGCTGCCACCCTTTTCCATCAATTCAATTGAGTGGCAGCCTCATCCCGATGGTTGTTAGTGGCGAGGCCGTCCCGGCCTTGCGTCCCGCCGGCATCTTGCCGGCGGCACAGAACAAGGGCAAGATGCCCTCGCCACATGGGGATGGATTATCTCGTTTGAAGCCTCTCGATTGCCAAAGCAACCGGAGAGGGAACCTCTTTGCCTTGCTGCTGCCACGATGTCACCTCTTCCATCGCTTCGTGCAGGGCGATACAGGCCTGTTCGTAACTGCTGCCGGTCTGCTGGGCAATCAGGCGGCAGCCGCGGTCGATAAGCTTTTTATTACTCGGTGACAGCCATACCATCGCGTTGCCGATGACTCTGTCCATGCGGACCATCGTCGCAGTAGAGAGCGTATTCAGAACGAGCTTAACGGCGAGATGATGCCACAACTGCAGCGGCGAATCTGCCAGAGTACAGGGGAAACGGAAGGTCTCATCGGCCATGCTGCTAGCGTTAGCCGGGCCGATGATAATCGCAGCGGTCTTCTTGTATTGCGAGCCGAACTTCTCTAAGGCGGCACGAATCATGTGTTCCTCGTCACCGACCCCAACAACTACCAGCGCCGAATCGGTAGTGTCCGTTCGCGAAGGATCGGGCTCGTGGCCGATCATGAACTTGTGGATCTCGGCATTGTCCAGCTTAGGCGGCCGGGCCAATAGAATCTCCGGCGCGTTCATCCTTTCGTAAACGTCGCGTCCCCACTCCAGGCCACGAGGCTCGCGGCCAAGCAGCTCGCGCCATGCGTCTTTAGTGGAACGGAAGGGATCCTTTACGAATGCCCACGACCGCGGCGAGAGATTGTCGTCCACTTTTCGAAAGGCCGGCAGCATGAACGTAGGCGAGCGCTCCGTTGTGTCCGTCAGCACGTCCAGCAAAAATTCATCGGCGAAATAGGTCACAAGGCCTTGCCTGCGATAGATGTCTTCTTCGAAAGCCGTGGCGGCTGTAAGAGTATCGACTACTTCGTCACTCGAAAGCTGCTCTAAGAGTTTGCACAGTCGTCTGTGATACTCATCCGGCTGCCCTTCCCGAAGCCCGAATCTTTCGGCGTCCGATGGTGACAATTTCCACCGTAAAAAACGTACCAGCGCGATTTCGAGCGCACTTGCGACAGTAAACAATTCGGCCGTAGTGGCCTGCATTCGTGTCGAGCCGGTGATGGCCATTGGGCCGGTTGTCAGATCGAGCTTGGTTATACGCGGCTCTTCAATCACCTCTCGCGAGCGCTTTACGTGACGGCATAATAATTCCGTCGGATTGTTATAAACAAAAAAGACCTTCGCCCCGGCTTCAAGCCCTTCCCACGCTGTGCCGATAACGAATGATGTTTCTCCACCCTCGGTGATGGCGACTACGACATCGCCCTGTCCAACGCCTCTTTGGCGCAATTGGTATCGCCCGAAGTCGGGAAAATCCTCATATCCCTCGACCGATTTGATAAGAGCGAAATCTCCACCGGCCATGATGCTGAACACCCGGTCCTCCATCTCGCCCAACTCAGGCGAGACTCTTGCGCCTTGGCGCCAGAACTGCCGCCAGGCCGCTTCCAGAAGGATGCTCAACCTGCCCGTAGCACCACAGCCGGTAAAGTAAATCTTCTTACCGGCACTAAGAGCCTCGCCGAAAGCAACCACGAGCCGCTCGAACGAGTCCTGTTTCAGCACCTTCTCCATCGCTGGCGGAATCTCATCGTCCACCGATTGCAGCATCCGGATCGCTGCCAGCAGGTCCACCGCCGCCGTCTGCGAGAGTGTCTTTGTCTTGGGATGGAACGCCTCGGTCAGCAACTCCCCTAACCGAAACGCCCCCTCTCGCGTCAAAAATTCTTCAGCTTTTTCAACTGCATCAGACATTGTTATTATCCGGTAATTAAAGATTCAAATGCGATATTCGTATCATTTAAGGTGGAAAATGTAAATACACATTTTGTCCTTCCAGTACGTTGAAGGTTTTGCACAGCTGGTATATAATCCTTTGGTGACTGCCAATACGTGAAAGAATATATATGGTAAATTAAGCTAAGAGACAGCGATGCAACGGCGGATTTATGACATTGCGGGCAAAAGTAAAATGCGTGTGGTGGGGTTGATGTCGGGCACTTCGGCTGATGGTGTGGATGCTGCGATTGTCGAGATAAGCAGCCGGAAGGTTCGGCTGCTGGCGTTCGATACTTTTTCGTACCCGGCTGTGCTGCGGCGGCGAATCCTTGATTTGTGCCGGCCTGAGTCGGCCCGTCTTGATGATATCTGTCATTATAATTTCGTTCTGGGCGAGGTTTTTGCCGATGCGGTTATCAAGCTCTGCTCGAAAAGCTGCATATCCCTCAGCTCGATTGACCTGATCGGCTCGCACGGCCAGACCATTTATCATCAGCCCTCCGGCAAGCGTTACGGCGGCAGGACGATACGTTCTACGCTGCAAATCGGCGAGCCATCTGTTATCGCTCAGCGTACAGGCGTTACAACGGTTGCGGACTTCAGGCCACGCGATATGGCCGCCGGCGGCGAAGGCGCTCCGTTGGTGCCTTATGCGGATTATGTTTTGTTCTCCATAAGGAGTCCCCAGGACAAACACAAGCGGCTTACGCGGGCCGTTCAGAATATCGGCGGAATCGCCAATGTCACATTTCTGCCAGCCGGCTGCGCGCAAGATGATATTATCGCCTTCGACACAGGTCCTGGAAACATGGTCATCGACGGTATCATGAACCTTATTACTGGCGGCAAGAAACGCCGCGATACGGGCGGTAAAATGGCTGCGCGGGGTACGGTTAATAAACGGCTGCTGGGTGAACTGCTCCGGCATCCTTTCTTCCGGCGTCGACCGCCTAAATCGACGGGGAGGGAAGAGTTCGGCGCAGATTTTGCCGAGCGGATTTACCGCCGGGCCGGCAGGAAAGGTCTGGCCGATGCCGATATCGTTGCGACTGTGACGGCTTTGACCGCAAGGAGCACCGCCCAGGCATATCGGCGGTTTCTGTCGCCGATGCCGGACGAATTGATATTATGCGGGGGCGGCTCTCATAATTACACGCTGGTTGAGATGTTGCACGCCGAGATGCCGGATGTTAAGATGCTTTCGACCGGTGATTTCGGTATCAGCGTCGATGCCAAAGAGGCGGTCTCATTTGCGATTCTGGCCTGGGCGACGATAAAGGGGATGACGAACAACATACAGGCAGCCACCGGCGCCAAAAAACCGGTTATTTTAGGGAAGATAGTACCGGCATGACAAAAAGAATTCGAATTCTACCGACGACCGAACTGCGCAACCGCGCCAGTGAAAATATCGACCGGTTCTCGACGCAGCAGATCGTCGATTTGATTAACGCCGAAGACACCCTTGTTCCCAAGGCGGTTGCCCGTCAGAGTAGGCAGATTGCCGCTGCGATTGATTTGATTGTAGCGCGGTTTAAAAAGGGTGGGCGTTTGTTCTACGTCGGAGCCGGCACAAGCGGCAGGCTGGGTGTATTAGACGCTTCGGAATGTCCCCCGACGTTCGGCGTGCCGCCTTCGCTGGTGCAGGGCATAATTGCCGGCGGCAGGTGCGCCTTGGTTCGTTCTGCCGAAGGGGCGGAAGATTACCCTGAAGATGGCGCTGCGGCGATTGAAAAGAAACGTTTGCTGGCAAAGGACGTCGTGGTCGGTCTGGCCGCGTGCGGCATGACGCCGTTCGTACACGGCGCGCTTAAAGAGGCCCGGCGAATCGGGGCGGCGACGATTTTTATTACCTGCGCGCCGGAGGCCGTCGAGCACATCCCCGCCGAGATTATCATCAATCCGGTCGTCGGCCCCGAGGTCATTACCGGTTCGACGCGAATGAAGGCCGGCACGGCGACAAAGCTTGTGCTCAATGCGCTCACGACCGGCGCGATGATCCGGCTGGGCAAGGTTTACGGCAACCTGATGGTGGACCTGCGGGCCGTGAATGAGAAGTTGCGCGACCGCTCGGTGAGGATCGTTATGGAGTTGACTAATCTCAGCCGGCCGCGAGCTCGAAGGCTGCTGAGCCGGGCGGAGGGAAAAGTCAAGGCGGCGATTGTCATGCACTTTCGCCGGACCGACCTGGCGGGCGCTCTGAAAATCTTGGACGAGAGCGATCAGTTTCTGCGAAAAGCTATTGAGGAGGCATTGTGATCTGCATTCTCGCTGAGGCAGGCAAAATGAGCGGGCTCGACTGGAGCATTGTCGGTCTCGGCGCTCTGCTTCTTTTCGTCATCTCGTACATCTTCGGACGTGAGGAAAAAGATACGAACGATTTTTTTCTCGGAGGCCGCCGTGTGCCGCCTTCCGTGGCGTGTTTGTCATTCGTAGCCACCGAAATCAGCGCGCTTACAATCGTCGGGATGCCTCACACGGCCTATATCGGGAATTGGCGCTGGATTCAATTCATCGTCGGTCTGGCCTTTGCCCGGCTCGTCGTGGGATATCTTTTCATTCCCGCTTTCTATAAATACAACTGCACGAGTATCTACGAGTTTTTAGGTCACCGGTTCGGGCCGGCGACCCAATACACCGGCTCGATATATTTCTTCGTTACGCGCCTGCTGGCATCCGGCGTGCGCCTGTACGCGACGTGCATGGCAGTCGGCGTCATTATGGGCTGGCCTCTTGCTGCGACGATAACTTTATTTAGCCTTGTTAGCATTGCCTTCATTGCTTTTGGCGGCATAAAGGCGGTCGTCTGGGCCGGGGCGTACCAGGCCTTGTTCTTTGTTGTCGCCGGAGTTGTGGTGGCCGGCTATCTTATCCGGCATATCGACGGTGGCTGGGCCGCAGCTATGCAGACGGCGCACGAGGCCGGGCGTCTGAGCACGTTCAATTTTAAATTCGACCTCAAAGACGCCTCTACGTTCTGGGCATATCTGGCCAGCGGTTTTTTCATCGGCCTGGCATCCTTCGGAACCGATCAGGAAATGGTCCAGAGACTGCTGACCGTCGAGACGCGAAAGAGCAGCCAGAGGACCATTCTCGCCACCATTGTCACCGTGCTGCCAGTGTACTGGCTTTACCTACTGGTCGGCACGCTGCTGTTTGTGTTTTATCGGCAGAATCCTTCGCTGGCCCTGCCTGCGGAGCTCAAGGAAATTCTGCCGCTTTTCGCTCGTAACGTTTTGCCGGTTGGTCTCAAGGGTCTTGTCCTGGGCGCAATCGTAATGGCCAGCATCGATTCGCCGCTCAGCTCCCTCAGCTCTTCTTTCGTGACGGATATTTATCGGCCCTTGATCCGGCGGCACGCCTCGGAGAGGCATTATCTGCTTGTGTCCAGGGCCTGCGTGGTAGGTTTCGGACTGATTTTGGCGGGGATCGCGGTAGCCTGTGCTCCGGTTGAAAATATTCTCTGGTTTGCCTTCCAGATTCTCTCGGTAACCGGAGGCCCGATGCTCGGCGTCTTCCTGCTGGGCCTTCTTACACGGCAAAGAACCAACCACGCCAACATTGTCGCAATGCTCGTCAGCACGGTTGTCTGTGTAGTGCTGTTACTTTTGATAAATTGGGGAATTCTCAAGCTTGGCTGGAGCTGGCTGATAGTAATCGGAACCGGAATAACTTTTATTATTTCTGTTACCAGTCGTCGAATTGTGGCCTTTATAAGGTAGACAGAGCTCTCCGGCGTAGTAGCGTTATTAAGCCGGAAAAGTGAAGAACTCAGAAATGCAGGAGGCTTTAAAATGAAGGCTTTACGATTCATACGAAAATGGCTGTTCAGCCTGTGGAACTTTGAAGCAAACATATCGACCGGGATTGATTCGCACAAATGGGAAAGTAAAATCGAGATTATGACAAATTTACAGTCTTGATTATTTGAAAAAACACATCCGGCTGTCATTAATTACCCACTGCTCGATTCGTTTATTTAAAACTCATTAGCCTCAGACAAAAGGATGCCGGAAGTCCCGGCATCGCTTGTTACATATCGAAGTGTACATATCAGTTGTATTTCTGCCACGAATTTGATATCTTTATTTACTGAAGACCTTAATCAAACGACTTTGAATCAGATAGTAATTGTTTGTGAAGGGAATGCGTAAATGAAAAAAGGATGGACAGCCCAGGAGGTTTTGGATTTTGCCCGGTCATTCCAGCCCGTATGTGTGCTGACCGCGGCGACGGCTCTTGATGTTTTCAGTCCGCTATATGCAAAACCAATGACGGCCGGGGCATTGGCCGATGAGCTTGACACCGATCCGCGGGCGACGGCCGTTCTGCTCGATGCGCTCGTGGCGCTGCAATTTCTAAGAAAACAGGACGATAAATACAGTGTTCCTGAGAGTGTCGCTGGGCTATTGACCGAGCAATCGGATGATAACGTCCTGCCCATGGTTCGCCATCTTGCCAATTGTCTTCGTCGCTGGGTCGAGCTGCCAAAGGTTACAAAAACGGGAAAATGTGCCGACACCGGTCCAAGTATTCGCGGCGCCGACGCCGACAGGGAGGACTTTATCGGTGCTATGAATCTTATCTCCAAGCCTGTTGCAGCCGGGGTGATAGACAAAATTCAGCCGCTCGGATTCCGTCATATACTCGATGTCGGCGGGGGGCCTGGTACGTGGACTATTGCATTTCTTCGTGCCGTGCCTGAGGCCAGGGCGACGTTATTTGACCTGCCGGCGGTGCTACCAATAGCCGAGAAGCGATTCGCCGAGTCGGGATTAACAGACAGGGTGACCCTTGTCGGAGGCGATTTTTACACCGACACTCTGCCCGGCGGTGCGGACCTGACCTGGCTTGGGGCCATTTGTCATCAGAACTCCCGGCAGCAGAACCGGGACCTCTTTGCCAAAGTACATAAAGCCCTTGCCGATGACGGCTTTGTAGTAATACGCGATATGGTTATGGACCCTTCCCACACGAGCCCGGTGGCCGGAGCATTGTTTGCTATTAATATGCTTGTAGCAACCGAAGGGGGTGGGACGTACACTTTCGATGAATACCGTGAGGATCTTCAGACCGCCGGTTTTTCTGAGGTGACATTAGTGCATCGGGAAGAGTCAATGAGTTCCCTAATCCGGGCCAGGAAAACTTAGGTGGCTTTTCAATCACCTTTAGCTGCACATTAATTACGACAGCAGTGTTCAATCACAGTCTTCTGAGAAGTCCGATGACGATGGCCTCGATTCGGCAGTTATCAGTGTAGATTGGTTGATAATCATCGTTGGCGGGCTGGAGTCTGGCCCGGCCTTTCTCTTTGTAGAATCTCTTGAGCGTTGCGTTCTGGTCATCGACGATAGCGATTACCAACTGGCCGTCTTCGGCGATGCGACTCCTGCGGCAAATCACATAATCACCCTGATGGATGTCCTCATCAATCATGCTGTTGCCGGTAACCTCGAGAGCGAATATGTCATCGCCGGAGCCGAAGGCCGAGCTAAGCGAAAGTAATTCTACATTCTCAACGGCCTCTACGGGCACACCGGCGGCGACGCTGCCGGCTAAAGGGATGCCATTGGTTTCTGTGTCATAAGTCTGAGAGCTTTGCCCCGACAGCCCGCTAAGCAATTCTTGCCCTTGCGAACTGACCTTCAAAGAGCGAGCCTTGTTTGGGTATCCTGAAAGCAGCCCCTTTCTTCGCAGCTCGGTTAGATGCTCGAATACGGTGCTTCGGCTTATGTTTAATTCGGATGCCATTTCGGACAAGGTCGGGGAATAGCAGCGGTTCCGCTGAAAACGGGCTATCATTTGCAGGAGCTGGAGCTGACGCGGCGTCAGTTGAATCATGGGTTGTGCTGTTCTCAATCGCATCGTTTGATTTCTCCATGTTGTGGACAGTCGGTTCGTTCGGACAAAGGTTGCTGCTCGAGGACACATCGATACCGGTACGTTTCAGGCCGAATGCTGCGGCGAGAGCCTCGACCGCCGAGCTAAGCAGTCTCGCAAGGGCTTCCAGACGCTCGGAGGATTTTGGCACCCAGGCTACGACGAAATCACCGCCGGGCCCGAACTTGCACAACGGCTCGGCTTGTCTTTCTCTATCTGGTTTCATCTTCTTTTCCAGCCTTATAAAATTCTTCAAATTCGTTCAGTCGCAAATGTTCTCCGTAAGGAGTCCCTAGGACTATCGGCCGGGCATGACGATTTACCCAAACAAAAACCGAACAAAAATCAACCGAATCAGCACTTTTTTTTTGTCTTCGGTTTTCGATTCTGATAGCCCCTAAAATATGGGACGACATATAAATATTTTGCTTGTTGGCATGTCGGCAAAGGCGTTGGCATCGAGCCAATATTGAAGTAATATATGTACTGGCAGATGTAGTTTTGGTATGAAAATCAGATTGGTTGTTTTATTGAGGTAATTTCGATGAATAGAATGGAATTTCGAAACCGTTCCGGAATGATTTTTGCGGCTCTGGTTGTTATTATTATCGGCGTCGGTTGCCGGCAGTGTGATCTTTGTTCCGGGAGCGATGAATGGGAGTCTTTGTTTAATGGAAAAGACATGACCGGGTGGATTGTCAAATGCAAGCCGGCAGATGCCGGTAAGCAATTCTGGCGCGTGGAGGATGGGGCGATTCTCGCTGATTCTATGGCCGGCAAGGAACATGATTACATTTGGCTGCTGACAGAACAACAATATAGCGATTTTATCCTGCGACTGCATTTCCAGGCGTATCGTGACAGTCCGGGCAACAGCGGTGTCCAAATCCGCAGCAGGTACGACGACCAGGCCGGCTGGCTGGATGGCCCACAGGTCGATATCAATCCGCCCGGTCCCTGGCGAACCGGCATGGTCTGGGACGAGACAAGGAACAACAGGCGTTGGCTTTATCCTGAGGTCCCCAAGGGCGAATGGGTCGATCCGTCGATGGCGCCGTCGGAGATGGTTTTTTATTACAGCGATGAAGGACCCGGCTGGAACGAGTTGGAAATCGAAGCCGTCGGCACCAGGATCACCGCCCGCCTCAATGGTGTTAAGCTCACGGAATACGACGGAGCAGGTGTGCTCGATGATGACGTCCACAAGGCTCGGAACGTCGGCCTTTCAGGTCATATCGCGCTTCAGATACACACGGGCGATTTACTTAAAATCCGCTATAAGGATATTTATATCAAAGACCTGTCGTACTAACGAATTGTTAATATGCAAAGGTCTAACTATTTTACGGCAGGCTGCGCGGTTCGACTCCAAGCAGGTGGCAAACAAAGAAATCCATTCTTCGCCTGCTGGCGTAAGGAGTCTCTCCTGCACCGTGATCATGGCCCGGCACGATTAACAGGTCGAAATCTTTGTCCGCTTTGATTAAGGCGTTAACGACCTGCATCGTTGAAGCGGGGTCTACGTTTCTGTCGAGTTCGCCAACGGTCAGCAGTAGTTTGCCTTTCAGATTATGGGCCTGAGTGACATTCGATTGTTCTTCGTAATGCGGGCCGATGGGCCAGCCCATCCACAGCTCGTTCCACCAGATTTTGTCCATACGGTTATCGTGGCAGCCACAGTCGGCGGCGCCGACTTTATAAAAATCGCCGTAAGCCAGCAGTGCCCGTAAAGCACTCTGGCCGCCAGCCGAACCGCCGTAGATACCGACACGCGTGAGGTCCATGTAAGGGTATTTTGCAGCCGCTGCTTTCATCCATGGAATCCTGTCGGGAAATCCCGAGTCGCCGAGGTTTTTCCAGCACACATTGTGAAACGCCTTAGAGCGGTACGATGTACCCATGCCGTCGATCTGTACTATGATGAAACCCAGTTCGGCGATTTGACGCTCACGAGTCTGGAGACCGAACGATTTCGGCACGAAGGCGCCCTGTGGGCCGGCATAGATTTTCTCAATTACGGGGTATTCGTTGCCGTGATTGAAATTGTTCGGACGAATGATGATTCCATAGATGTCCGTTTTGCCGTCCCGGCCTTTTGCGATGAATCGCTCAGGCGGCTGCCAGCCGGTCGCCAGCAGCATGCTCCAATCGGCCCGTTCCAGCTCTAAGATGAGATTTCCGTCATCGGTGCTGCGCAGCTCCGTCACCGGCGGCTGATCGACACGGGACCACCGGTCGAGGAAAAAACTCCGATCGGGAGAAAACGTGATGTCGTGTGTGCCGTTGTTTCGAGTCAGGACCACCAAACCGGAACCGTCGAAGTTTACCCGGCAGAAATGTATGTAATAAGGGTCTTGCTCGGGTCGAATCCCGCCGGCCCGGAACCAGATTTGCCGTTTTTCTTCGTCCACGCGGTCAACCTGGCGAACCACCCAGGGGCCTTTGGTAATTTGGTTTTTGATGTTCCCCGTCTCGGCGTCGTAGAGATAGAGGTGGTTCCAGCCGTCCCGCTCCGACATCCAGATGATTTCGTTCGTATCGTCGATGTAATGACTGAATTGCTTGCCGGCGTAGTCGATGAAAGTCTCGCTCTGCTCGTCTATGATCGCTCGGGGCCGGCCCGTAGCGACGTCCACACTGATGATACGCAGTACCTGGTGACCTCGCTGGTTATAGAGGAACGTGAACCGGCTCGAATCGGGCGACCAGCGAATCTCTGAAACACTCCAGGGGTTCGGGAACAGCTCGTTCGGGATCTCTGTGTGTTGTTTGTCAGGAATGTGAAACAGGTGCGGTTTGTCAATCGGGATATTGTCGCCGGGCTTAAGATAAGAATAATTGTGGAGCTTAGGCTGCAACTGGTCATCCGGTGACGACTCGATTATATAAACTTTTCTGTCGTCGCCCTTGTGTCTGCGCAGCACGACAAGCTTTGCCGAATCGGGCGACCAATAGAAGCGATCCGAGTATGCATCTTCTTCTGTGCCGTCCTCGGTCAGTGCTGTCTCCTGTTCCGTTTCAAGATTACGTACGTAAAGATTATAGTCCCTGATTGACGCCGACCATTTGCCGTCGGGAGATTGTGCTCGTGATCGAGGTCTGCCCGGCCCTGTTTGCGGTCTTCTATTGGCGGCTTCTTTGATCGTTTCTTCATCAATGACCGCGTCGGCGGCCTGTTCGGTTGCCATAAACGCGAGCAACGTTTCCCCGTCTTTGTCCGTTACCAGCCAGACGTGGCCGGCAAACGTGTGCTGGCGATGCTGGTCGCCGGCGGCAACAGTGGCGTAGTGTTTTCGCTGCCCCTCGGAATCTATCCAGTAGATATCGACGTCTTTATCCGTACGATTGATAAAGGTAATCGATGTTTCCTGGCCGGTCTGCCGGCTTGACCGCCACCGGCGAAGGGGTTCGAGTGACGAGGTCGCTCGTTCGTCACTGGATGCTGCTTCGATCTCATAAGAGCTCAAATCGCATTTCCACCAACTGTTATTGTAGCTGAACGTTAGCGATGAGCCGGTTTCGTCGAATGTCAAACGGTCGATGGCGAGCTTTTCAGCCTCTATCTCCTGGTTGGTGACCTTCGACAGCGACTCTGCTAATCGTTCATGGTCGAAAGCACGATGCCGGATACCCTTGCCAGCATCAACGAAAATAAATTCTCGTTTGTTCTCAGGTAAATCGTTACGATACCAGAACCGCTTGTTGTCCTTCATCCAGTGGGCGGTTACCCGGTCTTTGAACACTTTATTGGCGGTTGTTTTACTCAGGCTCATCGCCCGCTCGTAATCGCTGCGCGTGCCCTGGGCAAAGCCGTGCTGGGCGGCAATAATTGATGCTAAAAGAACGGTTACATGGATGAATCTTTTTGGTTTGAAGAGGGTATCCATAATTTATGTATTCCTGTTACATGTTTGTATTATCTGAGGATCAGTTATTAAGCCAATTTCAATATTGCTGCCATAGACTACTCCGGCGAAGAAGCTTCGTCAACATCCGATTTTGTATGGAGATGGATAGACGTTTCGGTGCCTATCTGGTAATATAGCGAATTATCATATTGAATTATATTGTAAATCTCGATTAAAGGAGTTTATCAATGAACAGGGAAACAAAAAAAACCATCGTTGATGCAGGGTGTACATTTTTTAGCAAGAATATATCGGGTATGGCAATAATGCTGCTATTGATTTTGGTTTTTTGTATAGCTTCTGCAAACGCGGAGGTGACATGGCAGCGTAAAAGCAGTTTAACCGGAGACATGCCGATCCCAAACAACGGCAAGAAGCAAACGTGCTGTCTGATACTGGATATCGACAAAGACGGAATTGATGATTTCGTCGTGGGCGAGCGAACACAAGCGCCGTCCGTGGTCTGGTATAAGTACAACGGAAAAGGCTGGGACAAATTCGTGATTGACAATACAAGAAAAAATCCCGAGGCAGGCGGCGAGTGCTGTGATATCGACCGCGACGGCGACCTGGATGTTATCCTTGGTCAGGACTACAGCGGCAACGCCATCTGGTGGTGGGAGAATCCATACCCGGATTTCTCGAAGCCCTGGACCTGCCGGTACATCAAAAATTCTGACGGCAATAAACATCATGACCAGACCGTCGGCGACTTCGACGGAGACGGGCAGGTGGAGCTGGTTTCGTGGAATCAAGGGGCTAAAAGACTTTTGTTCTTTGAGATCCCGTCGAATCCAAAATCGACCGGATCCTGGCCGTCATCTACGATTTATGAATGGTCATCGGGGCAGGAACGGGAAGGTTTTCCATCCATCCCTGTTGATATCGACCTGGACGGTAAAATCGATATCGTCGGCGGGGGACGCTGGTTTAAACACCAGGGTGGCACCAAATTCAAGGAGAACGTTATTGACGCCGAGAAGGCTTTTACGCAGTGTGCCGCAGGCCAGTTGGTCAAGGGCGGCCGTCCTGAAGTTGTTTTTTCTCCCGGGGACATGGATGGCGATGCAAAGTGGTATGAGTGGGCCGGCGATGGATGGAAATCGCACATACTGCGTAAGGTCATCCACGGCCATACCTGTGAGATAAGAGATATCGACGGCGACGGCAACCTTGACATCTTCATCGGTGAGATGGGCAATCCAGGCGCCGGCGACGACGCCAGAACTTACATCTGGTACGGCGACGGCAAAGGAAATTTCAAAGAAACCGTTGCCTCGCACGGCCAGGGCATCCATGAAGGAAAACTCGGCGACTTAGACGGCGACGGAGACCTGGATATCCTGATGAAGCCTTATAATCATAAAACGCCCCGTATGGATATTCTGTTGAACAACGGCACACAGCGTGGTCAAGGTGGCCGAGCCATGGGTGGATGGCAGGTTCTCTTTGACGGCTCAAACCTGAGCAAATGGCAGAATGACAACGGCGGTAAACCGAACGCCGGATGGGTAATCGAGAACGGTGTGCTGACCCGCAAGCCTGATGCTGGAATGATTTGGACCAAGGAACGCTTCGGGAACTTTGTACTCGATTTGGAATTCAAGACCGAGGGCAACAGCGGCATCTTCTTCCGTACCGACAATCCGAAAGACTGCGTCCAGACCGGCATCGAAATGCAAGTCTATAAGCGTGTCGATAAGCCGGGCAAGCATAGCTGCGGTGCGGTTTACGACGCCCTTGCCCCCAGCAGGGAAATGACTAAGGACGGCGAGTGGAACCATGTCACGATTACCGCTAAGAACAATAAGATCGACATCGTGCTAAACGGCGTGCAAATCATTGATATGGACCTGAACCGATGGACCGAGCCGAATAAAAATCCCGATCCAGATGGCTCGAAGAACAAGTTCAGCACTGCCCTAAAAGATTTCAAGCGCGAAGGACATATCGGATTCCAGGACCACGGGGCAAACGTCTGGTTCAGCAATGTCCGTATCAGGCAGTTGTAAAACCGGCATTGGGATGTAGTCCAAGTTACGTAGTTGTACGAAAATAGGAAAATTTTTCTGCACCTAATCAGCGGTCGTAATTTACGAATAGGGCAGGCAATCTTGATCGGACTGTCAGAAGACTTTCTTCTTGATCATACAGATGCGCATATATAAGTGTGATGCAAACCTCCGAGTACAGGAATAGAGATGAGTTTGCTTGGCCTGAAAACCATGATATCCTTCTGCGGTGTTTGTTTAGAGCAAGGCGCTCCACGAGCCTATCATTTCTACAGTAATATCTTCCATCCCGGAGCGCAAGGTA
>Ga0307425_1001309_pt1 | contig 15046 bp, 7 predicted proteins | sample SalMarWE160330MG_FD_202152 | JGI IMG/M metagenome (GOLD analysis project Ga0307425, IMG submission 202152) | Salt marsh sediment microbial communities from the Plum Island Ecosystem LTER, Massachusetts, United States - WE1603-30 | ecosystem: Environmental > Aquatic > Marine > Intertidal zone >... | reverse complement strand
AAGATGAAGTTGGGCGAGCCCGATGCGTCCGGCCGCCGTAAGCCGGTGCCCATTCCCGGGGCGGAGTTCGAGCTGCCGGTGGACATGGTGGTGCCGGCCATCGGCCAGGAAGCGGCCCAGGAGCCTTTGCAGGCCTGCGGCGTCAAGCTCTCCCGCTGGGGCACTATCGAGGTGGATGAAGTAACCTACGAGACCTCCCGGCCCGGGGTCTTTGCCGCCGGCGATGTCCACACCGGTCCCTGGATCGCCATCGAGGCGGTGGGGGGCGGCATCGAAGCGGCGGAGTCCATTGACCGGTATCTCCGGGGAGTTGACCTGGCCGAAGGCCGGGTCCTGGGCCAGGAGGCCCACCAACGCTGGGCCGAAATTCCCAAGGACGAAGCCGGCCAGCCCCGGGAGGCCATGGCCGCCCTGCCCCCGGAGTATACCTGCAGCTGCTTTGAGGAAATTTCCCAGGGCTATAGCGAGGAACAGGCCCAGAGAGAGGCGGCCCGCTGCCTCAATTGCGGCGGCTGTTCCGAATGCATGCAGTGCCTCGAGGCCTGCCAGGTCGGGGCCATCCATCACCTGCAACCGCCCCAAACCCAGACCCTGGAGGTGGGGGCGGTGATCCTGGCCCCGGGTTTCCGGCCCTTCGACGCCAGATTGAAGCCGGAATACGGCTATGGCCGCTACCCCAATGTCATCACCGCCCTGCAATTCGAGCGCCTGCTCTCCGCCACCGGCCCTTACGGCGGTCATGTCCAACGCCCCAGCGACGAGGCCGAACCCCAAAAGATCGCCTGGATTCAGTGCGTCGGCTCCCGGGACGCCTCCATCGGCCGGGAATACTGCTCCTACGTCTGCTGCATGTACGCCGCCAAGCAGGCCATTATCGTCAAAGAGCACGACCCAAGGGTTTCGCCCACCATCTTCTTCATCGACTTCCGGGCCCAGGGCAAGGGCTTTGATCGTTACTACGAACGGGCCCGGGACGAGCATGGGGTGCGCCTCATCCGCTCCATGATCTCCCGGGTGACGGAAGACCCCCGCACCCGCGACCTGGAACTCACCTTTGTGGACGAGGACGGCCGCATCCGGACGGAATCGTTCAACCTGGTGGTGCTCTCAGTGGGGCTGAGCCCCCATCCCGCCACCAAGAAGCTGGCCGCGGTCTGCGGTATCGACACCGACCAATGGGGCTTTGTTAAAAGTCCGCCCTTTAAGGTGGTGGAGACCAGCCGCCCGGGGATCTATACCTGCGGCGTCTACCAGTCGCCCAAGGACATCCCCGAAACCGTGGGTCAGGCCTCGGCGGCGGCGGGGGTGGCGGCCACCCTCTTGAGCGAGGTCCGGGGCACCCTGCTTTCCAAGCTTGAATACCCCGAGGAACGGGATATCTCCACGGAGGAGCCCCGCATCGGCGTCTTCGTCTGCCACTGCGGCGTCAACATCGCCGGGGTGGTGGACGTAACCCAGGTGAGCGATTATGCCCGGACTCTCCCGGGGGTGGTCTATGCCGACCACTACACCTTCACCTGCGCCACCGACTCGCTGGAGGCCATGCGGCAGGTGATCGAGGAGAACCGGGTCAACCGGGTGGTGGTGGCTTCCTGCAGCCCCCGGACCCACGAGCCCCTCTTCCAGGACAACCTGCGCAAGGCCGGCCTCAACAAGTACCTGTTTGAAATGGCCAACATCCGGGACCAGGATTCCTGGGTGCACCAGGGCAATCCGGAGGTCGCCACCGCCAAGGCCAAAGAATTGGTCAAGATGGCGGTAGGGTCCGCGGCGGTGCTGGAGTCCCTGCACGATGTGCCCGTCCCGGTGATGCAGCGGGCCCTGGTGGTAGGCGGCGGCCTGGGCGGCCTGGTGGCGGCCTTGGCCATCGCCGACGCCGGCTACCGGGTCTACCTGCCGGAAATCCAGGAGCGGTTCGGCGGCAGCCTGGCCAACAATATGCGCCACACCCTGGAAGGCCATGCCACCAGGCCCTTCATTGAAGACCTGGTGCGGCGGGTGGAGGGCCATCCCAACATCCGCTGGTGGCCCGACGCCAGGATGATCAGCGTCGCCGGGCACGTGGGCAATTTCCGCAGCAAGCTGGAGTCCCCCACCGAGCAGTGGGAAATCTTTTACGGCGCCGCCGTGATCGCCCTGGGGGCGGTGGAATACCGGCCCAAGGAATACCTTTACGGCGAACACCCCCGGGTGGTGACCCAGCTGGAGATGGAAAACTTCCTGGCGGACCACCCCGACCAGTTGGGCGAGGCTCCCACCGTGGTGATGATCCAGTGCGTCGGGTCCCGGGAGCCGGAGCATCAGTATTGCAGCCGGGTGTGCTGCGGCGAAGCCGTCAAGAACGCCTTGACCATCAAAGCACTCCGGCCCCAGGCCAGGGTCTTCATCCTGTATCGGGACATCCGCACCTACGGCCTGAAAGAGATTTATTACAAGAAGGCCCGGGACCTGGGGGTTCAGTTCATCCGCTTTGAACCGGAGCGTCGGCCCGAAGTGACCGCCGATGGCGACACCCTCCAGATCTCGGTCTTTGACCAGAACCTCAAGGCTCCCATCCAGTTAAAGGCGGACTACCTGACCCTGTCGGCCGCCATCCGGCCGCATCCGGCCTCCCGGGAAATTGCCAAACTGTTCAAGCTTCCCCTGGATGCCGACGGTTTCTTCATGGAAGCCCACATGAAGCTGAGGCCCCTGGATTTCGCCAGCAGCGGCATCTTCCTCGCCGGCCTGGCCCACAGCCCCAAGTTCGTGGAAGAGGCCATCGCCCAGGCCCAGGGGGCGGCGGCCCGGGCCCTGGGCATCCTGGCTCAGGAAGAGATGTACGTGGGCGGCCAGGTGGCCTGCGTCGATCCCAAACATTGCATCATCTGCCTCACCTGCGTGCGCACCTGCCCCTATGGGGTGCCCCGGGTAGACCAGCACGAAGGCGTCGTCCACATCGACCCGGCGGCCTGCCAGGGATGCGGCAACTGTGCCAGCGCCTGTCCCCGCAAGGCCATCGAAGTGAGGCACCATCGGGACCGACAGTTTATCTCCAAGATTTGCGCCATCGAGGTGGAGGAGGTGCCGGAGGATCAGGCCGCGAGTTAGCTTTCAGCTTTCCGTCAATCTTTTTAGAAGAGCTTAGGAGAGCTTAGGAGAGCAGTTCATAAATTCGCTCACGTATGAGGGTCTTGCAAAACTCCCGGTTGCCAACCTTGGCTATCTGGTAATAGGGGAAAAACCGTTTAAGGGTGTGCCTCTACCAAAATTCACCGAAAAAAATGGGGCCGCAGGGTTTAGCCGGCGCTGTAGGGATTCGATGGGAAAACCGGGGAATTTTTCAGGCTCCAAGAGGCAATTGACAGAGGCTCAGGTGATGGCTACTGGTTGATCGTTGTCTGGTGATAAACCCACGGTCCTTTTCCAACGCATAACCATTAGAGACCATTATGGACAAGGGAAAGATTGGCGCGATTATGGTGGTGGGAGGCGGCATTGCCGGGATGCAGGCCAGCCTGGATGCCGCGGCCGCCGGTTACAAAGTCTATCTGGTGGAACGGGACATCTCCATCGGCGGGGTCATGGCCCAGTTGGATAAGACCTTCCCCACCAATGACTGTTCTACCTGCATCTTGTCTCCCAAGCTCATCGAGATGGCCCAGCATCCGGACATCGAGATCCTCACCCAGTCCCAAATTCACCGGTTGGAAGGCGAGGCGGGCCATTTCACCGTCACCATAAAGCAAAAACCGCGCTATCTTGACGCCGCCAGGTGCAAGTCCTGCGGCGTCTGCACCGAGGTCTGTCCGGTGACCCTCCCCTCGGACTTCGACGAAGGATTGGGGCAGCGTAAAGCCATCTACCGTCATTTTCCCCAGGCGGTGCCGTCTGCCTTTGCCATCAAAAAGTACGGCCGGCCCCCCTGCACCCTCACCTGTCCGGCGCGTCTCAATGTGCAGGGTTACGTGCAGCTCATTAAAGTAGGGAAATACCAGGAGGCCGTCGAACTCATCATGGAACGCCTGCCTTTGCCCGGCGTTCTGGGACGGATCTGTCCCCATCCCTGCGAAGATCGTTGCTTGCGCCGGAAGGTGGATGACCCCGTGGCCATTTGCGATTTGAAACGCTTTGCCGCCGACCGGGTGGACCTGGACAGCATTGCTCCGCCGCAGGTGGAGGCCAAGGGCAACAAGATCGCCATTATCGGCTCCGGCCCGGCGGGGCTATCCTGCGCCTACCACCTGGCCCGCCGGGGCTACCGTCCCACCGTCTTCGAGGCACTGTCCCAAGCCGGGGGCATGCTGCGGGTCGGTATTCCCGAATACCGCCTGCCCAGGCAGGTTTTGGACCGGGAAATCGACCACATCCTGCGCCATGGGGTGGAATTAAAAACCAATACGGCCCTGGGACGGGATTTCACCCTGGACGGGCTCTTTGCGGACGGCTACCAGGCCGTCTTCCTGGGGATCGGCTGCCACGTGGGCAAACCCCTCAACATCCCGGGAGAGGAGGCCGAAGGCGTCATTCAGGGTGTGGAATTTTTGCGGCGATGGAATCTGGGGGAGGCTCCCACGGCAGGGAAGAAGCTGGCGGTGATCGGCGGCGGCATCGTGGCTTTCGATGTGGCCTGGATCGCCCGGGACCTGGGTTCGGAGGTGACCATCCTCTATCCCGGGGCCCGGGACGAGATGCCGGCCTTTTCCCTTAAAACGGAGCCGGCCTGGGGGAAGGGGATGAATATTATCCCCCTGGCCACTCCCATACAGGTGATCGCCGGTCCTGATGGCAAGGTCTCAGGGTTGCTTTGCCGGAAAATGAAGCTGGGCGAGCCGGGCGCCTCCGGCGGGCGTAAGCCGGTGCCCGTCCCCGGGACGGAGTTCGAGCTGCCGGTGGACATAATTGTTCCGGCCAGGGGCCGGGAAGTGGCGGCGGGCCCCTTAAAGGATTGTGGCGTCAAGCTTTCTCCCGGGGGCGCCATCGAAGTGGACGAGGTGACCTACCAGACTTCCCGGCCGGGGGTGTTTGCGGCGGGAGACGTGCACACCGGTCCCTGGACCGCCATTGAGGCGGTGGCGGGCGGCATCGAAGCAGCGGAGTCCATTGACCGTTATCTCAGGGGGGTGGACCTGGCCGCCGACCGCACCGCGGGTAAAGAAGCCCATAAGCGTTGGTCCAAAATTCCCCAGGACGAGGCAGGCCAGCTCCGGGAATCCATGAGCGCCCTGCCGCCGGAGTATATCGGCGCCGATTCCGACAAAATCTTCCGGGACTACACCGAGACGGAGGCCCAAAAAGAAGCTGACCGCTGCCTCAACTGCGGCGGCTGTTGCGAGTGCATGCAGTGCGTGGAGGCCTGCCTGGCCGGGATTATTGACCACGGGCAACAGCCCCAAACCCTGACCCTGGAGGTGGGGGCGCTGATCCTGGCTCCGGGCTTTCGGGTCTTCGACGCCAAATTAAAGCCCGAATATGGCTTTGGCCGCTACCCCAACGTCATCACCTCCCTGCAATTCGAGCGCCTGCTCTCGGCCACCGGCCCCTATGACGGCCAGGTGAAACGCCCCAGCGACGGGGCCACCCCCGAGAAAATCGCCTGGATTCAGTGCGTCGGCTCCCGGGACGCCTCCATCGGCCGGGAATACTGCTCCTATGTCTGCTGCATGTACGCCGCCAAGCAGGCCGTCATCGCTAAATCCCAGAACCACCGGGTAGAGACCACGATTTTTTTCATTGACTTCCGGGCCCAGGGCAAGGGCTTTGACCGTTTCTATGAACGGGCCCGAGATCAGCACGGCGTGCGCTTCATCCGCTCCATGATCTCCCGGGTGACGGAAGACCCCCGGACCCGCGACCTGGAACTTACCTTTGTGGACGAAGACGGCCGCATCCGGACGGAAGAGTTTGATCTGGTGGTCCTCTCGGTGGGCCTGAACCCTCATCCCGCCGCGAAGAATATGGCGGCCGTCTGCGGCATTGCCACCGACAAATGGGGTTTCGTTGAGACTCCGCCTTTTGAGACGGTGAAAACCAGCCGCCAAGGTATCTTTGCCTGCGGCGTTTACCAGTCGCCCAAAGACATCCCGGAAACCGTGGGTCAGGCCTCGGCGGCGGCGGGGGTGGCGGCCGCCCTTTTGAGCGAGGTCCGGGGCACCCTTTTGTCCAAGGTGGTATACTCCGAGGAACGGGATGTTGCCGGGGAGGACCCCCGCATCGGCGTCTTCATCTGCCACTGTGGCGTTAATATCGCCGGGGTGGTGGACGTAGCCCAGGTAAGCGACTATGTCCGGACTCTGCCGGGGGTAGTCTTTGCCGACCACTATACCTTCAGCTGCTCCACCGATTCCCTGGAGGCCATGCGCCAGGTGGTCGAGGAGCGCCGCCTCAACCGGGTGGTGGTGGCCTCCTGCAGCCCCCGGACCCACCTCTCCCTTTTCCAGGACAACCTGCGGAAGGCCGGCCTCAATAAGTACCTGATGGAAATGGCCAACATCCGGGACCAGGATTCCTGGGTCCACCAGGGGGACCCGGAGCAGGCCACCCAGAAGGCCAAGGATCTGGTGCAAATGTCTGTGGCCCGGGCCGCCATGCTGAAACCTATCCACGAACTGGCCAGCCCGGTAAAACAACGGGCCCTGGTGGTGGGAGGCGGCCTGAGCGGTCTGGTGGCGGCCCTGACCATTGCCCAGGCCGGCTACCAGGTCTATATGCCGGAAATCCAGCCGCGCTTCGCAGGGAGTCTGGCTGATAAAATGCGCCGTACCCTGGAAGGCTACGACTATCGGCCGTTTCTGCAGGAGGTGGCCTACCAAGTGGAGGCGCACCCCAATATCCACTGGTGGCCCAACACCAAGATAACCAGGTTCTCCGGCAATGTGGGTAACTTCCGCTGCCGCCTGGAATCTTCCCAGAAGAAGTGGGAAGTGGAGTTCGGCGCCGTGGTGATCGCCACCGGCGGGCAAGAATACTCCCCCCGGGAATACCTGTACCGCGAGTCCCCCCGGGTGATGACCCAAATCCAGTTGGAAAGGTTTTTGGAAGACTCCCCCAATGGATTTAGCCCAACCTCCACCATCGTCATGATCCAATGCGTGGGCTCCCGGGAACCGGAGCATCCCTATTGCAGCCGGGTGTGCTGCGGTGAGGCCGTCAAAAACGCCATCACCATTAAGGAAATGCGGCCCCAGGCCAGGATTTTCATCCTGTACCGGGACATTCGCACCTATGGTTTTAAGGAAATCTACTATAAAAAGGCTCGAGATCTGGGAGTGCAGTTTATCCGGTATGAGTTTGAGCGTAAACCGGAGGTGACGCCGGTCAGGGGCGGCCTCATGGTTTCGGTCTTTGACCAGAACCTGAAGGCCACCATCAAGTTGAAGGCTGAATATCTGGTGCTATCCGCCGCCATCCGGCCGGACCCCATTGCCCGGGAGGTCGCCAATCTCATGAAGCTGCCCATCGATGCCGACGGCTTCTTCATGGAGGCCCACATGAAGCTGCGGCCCCTGGATTTTGGCATCAACGGCATCTTTCTCTGCGGCCTGGCTCACAGCCCCAAGTTTATCGAAGAGTCCATCGCCCAGGCCCAGGGGGCTGCGGCTCGGGCCCTGGCCATTCTGGCCCAGAAAGAGATGTACGTGGGGGGCGCCGTCGCCGTCGTCGATCCAGAAAAATGCGTCGTCTGCCTGACCTGCGTACGGGTTTGCCCCTACCAGGTGCCGGTCATTGACCACTCCGTGCCGGCGGCCTATATCGACCCGGCGGCGTGTCAAGGCTGCGGTCTCTGTGCCTCGGAGTGCCCGGCCAAGGCCATCACCCTGCAAAACGTCACTGATTCCCAGATCATTGCCCAGGGAACGGCTCTGGCTGCCGGATAACAGGAGAAGTTATGACCGATACGTGGTCTCCCAAAATCATCGGGTTTTGCTGCCACTACTGCGCTTACACCGCCGCGGACCTGGCAGGTTCGATGCGATTGCAATACCCCCCCAATATCAGGGTTATCAAGGTGCCTTGCGCCGGACGGGTGGATATTATTCACCTGTTAAAGACCTTCGAGGCCGGGATAGATGCGGTGTTTGTGGCAGGTTGCATAGAAGGGGAATGCCATTTCCTTATAGGGAACATCCGGGCCAAAAAGCGAGTCAACAAGCTCAAAAAAGATTTCGCCCAGATGGGCTTTGAACCGGAACGGCTGGAGATGTTTAACCTGTCCTCCTCGGAGGGGCCGAGATTTGCCGCCATCGTCACAGAAATGGTGGAGCGCACCCTGAAGCTGGGGCCCAGCCCCCTCAGGCAGCAGGAACGGGCTGCCTGGTTGGCCGGCCAACCGAAAGCTGCCTCGGGATAGAGACTGAGAGATTGATAGGTAACGGGGCCACGGCGCGCCATAAGGAGCTGAAATTGCAGGCTCATCAGGTCACAAGCTGACCGATGAGTGGCAAATCGAGAGGTGTTGCATGCAACTGAGGAGCATGAAATGAACTTCACCCCCAAAATCCTGGCCCTGGTGTGCACCTATTGCACTTACACCGCCGCGGATATGGCCGGGTCGGCCCGGATGCAGTATCCGGCCACCGTGCGCATCATCAAGTACCTGTGCACCGGCCGCATCGACATCATCCATATCCTCAAAGGGTTCGAAGCCGGGGCCGACGCCATCTTCGTGGGTGGGTGAGAGGCCGGCAGCTGCCATTTCCTGGAAGGAAATCTCAGAGCCCGAGAGCGGATAGAGTACACCAAACAACTGCTGGACGAGATCGGCCTGGAGCCGGACCGCCTGGAGATATTTGAGATCGCGGCGTCCGATGCCCCCAAGTGGGTGGCCACGGTTCATGAAATGACCCAACGGGTGGAGGCCCTGGGGCCCAATCCCCTGCGCCGGGGCAAGCATCTCCATCCCCAGATGCTGGAACAACTGGAGAATATGGTGCAACCATGATTATTGCCGAACGAAAACCCCTGGCCGAAATCAAGGCCATGATCAGCCCCTACAAGAAGATCCTGATCGTCGGCTGCGGCACCTGCGTGGCCGTCTGCCTGGCCGGGGGCGAAAAAGAAGTGGGGCTCCTGGCTTCCCAATTGAGACTGGCCTTGGGTCTGGAAGACAGGCGGGTGGAAATCGGAGAAATCACCGTGGAGCGCCAGTGCGACGTGGAATTCCTGACGCCCCTGTGTGATTTCATCATCGACTATGAGGCCATCATTTCCATGGCCTGCGGCGCCGGGGTGCAGTTTCTCAAGCAAATTTGCGGCCTGCAGCCCATCTTCCCCGGGGTGAACACCACCTTTATCGGGGTCAACAATGAGGTAGGATACTATACGGAGCGCTGCCGGGCCTGCCATACCTGCTACCTGGGGGTCACCGGGGCCATCTGCCCGGTGACCATGTGTCCCAAGGGCCTCCTCAACGGCCCCTGCGGCGGTACCCTGAACGGTTATTGCGAGGTGCATCCCGAAAAGGAGTGCGCCTGGAGCCGGATCCACCACCGCCTGGAGCTGGAAGGGCGGGTGGATACCATGCGGCAGATCTTGCCCCTCCATGCCCATGACCGCACCACCACCCCGGGGACAGTGATCCACCCGGCCTATAAAAAGAGATACGGCACCAATGAGTAAATTTCGGGAAACTTTGGAAGCGGGCGCCTTTCCGGTGGTGGTGGAACTCAAACCCCCCAAAGGCACCGGCGTGGACGAGATGCTGGCCCCGGTGAAGCCCCTGGCCGGACGGGTGACGGCCTTCGGCCTGCCGGACAACGAACACGCCAGGATGCGCCTCTCGGCCCTGGCTGCGGCCCGGTTGGTCAAAGAGGCGGGCGGGGAACCCCTGCTCACCCTCACCTGCCGGGACCGCAACCGCCTGGCCCTGGAGAGCGACCTGTTGGGAGCCGCGGTCCTCGGTGTAGAAAACCTCCTGCTGGTGAGCGGTGATTACGTCACCCTGGGGGACCACCCCCAGGCCAAGCCGGTGTACGACGCCGACTCGGTGCAACTGCTGCAAGTCGCCCGGGGGCTGTCGGACGGGCATGACAGCGCCGGCCTGCCTTTAAAGGGCAGCCCCGCCTTCTTCCTGGGGGCGGTGGTCATCCCCGAAGCCGAACCCCTGGCCCCCCAGCTCATCAAGTTCGAAAAGAAATTGACCGCCGGGGCGCAATTTTTCATCACTCCCCCGGTCTTTGACCTGGATAAACTGCGCCGGTTCCGGGAACACCTCCCGGCCACCCCCATCAAGCTCCTGGTCAGCGTCAAGGTCCTGGGCGCCGATGAAATCGCCCGGGCCGCGGCCGGCCGATGGAGCAAGGTCTATTCCCTGCCCCCGGACCTGGTGAAGGACCTGGGCGGCAAAGAGCCCGAGGAGATCATGGCCGGGGGAGTGGCCGCCGCCGGCCGCCTGGTGCAGCAAATTAAGCAGGAAAAGCTGGCGGACGGCGTCTACCTCAAGGCCAAGGGGCGGACGGACCTCTTGACCAAAATCCTGGAAACCGCAGGATTATAAAGCCCGGAGGCCAAAAGGCGAAGTAACCAGGGTTATGACCGCCCTGGTCGCCCCGGACGGCTTTCCTTAACCAGACGGATTTGCGAAATAATCATGAATAACCTGAAGCAGTTTACGGTGGTGGTCTTGGGCGGCGGCATTGCCGGGATCAGCGCCGCCCTGGAGTTGGTCCGCCTGGGGCATGAAGTCGCCCTGGTGGAAAAGAGCCCGTTTTTCGGAGGGCGGGCGGCCAATTTGAGCTGCATGGCCACCGATATTTGCCAGAAGTGCGGTGCTTGCCTGGTGGAAGAACGCCTCAAGGATCTCTTTATGGCGCCGGATGTCCGCCTTTACCCCCTTACCACCCTTACCAAGGCCAGCCGGGAAAATGGGTTCTTCCACCTCACCTTCAAGCGGCAGCCCCGGGTAATTGACCCCTATTATTGTGTGGACTGCGGCCTCTGTTATGACGAATGTCCGGCCGTATCCCAGGGAGCGATTATTCAGGCCGCCTCCACCCTGAATCATCCCCGTTATGCGGTGATCCCGGAGAATTGCCTCTATTTCCGGGACGGCTCCTGCCAGGTCTGTCAGCAGGTCTGCCGGGATGCGGCCAATGCCATTGATCTGAACCGGCCCGAGGACTCCCTGGACCTGAAAGCCTCCGCCGTGGTCCTGGCTACCGGCTATAACCCGGCCGACCCGTGCTCCCGGCCCCACTATGGTTACGGCCGGCTCCCCCAGGTGGTTACCGCCTTGGAGTTGGAGGAGATGCTCCGGGTCAGCGGCGAACTCAAACGCCCCGGCGATGGCGGGCCGGTACGGCAGGTGGCCTTTATCCAATGCGTCGGCAGCCGGGACCAACTGCACCCGTATTGCTCCCAGGTATGTTGCGCTTACACCTTGAGGCTGGCAATCCTGTTAAAGCACCGGCTGCCGGACTCCGAGGTCACCACCTTCTATATGGACCTGCAAAACATCGGCCGCAAAACCGCCCAATTTCGGGCGGTAGCCCGGCATGACGTTAAGATGGTGCGGGCCTTGCCCGGCGACCTCTGTGAAACTGCCGAGGGCAGGGTCAAACTCCGCTACCTGGGGGAAGACAGCGGCCTCCCCCTGGAAGCCGCCTTCGACCTGGTGGTCTTATCCGTGGGCATCTCTCCCGGCGCAGATAACGCCGCCCTGGCAGCCTTGCTCCAAGTGGAGTTGAACCCGGAAGGGTTTTTTGAGGCCGCCGACTCGCAGCATCGTTCCTTAACGCAGCAACCAGGGCTTTTCCTGGCCGGCACCGCGTCAGGCCCCCGGGACATCGCCGGGAGTATCACCCAGGCGGTGGGCACGGCCCGACAGGTGAGCCTGTATCTCCAGGGTAAATCATGATCATCACGCAAGAGATCGAAATCATTTTGGCCCACGGGATGGATTTGAACGTCTCGGGTCTGGATTATCACCGGCTGGGCCTGTGGGCCGGCAGTGTGCATAACGCCCGGGCCCTGGCCTTAAACCCGCTTTTGACCACGGCCGAATTGAAGGAGCGCTTACAGGCTTTTCTCTATCATGGCGAAGATCGCCCCATTGTGGTGGCCGCGGTGTCACCCTATCGCCGCGCCCGGGCCATTAGGAAACTCCTCATAGAACATTTTCATAAGAACCCGGAACTTATCGCCGAAGTGGATCTCCAGGAAGCCCTGGACCACCCGGACCCCCGTCTCTGCCACATCAAGGCCCAAAACTTGATCCTCATGACCGCCGCACAGCTCTGCCGGGCTAAGCCATTGACCACCATGGAAGTTCCGGTAAGTAACCAGGTGCTGATCTGGGGCGATTCTTTTCCGGCCTTGCAGGCCGCCCGGGATCTGGCCGACCTGGGTCATCCGGTGCTTCTGCTTACCCCCAATTCCTCCTTGAGCCCCCTGACTCCTGGGGCCCCCCTGACTCAGGCCCCCGAGGCGGGATTGGCTGCTCTCATCCAGCAGGTGCAGTCCCATCCCCTGATCCGGCTGGCCTTCGATGCTAAGATAAGGGAATGTCAGGGCATCCCGGGAGATTTCCGGGTCCGTTATCAGAGACCTGATGAGGTCCGGGAAGAGAAGATCGGGGCGGTGATCTTGGCGCCGGAACTGCATTTGCAGCCGGGGCAAGTTGCCGCCCTGGCGATATCCCACCCCAAGGTCCTCACCCTGACCCGGCTGGAGAAACTCCTGGCCGCCCCGGATGAGATGGCGGCGCACCTTGACCCCAAGGCCCCCAGCCTCAAGGTGGCCTTTCTCAGCAGCGACAGCCATCCCCTGGCCCTGCGCCGGCTCCTGAGCGCCGCCCGCCAAGTGCTTTCCCGGGACAACTGCCTGGCCTTTCTCTTTACCCGGGATGCCAAGGTGGGGGCCCCGGATATGGAGGCCGCCCTGGAGGAGGCCCAGAATGCCGGGCTCATCGTCTTCAAGCTGCCCCAGTTTCCCAAATTCTCCCGGACAGATGACCGGCTGCGCCTCACCTTTTTTGATCCGGTGATGCACGGGGAAGAGACCCTCTCCTGCGACCTGGCGGTCCTGGAAGAGGTCTACCGGCCTGCCGCCGGCAGTTTCGCCCTGGCCAAAATGCTCAACATTTTTCCCGGCCCCATGGGCTTTTTCCAGGGGGACAACGTCCGCCATCTCCCGGTGATCACCAACCGCCGGGGCATTTACGTGGCGGGGCCGGGCCGCGCCGTCATGGACCTGGGCCAGGCCTTGGCCGAAGCCGACGCCGCGGTCTCGGAAGTTCAAATCCTCCTGGGGCAGGGCTCGGCCCTGGCCCCCCAAGGGCGGGCGGTGGTCGACCGGAGCCGCTGCATTCTGTGCCTCACCTGCCACCGCCTCTGCCCCCACGGCGCCGTCACCTGGGACAACCGGGCCATCATCAACGAACTGGCCTGCCAGGGCTGCGGGGTGTGCGCCGCCCAGTGTCCTAACGAGGCGATTCAGATCCACAACTTCACCGACGACCAGGTGGTGGCAGCCCTGAACACCTTCGATCCCCGCCTCACTCCCCGGATCATTGCCTTCATGTGTAAGAATTCCGCCTGGGACGCCTATCATGCCGCTTTAAGGAGGGGACACGTCACCCTGCCCCTGGGTTTCACCCCCCTCAAAATGCCCTGCGCCGGCAAGATGGATATCGACTACTTCCTCAGGGCCTTTGCCGCCGGGGCCGACGGGGTGATGGTCTTGGTCTGCCACCAGGACAACTGCAAATCCCAGAAGGGTACGGAGCTGGCCCTGTGGCGGGTGGAGCGGGCCCAGGCGATGCTGGCCGAAGCCGGGGTTGATCCCCGGCGGCTGGTCTTCAAAACCCTGGCCGCCAACGACCCCCAGGATTTTCTCGATACGGTGCACCACTTCTCTGAGATCCTGGGGTCCCTCAAGGCCGCCTGAGGTTTTCACTCCAGCGGGAACGGGCGACTTCCGGGTCGCCCCGGTCTTTCTCACCCCACGGGAAAATCCGCCTCATGCCCACCCGGCACCCCGGGCCGGATAGGGGCCGGTGGCCGTTGGGCTTGGACGAGAACCTGGACGCCTTGACATCAATATTTGACCGTATGTTTGACCGAATGGGGGGGAACTAATCTGGCCTGAAAGGCTGCACCCCACCGCCTGTTCCTTTTAATGAGGCAATTTGCCCCCCAAGAGCCCCCTTTTTAAGGAAGCCGGGGGAAATCGAGGTGAATTAGAGTATAATAGACAAAATCCCCCTGACGATCGAGAATTAACTGTATAAGCTATGCGCAGGCTTACGACTCTAGGGCGGCAGTCGGCCTTGGGTGCAGAATCCCGGGCCATTTTTTTAAGCCTTCAGAATTCCCCTCCACCCATGATATCTTATAAAAATTCGGGAAAGTTCCTGGATCCTTAAACAATTCTTTAGACCCGGCCGGAAGAGCCAACATTGAGAAGAGGTGCTTATGGGGCTCTTGATGCCAGAAAGGATGTTCGCCGGTTTGCCCTCAGCCCGGTTATTCAAGCACAAGCATCGGCCCCTAGTTCTCATTTCGCTAGCCGCGGCCTTGCTGTTGACGCCTGACCTTGCCTGGGCCAGCAGCAGCAGCGGTGGCCACGGCCTGGTGGCAGCCATCGGCATCTGCATCATCGCGGCCACGGTTCTGGCCTACCTGGCCCACCTGTTGAAGCAGCCCCTGCTGCTGGCCTATATTGCCACCGGGGCGGCCATCGGCCCCCAATTTGGCTTCGGCTGGGTGAGCAGTGATGCTGATATCAAGGTTATTTCGGAAATCGGCCTGATTCTTCTGCTGTTCATGATCGGGCTGGAGCTGGACCTCAAGAAGTTAAAAGCCGCGGGCAAATCCCTCATCACCACCGGCATTTTCCAGTTCATCCTGTGCGCCGCCATGGGCCTTGGCTTCTTCATGCTCATCGGGTTCACTATCGGTGAACCTTTTGAATATAGAATTTTTGGTGTGAAGGTCCTGGGCGGCCATTACGATCTGCTTTACCTGGCCGCTTGCATGGCGCTCAGCAGCACCACTATTGTGGTGAAACTGCTCTATGATAAGTTTGAACTGGACACCTTAGCCGGCCGACTCACTGTCGGCGTCCTGGT
>Ga0307425_1001308_pt1 | contig 15050 bp, 13 predicted proteins | sample SalMarWE160330MG_FD_202152 | JGI IMG/M metagenome (GOLD analysis project Ga0307425, IMG submission 202152) | Salt marsh sediment microbial communities from the Plum Island Ecosystem LTER, Massachusetts, United States - WE1603-30 | ecosystem: Environmental > Aquatic > Marine > Intertidal zone >... | reverse complement strand
CGATCATTGGGATTTTCGCCGCATGTATGTGATCGATCGCTTCCAGCGTCTGAGTCATGATTCCGTCATCTGCGGCAACAACGAGGATAGCGATATCCGTCGCCTTCGCGCCGCGGGCACGCATGCCGGTAAATGCCTTGTGCCCCGGCGTGTCGATAAACGTAATCGCTTGCCCGTGCAGGTCGGCCTGATATGCCGCTACCCCTTGCGTGATTCCGCCTGCCTCGCGCGATGCTAGGTGAGAATCTCGTATCGCGTCGAGAAGCGTGGTTTTACCGTGATCTATGTGGCCGAGGACCGAGACAACCGCTGGACGGGAAACGCCCGTCGTGGCAGGCTTTGTCGGCTTCGCTTTTGCTGCTTTGCCCTCTCCTCTTTCTTCCGGTGGGGGCAACGTCTCTTCTTGATATATGTTCAGGATAAGCGCATATTCCTCTTCATCGACCGTGTTCGCCGCCTTGAGATCGGGCATCCCCATCTCAGCCAGCTTGGCGATCAATTCCTTGCTGGTAACGCCAAATTCCTTTGCAATCTCGTATACTCTCTTCCTCGTCACGCCTATCCCTCACTTAGTTTTCGCAGATACAAATAGCAGTGGAGACTATACTCGATTGGACAAGACCCGTCAAACAGCTTCCGAAGAGAGTTTGGAAGAGGGCGGTGTTACCGCAGCAGGATGAATAGGACAAGCGCGATGATGGCACCCCCGCCGACTACCCACAAGAGAATCTTCAGGCTGAGGAATCGCAAATGCCGTTTCTGCTCGGCTGAGAGGTCGCTCTTGCGCGGATGACGAAGCTCGATCCGTTGGGATTTCTTATATGTTTTGACAAATAGTGATATCTTTCTCTGCCTCTTGTATACCACAGCGAGGTTGTGCATTGCGTTCGCGTGATGTGGATCCATCTCCAGCGCCCGCTTGTAGGCATACTCAGCTCTGCCGAGATCGTCGCCATCAATGTAGATGTTCCCCAGCCGGTAGTAGATCGCCTCCTTTCTTATTCCATATCGCAATGCTTCCACAAGGAGCGCGATTCCTTCCTTGTATTCTTTCTTCTTGCGCAGCCCTTCGGCTTCACTGATCGCCTGATCCACAAACGCCTGCTGCTCTTCAGGCGTCTGTAGGATTGTTGTCTTCTCTGTGCTCATCCAGCCACTCCCTGACTCTCTTGATGTCCATCCACGCGAGATATTTAGGGCTTCCTTTACTTCTCGATGGGTTCCGCAGCAGGTAGCTGGGATGGAACATCGGAAAGATCGCAATCTCGCCGCGCCATGGCAAGAAACTCCCGTGGATGCGCGTAATCCCCCCTGCGTCAGATACGAGCCACTGCGTCGGCGTGTTTCCCAAGGTAATGATCAGGCCGGGATTGATGAGGGCTATCTGCGCTTCCAAATAGGGAGAGCACATCTCCATCTCTTTCTTCGCCGGGACACGGTTTCCGGGTGGCCTGCACTTCACTACATTCGTGATGTACACTTCCTGCCGCGAGATCCCAACCGAGGAGAGGACTTCGTCGAGCAGTTGCCCTGCCGGTCCGACGAATGGGCGTCCCGTGCTGTCTTCCACTTCACCCGGGCCTTCTCCTACCAGCATCACGCTCGCCTGTTGCCCACCTTCACCGAACACTACATTGGTGCGTGTATCGCTCAGCGGACACTGAATACAACGCTTCACCCGCTCCTCTAACGCAGCCAGTGTCAGAGAATAGGAAGCTTTGGTACGATTCATTGCCCTCCTCGATCGATCTCTTCAACACGGAGAAGGGATAAGGACGAGCCTGTCAACATACAGAAGCGGGCAACGGGACTCGAACCCGCGACCCTCAGCTTGGGAAGCTGATGCTCTACCACTGAGCTATGCCCGCAACACTCGTATTGTAGCACGAGTCAGTGATCGCAACAACCTAGTCCCGCAGGGCCTCTAGGGCAGGCAGGCCCTTTCCGCGCAACAGCGCGAGGCATGCCCCGCCGCCGGTGGAGATCCATGAGATCCCTTTCGATACGCCCAGCTGCGCCACCGCCTCTCCCGTTTCTCCGCCACCGACAACTGTGAACGCATCACTCTCTGCCAGTGCTTTCCCGATTTCGCGTGTTCCGGTTGAGAACGGTGCGAACTCAAACGCTCCCAGCGGACCCGCCCACACGATGGTTCTTGCCTTGGAAATCTGCTCGCGGAACGTGCGCACCGTCTCAGGCCCAATGTCGAGCCCCATCGAATCCGCAGGGATTTCATCTGCTGCGGATACCGACGCATCCGCACCATCAGACAATTCATGCGCAATCACCACATCCTGAGGTAAGACAATCGGGACGTCACGTTCTTGTGCATTCTGGATCACAAGCTCAATTTCCCCGAGAAGCGATTCATCAACAATGGAACCGCCCACATCGATCCCCTTGGCACGCAGAAACGTGAACGCGACACCGCCTCCAATCAGCACGGCGTCGACGCGGCCTACCAGGTCGCGCAGCGCCCCCAGCTTGCTCCTCGCCTTCTTCCCGCCGATGATCGCGATATATGGATGTTCCGGGCCATCAGTAAGGCGCGCAAGCGCCTCTATTTCCTGCTGCACGAGGATCCCCGCATAGGACGGAAGATAATCTGCTATTCCCAAAGTCGATGCGTGAGCGCGGTGCAGGGTGGCGAATGCGTCGTCTACATAGACGTCACCCAAGCTCGCCAATTCGCGAGCAAAGCCTGCGTCGTCCGCGGCTTCTTCGGGGAAGAAACGGACATTCTCCAGCAGAACTACGGACCCAGGTTCCCATTCGGCGATCGCCTGCTTGACTTCGTCTCCCACGCAGGATTCGAGCTTACGAACCGAATGACCGAGGAGCTCCTGAAGGCGGTCGGCCACCGGATCGAGTCGCAGCTCCGGAACTACTTTCCCCTCCGGGCGTCCGAGATGACTGATGATAATCGGCATCCCGCCGCGGTCGAGGATATTCTTCAGCGTGGGGAGCGACGCACGAATGCGCGCGTCATCAGCTACCCTTCCCTCGGCAAGCGGAACGTTGTAGTCTACGCGTACAACCACCCTCTTACCTTCCACCGCCGCGTCTTGCACACGTCGCAACCGGTCGAGCAGACTACCCATCGGCTCCCTCCTTATCTCTTGTAACCGATTGAACCCAATTACCAACGCGATTATAATCGTCTACGATGAACAGTCAAAACCTGATCCTCCTTGGGATCGGCCTCTTTGTCGCCCTGATCGTCGCCGCCGTAGCCTTCGACCAGGCTTTCCTTGCCAAGAACGATCCGATGGATCCGGGAGGCCTACTGGCCAGAACTACGACAGCATTTGAGCGAATTAAGGACCTGGAGACCGTCCTTGAGGTCACAAGCGCCGGCGAAGAAGAGACACCTTTGCGAATGAGGGTGTGGTACATCAGCGGCCCCGATCCGGCGCTGAAGCTACTCTATCTGGACCCCTCGTCGATGAAGGGCGAGGTGTATACTGTCGACCGCGATCTGCTCTCTCACTACATTCCGCAAGAGAATCTCACGGTCATCAAACGGTGGGCCGGATTCCCTCTTTCGGAGCTGGGGATGGCGAGCTTCGACCTTAGCGGTATTGAAGCCGACTGGAAGGCGGGCAAGGTTACTCTGCGAGTATCACAGAACATACCACGCTTTGATACCGATCTATTCCCAACCACGCTTCTCCTCACAGACACGCTTGCCGGTTGCACTCAGTGGGCGCCGTTTTCGATATCTCTCGGCGAAGATCTGAGAGCGAGCCTGCTTCCCAGCATATCAGGAGTGGCAAGCGACACGGATAGCAGCCCGATACCAGGGGGATTCGTATTGCAGGTTTACGATCGCAAGTCGGGGCAGCTCACAAAGATGATCTGGATCGATAGGGAAACATTCCTTGTGAAGCAGATTGTTCTGTTCTCGGATGGTGTGCGCACGATGAGCATCTTTGCGTCACAGATGATCCTAAACGGCGGGATAAATCGCGACGAGATACTGGTCCTGCCTCGAGGAACCGAACTGATCCGCAGCTAGCCGATCAGGCGCTTGAACTGCGCCAAGTGCATCTTGGATTCGACGAAGTCCTGGAATTCGTCCTCCTCAGCAAACGGCGATTCAATCGCCGAGGCTTCAAATACCTCGTCATCTATGTAGATCGGACTCCCGACGCGCAACGCCAGGGCAAGGGAATCGGAAGGGCGAGCATCGATCTCCACCATGTTCCCGCTTGAGTCTTCAAGAAAGATCGAAGCGAAATACGTTCCCTCCTCCAGTCCGCTGATAACCACTTTCTGCACATTGCCGGCCAGATCGTCGATTATCGTCTTCATCAGATCGTGTGACAATGGTCGAGGAAACGGCCTGCTCTGCAGGCTGAAGGCAATCGACATCGCCTCGGACTCACCGATCCAAATCGGCATTGCCCTGTTCGAGTTTCGATCCTTGAGAAGGATCACAGGGGCATTGTTGAATGGATCTACTAGTAGCGCCTTGATCTCCGCCTCTCGCATGCTCCTCTCCTCCGCTCTATTCGCGCGTCGTTGGCGATACATTATAGCAATCCCTCGCCTAACAGACAACGACCACGGTTGCCGGCATCGATCTTTTCCCCGTATTATCAACATACCATGAACAATAGAACTGATGAGATGTTCGATCTTCGTTACGACCAGGCAGGCATGCTCCATGTCCTCGACGGCTTCCCAACGCAGTGCGCGGAGGCAATCCGCCAGGGAGAGAGTTTTGCTTTTCCACAAACCAACCAACTCGACAGGGTGCTCGTATGCGGAATGGGAGGCTCCGCAATGGCAGGCGACATCGCCCGCAGGTTCGCGAGAGTCCCCATTTCCGTCAACCGAAGCTATACCTTGCCGGCATTCGTCGATCACCGGACGCTCCTCGTCGCAATCAGCTACTCGGGGAACACCGCTGAAACCATCTCTTCGCTGGAGCAAGGCATTGCGGCTGGTATGCCCGTTCTGTGCATCTCAAGCGGTGGAAAGCTGTCGCAGATTGCACGAAAACAGGGGCTTCCGTTTCTTCAGATTCCAAGCGGATATCAACCGCGAGCAGCCATGGGCCACCTTGCGCTACCGCTACTGGCTATCCTTGCACGCCTCAACCTTGCATCCGGAATCGATGCGGCAAGTAACATGATTGATGTCCTAGAGCAGATTAGGCAAGAGGCGACCGCAAACGTCAACGCGGAAGACAACCCGGCCAAGAAACTCGCACGCTCCCTGCACGGGCGGGTTCCGATTGTCTATGGCACGGCAGGTAACACCGACCTCGTCGCAATGCGGTGGAAAACGCAGATTAACGAAAACGCGAAACAACCAGCATACTGGAACGCCTTCCCTGAATTGAACCACAATGAAATCCTCGCGCTTGTCCGGAACGATCTACTGGCAAACCCGTTCATCATCATGCTGAAGAATTCACTTGACCACCCGGAAAACCGTGTCCGAATGAACATCATGGGCGACTTGTTCGCCGAGCGCGACATCCCCAATATCGAGGTCGCGGCCGCAGGAGAAAGCGAACTGGCACAGGTGATGTCGCAGATATACTTTGGAGATTATGTCAGCTATTACCTTGCGTTGGCAAACGGCCTTGACCCCAGCCCGGTGGAGCTGATCGAACGGTTCAAGGTCCGGCTCTCACAGCAGATTGCCGGCGCTTCCTAACTGGGAGTCTGCCGTGGGTTCGCCCACACGGCAATAAGATAGAGATCCGCCACGTTCGTCCCGGTGGGTCCGATGACGATGAGATCACCGGAAGTAGCAAGAGCGTGATAGGAATCGTTTCGCTTAATTGATTCCTCGGGAACGGTCCCGACGGAAAGCAGACGCGCCGCCGTGGATCCGTCCACCATTCCTCCGGCGGCATCCGTAGGACCGTCGCGGCCATCGGTAGCGACGGCGGCAATCACGATGTCGTGAAGCCCGACGATGCCGGTCGCCGCCGCCAGAGCAAACTCCTGATTGCGGCCGCCTTTCCCACCGCCGGTTACCGTGACTGTCGTTTCACCCGCGGCCACAATCAGCGCGGGTAGAGGGACCGGCCCCTGAGTGCTCGCCTCTTCTCGCGCAATCGCCGCGAATACCCGCCCCACCGTACGGGCCTCCCCCTCAAGAGTAGTGGTAAGGAGAAGCGCGTGATATCCGAGCTGCTCCGCTGCTTCCACGGCGGCCACGGCCGCACTTGTCCCCGAGCCGACGATTACACTCTTGACGCGCGCCAACGCCGCATCACCCGCTTTCGGCGTTTCCGGTACCCCGCCCCGTATTCCCGCCGTGACATGATCACGAACGGATTGCGGCACTTCGTCCCACAGCCCATACCTCCTGAGTATCGAGGCAGCCTCCGAGAAAGTTGTCGGGTCGGCGACGGTTGGTCCGGAGGCAATGCCTGTCAGCGGGTCGCCAGGGACATCGGAAAGGACCAGAGTAAGAACCTGTGCCGGGTATGCTCGTCGTGCCAGCTGTCCGCCCTTGAGTTGCGACAGGTGTTTGCGCACCGCGTTTGTTTCCTCGATCTTGGCCCCCGACCGGATAAGAAGCTCATTCGTCGCGGCGAGCTCCGCAATGGTGATTCCCGGTACGGGCAGGGAAAGAAGCGCCGATCCTCCGCCGGAGATGAGAACAATCACCAGATCTTCTTCTTGGGCATCCTCCACCAAACCCGCGATTCGCTCGGCTGCAGCCAATCCGCGTGCATCGGGAATCGGGTGCGACGCTTCAACGACCTCAATACTCCGAGTGGGTACCTTGTACCCGTCGGCGGTAACGACTACCCCGTCAGAGATTCTTCCATCCAGGATCCCCTCAAGTGATGCAGCCATGCCTGCCGACGCCTTACCCATACCCACAACTACGATTCGATGCACGCGCGCAAGATCGATCGACAGATCACGCACGATTAGTCTCCCTTCACTGACTGTAACGCTCTGAAGACACCTCTGTGGAGACACCGCCTCCAATGCGGCATTCACGATGTGTCTAAGGTGAGATCGAAGATCCCCGGTAGAGATCATCGTTCATCCAGGAGGTGCCGATACTTGCGGAAAACATCAATCTGTTCCTGTATGTGAGTTTCCGCTTCCTCATCGCTCATCGTCTCGGTCTCTTGAACCAGACTCAGGAACCGCCCCTGCCACAGTACGCGTAGAACGTCGAGGACGGCGAGATCATGAGTAGCCGTGAAGGCGTTAATCGCCAGGTAGACGGCCTTTACCCACAGTGTGAGCGGAAACCGAAATTCCTCTGGTGGAGCCGCATAGACCCGCTCCAATTCTTGACCGACCTCCGCGAGGAACTTTGACTTGCCACGAACCAGTTCATCGTACTTCGTATGAAACTGACGATAAATCCCGACCTTATCGACAACAAGCGCCTGTGGCCGTAGGGATGGGATCTCTCCCCATCTCTCGACTTGTCTCACTGCGTCGACGACCTTGATGTACGAGCGATAATGGCTGATCAGACGGAACAGGGACCCCACGACCTGGTAGAACATCGGGACAAGAAGCGTCTCCGGGTCCGCGTACTGCTTGGTCGATTCGTGTTCCTTAATCCCCAACACTGCTTCGACAATCTTCGCGCTCTCCGCAGCGGCGACCAGAGTCATGAAGATGTCAATGCCGAATGCTGCCGGGAATAGCGGGTGGCGCAGGAGCCGCTCTACAAGACGATCGGAAAGACCGTATTCACCTCCGATCGGCTGTCGCACGCCAAGTCCGAACAAGACATTGGTCAATGGATAGGCGATCTGATTGGTGATCACCCCGTCGTAGCGATGGCGAAGGTAGTAAGGAACAACCAAATCGTTCCCCGCGATGATCGGCTCCGTAAGGCGTTTAATCCAAACGGGCTCGATGCTCGTCAGATCACCATCAACAAGCGCGACGGTGGGCGCACACCACTCCCGTGCAGTCTCAAAGATAGTCTTTACCGCACTTCCCTTGCCAATATCGCCTCTCTCTGTCAGCACAATCTTTTCATGCTCAGTCGGTGTGGCCTGTGCGAGTTCTCTGGTTCCATCGGTTGAGAAACCGTCGGAAACGACCAATAGCCCGCGCTTCTCAGGGGAAAACCGCGTCAAACCTTCGTCTGCCGCCTTAAGAACATCCGTGATTGTCGCGGCACAGTCTTTTGTTGAGATTCCAATAACAATATCCGTTGAATTATCTGTCATCTATTCCTCTTCTTTGTTGTTGTTCATTCTTTTCCTGCACTGACGAGGACTCCATGTAGGCGGTTCTCGAGGCTCTCCAGACTGTAGAACTCAGCCCCTAGCTGGAAGTTTCGTTCAGTCATCGCACTGCGAGACGGGCGGTTGATGAGAACCTCGACAGTTCTCTCGGCCGCTCCCGCGATCGCGTTTTCACCCACGAAAACTAATCCTTCATCGTCTCTGCCTTCGATTTTCCCTCCCAAGGAGATCACGTCGAATCCTTTCCGCTTGATGTCGCTCTGATAGACGGGGTATTCGAAGAGGACGATGGGAAGTCGGGCGCGGATTGCCTCCAGAAACTGGTTCCCCCAACCTTCGAGGAGTGAAGGGTAGGTAACAATGTCTGCAAAGACGTAGCAGTCCCACAGAGAGTAGACCCGGCGCCCGTCGGTCTCTTCGCGACGCACGCGCACGCGATCGCTGATGAAACGAGCCTCGATACCCATCTTCTTTGCCTTCCGTTTCAGCCGGTAGAGGTAATCTTTCGCAGGATCCTCAGAATATCCCGCTAAGACGAGAACGATTTGGCTGTCTTCTTCGAACCGTCTCCCGTCATAAAGGCCTTCTTCTTCCAGTTTCTCACGATATCGCCGCCTATTCATCTCCGCCACAAGATCTATTGCCAGTTCGATTCCCTTTCGTTCCACAACCCGTGTCGCTTGGAGAACGACTATGTCGTTTTCTTCTACGTCGATCGATTCCCTAAATCCCTGGTTGTATGCGTCAACACTCCACGGAGTGCCGCGGAAGTCAAACACGTTGGGGATGATGCTCGCATTGATCCCCTTCCGTTCCAGAAGTTCCCTCTGCGCCAGGCGATTGATCGTCACATGGGCGATAAGCGGGTCACTGGGCGGGAGGTATTCTTGGACTATTCCGATAGCAGCTTCACCGGTAGGCGAGGCGGTCCCCCCGCCTCTTTCCCAATAGAAGTCGTGGTGGTGCGCGACAGCTGGAATCCCGAGCCTTCGGACAACCCGCGCAGAAGCAACCGCCGCTGGCAGATTCGCCCCCAGAGACCAGATGTTGTCCACAACGAGAAGCTCAATCCCTTTGTCGTTCACAAACGCCTGCAGCGCACGCTCGATCGTCTCGCTCAGGGCAAAGATATCCTCCTCGAGTTTTTCCACACTCTCGTAGTCTTCCAGCCGGTAGAAAGCGTTCCGCGACATCCGCTCAACGTCTTCACGATGGTGATACAGCTCCTTGATGAGGAATCCCTCCGTTTTGCCGAGGTCACCCGCACAGAAGTGCACTGTGTGCCCGAGTCTGTTCAAGACGGACATCCATTTATCCATCTCCAGGGAGACCCCATCCGTGTCTCCCACTTTGTAGTGACAAAGGCCGATCGTGGTCATAGCGTTCCTTTGGTTTTGCAGATCCGGATTCCTTCGATTCTCCAAACACTCCTATCCCTTCACGCCGCCGGCAGTCAATCCCTCTTCCAAGAATCTCTCCAGCGCAAGGAACAGGATCACGACGGGAATCGTCATGATGGTGGATGCAGCCATGACAACCTGAGGTCGCGGATCAGGAGAATTGTAGATGGCGTTGATCTTGATCGGCATAGTAAACATCGACTGGCTGTTCAAGAACACAAGTGCATACAGGAACTCATTCCACGCAATCATGAACGTATATATGGCAACCGATACCAATGCGGGAATCGACAAAGGAAGCGTGATTCGCCAGATCACGCTAAACCGGCTGCATCCATCAATCAGGCTGGCCTGCTCAATCTCGGCAGGGATAGTACGGAAGTAATTCGCCAGCATATAGAGCGCCACCGGCAGGGTCTGGGCCAGATAAGTGACGATTAGTATCGGCAGATTGTCTTGCACGCTGAACCCCATACTTCTCCCGATCTGCGCCAGCATGGCAAACAGCGGGATAACAAGCAACACCGCCGGGAAAAGGTACACAAGCAAGATGCCATTCAGCAGAATCGACTTCCCCTTGAAGCGCAGCCGAGCCACAGCGTACGCCCCAAACGTGGAGATGATGACAGCGATGATCGCCGTTGGCACAGCCACTTTGATGCTGTTCAGAATGTTGGCGCCGAAGTTTTGAAAATCTGGAGAATTCGGATCGAACAACTCCTTGTACGCGTCCAGACGCAGCGCGCTGGGCACGTATGCCGGTCGTCTCCCGCCAATCTCGGAGAACGACTTGAACGAAGAACTGACCATCCAGTAGAAGGGAAACAGGATGCTCGTCAGAAAGAAGACGAGAACAAGCGCGAAAATGAATCGTGGCCAAGTGATTGATTTCGCAAGGTGATCGATCAGACTTAACCGCTTGTTGTCTTGAGATCCGGTTCCGCTCTTTCTCACGGCTCCTTCTCACCCCCTCTCTCGCATAACGGTGCGCGTGTACACGACGAGGAAGATAACCAGGATCGCCAGCAGGATCATGGCATTGGCCGCTCCCTTACCGAAATTAAAGGCTCTAAAGCTGAACTGATAGGTCAGAACCGGCAGCACATTCGTGCCAAAGCCTCCGCCTGTCAATAAGAAGATGTCATCGAATTTATTGAATGTCCATATCAAACGGAGCAGAAAGACGGCACCCAGCACGTAGCGCAACTCGGGGAGCGTGATGTTCCGGAATTGCTGCCAAGCGTTCGCCCCGTCAACACCGGCGGCCTCATACAGGGTTTTATCTATCGCTTGCAGCCGGGCGAGGATCATCAGCATGGCAAACGGGAAATACCGCCATGCTTCGAAGACAATAACCAACAGAAGGGCAAGCCCCCGTGTTGCCAGATACGCTTTCGGAGTTGTGATCAGTCCGACACGCGTGAGAATGTCATTCAACACACCGGATGGACGCGGATCGAGTATCCAACGCCATACGAAGGCCACGCTGACAATAGGAGCCACGTAAGGGAAGAGAAAGATTGCACGTGTGAGGCCTCGTCCCCGAAATGGCCTATTCAATAGCAGGGCGGCAGACAGGCCCACTAGTACTGTAAGGCCCGTCGCCGCGAACGAATAGACAACGCTGGTAACCGCCGCTCCCCACTGTCGAAGATTCTGAAACTTGAACGCGAAATCGTTGACTACGTTTCGATAGTTCTCGAAGCCGACAAAGGGTGCATGAAAGACATCGTTTAGGTTCCGGAGTGTTACGTCGTGAAAGCTGATCCAGATACTGAAGATCGCTGGAAAGATGACCAATCCGAAAACGACGAGACCGGTGGGGGATGTGAGGAGCCAGGCGAGTCGCGACTCGCGCGCCCGGATCGAATTCCAGCGGGCCAACGTAGGACGCGCTCCATCCGTGACACCACCCGCCATGCCGTCACCTCTCACTTAGTAATTTCTCCGCGGCCGCCGAATACCGAAAATCAGGCTGGGGATGAGACAATTCTCATCCCCAGCAGAGAGATAGATTTCACTCGCGTTCGGCAAGCATCGCCTCCACTTGCTGCTGAAGCCATTTCGCCGCGGATTCCGGAGTCATGGTCTTCTCCAGTGCAATGTTGCTGATAACTTGCGGAATCAACAGTCGCCCTTCGATGTCTCCGATCACGGCGCGCTCGGTGGCATCGTAGTCGGGACGGAAGAGCCACCGCTGCATCGTGTCAAATCCATTCGCAATTTGATTCAGCGTGTCGCTCGAATAGTGGGCGAAGAATGGGCTAAGCGTCTGCCATCCGGCGACCGCACTCTTGAGAACCGGCACCTTTCCGAACGGAGCCAACGCAAGGACATCTTGATAGTTCTGCCCAGTTAGGAACCATTCAACGACCTTCTGCGCGGCCGGATCGGCGCCCTTCATGATGCCCAGAGTCACTAGCTGTCCATACGTCCCGGATCCATTCGGACCGACCATCTTGGCCGCGAATCCCGTCTTGAGAGGAAGATTCTTTATCGGGATCTGAACCTTGCCTCCCGCCGCCAAACCGGATCCCTCAACGAGGTCATCCATGATGTAGGTGCTGTAGAAGAGCATCGCGGACTGACCAAGCTCATAAGCTTCACGGGCACCTTGCCAGTATTGCGGACCTGGTATTGCCCCACGTTGCAGATTGGTGTAGAACCGGAGCGCCTCCACCATGTTTGGCGTATCCATGGTCACGTTTCCGTCTTTGTCGAACGGCCACGCGTCGTTGGAGATCGCCACCTGTTCGAACACCTGTTGCCCGTAATTCTGTCCCGGATCAGTGCCCAAGCCGAGCGCATACAAGAGGCCGCTCTTTCCGGGCAGTTTGTCGACCGCGGCGTTGATATCCGCCCAGGACACAGGCGGCGTGAGGTTATTGTCTTTGAAGAGATCTTCCCGATACCAAATGGCCTGAATCCAACCGTCGTAAGGAATCGCTGCATACTTGCCGGTGGACGGATCGATCACCATCGAAAGCGGGCCGGCGCGGAAATCGCTCAACCCCAGATCGTTGATGACGGCCATAGCCGCGTCCTCATCGATAATCCCATCGGCCGAGAAACTGGCTACTCGCTCGATTCCCATGCGGACAATGTCCGGCAGTTGATTCGCCGCCGTCGCCGTAGCGATGCGTTGGCTGATATCAGCTTCCTGAACGGGAACGATCTTAACTTCGATACTCGGATTCTCTGCCATGAACCGCGCTGCAACTGCTTCATACACGGCGACGCGATCAGGCTCATTGTCCGTTGTCCAAAACTCGACCACCGTCTTGTCTGCCGCATAAGCCGCAGCTACGCCCATGACAATCAAGACAATTGCCAATACGCACTTCCAACCACTTTTCATCCCGTTTCCCTCCTTTGATTACCGGTTCCCCTTCCCATCAACTCCAAACAGTCTAGTTGTCGAGTCTTCGACCACCTCCACATCGAATCAGAAATTTGTTATGACAAAAATAGCACACAAATGACGTGGGTGTCAAGCGGGGACTTGTACTGCCGAGCAACCCGGCGATATCCTAGTTAGGAAGGGAGTGCAGACGTCTCTTCTGACCGATCAACACTTCGATTATCTCCCGCGCCTTGACCACCGCGTCTCGTGGAGGCACACGAGCAGAGACAGCGTCTTCGATCATGATCTGGAATTGCTCTGATACGCGGGCATACGCAGGGATGTTCATCCGCGTTCGCGCAATGTGTAGGAGATTCGAGACTCTGTGAGAAAACCAGTCTCCTTCTCCATTCAGGGTAGCGGCCACGGACCGTCGCGTGGGACTACGGCCAGTTTTCATACAGAACTCGCGCATCAGAGGCGGAGCGACCACCCGTTTCAGCACCTCAAGGGCAAGTTTGGGGTTCTTCGACTGGCGGAAGATCACGTAAACCATCCCCCCGGCGACCGCCGCCTGTCTACCGTTGGGGCCAGCCGGCACAGGGATGCAGCCGACCTTGTCGCGAAAGGCCTTATCGTCCCATCCGAACTCTGCCTGAATGAGCGGCTTCTCATAACTCCCGCCCATGGCCATGGCCGCTTTGCCGTTTGCGAACTGCCGCGAAGGTTGATCCCACGAGTACGAGGTGACGTCGGGTGAGACAACGCGATACTTGTGGACGAGATCGCGAATGAACGTAAGCGCAAGAACAGCCCGCTCATCTAGCGTAACCCTGCCCTGAGACAGGAGGTCGCCGCCAGCGGACCAGAGGAACGGAAGCAGTTGATAGGTGGTCGTCTCCCCAGCGCGGCGTCCGGCTGCAAGAACCAACGGAAATCCGACGTAGCGTTTGAAGTGTTGAGTGACCTGCACAAGTTCATCCCATGTTTGCGGCGGAGACTTGCCCTCACGCTCAAACCAATCTTTTCGATACCAGAGCACAGTCACGTTCGCCTCAGGCTGGACTCCGTACAGAGCAGGAGCTCTCTGATCGACAAACGCAGGGAAGAGATCCGCTCTGAGTTCGTTTGCCCAGCTCTCGTCAAGAAGCTCGATGCGCTGCAAGAAACGAAGGTCCGCAAACTCACTCACCCAAGCCCAATCAATGAGCGCAATGTCGGGGGCCTCTCCCCGCCCCACTGCCGAAAGAAGCTGCGAATGCAGTTGCGGCCTGCCGGACACCTGCACATCCAGCGAGATCTGCAGGCTTGCGTAATCGTCGGTTTGGAGTCTAAGGGCTTTGCGTAGATACTGCCCCCACATCGCTTCTGGAACTACAACTTTCATTGATTGCGCCGTTTCTCGTAATCGTTCGACGACAAACGTGCCGCTTCCTTGTTGCCGGAACAGGAACCCTTCATTGACAAGCTCGGTGAGTGCCTGACGCACAGGAGCGCGACTGATCTCAAACATATCGCACAATGCATGCTCAGGCGGAATGCGCGTTCCAGGCTTGAGTTCCCCCTGCTCGATCTTGTTCTTTATGATCTTCTTCAATTGCTGATACAGCGGGAGGTCGGATCGCTTGTCGATTCCGTTCTTCAAATCGTTCATCTCTTAACCTCTCCAGTTCACTCGACCCAGTCCGTCCACCATGAATCTTATCATACCAGATGCCGTTGATCGCATGGTGCGGAGACCACATCAACCCGTGCGGCCGGAATAATCGCTTCGGGTACGTCGGTGAAGCCTGCCAACGTCTTCCGATTCCGGTTCGATCACGCTACGCTATACCCGGAAGTTGTCCTCTTCAGTGAGGCCTGAGCAATCGATTCCGGGTAGAATAGGAAGAAGACGACGCCGAGAAAGGAGCAGAATGGGAAGCGGACATCTAGTGGGAATCGACTTGGGCGGAACGAAGCTAACGATAGTTGTCGCCGAGAGCACAGGCGCAATCATTGCCCGGCGAGAGAGCCCGTTGTCTCATGAGAGAGGAGACGTCTCTGCGTGGCACGACGGCATCGCCTCGTATGGACCGGCTTCACAGATAGAAGACATGCTGCGGCGACT
>Ga0307425_1001307_pt1 | contig 15053 bp, 11 predicted proteins | sample SalMarWE160330MG_FD_202152 | JGI IMG/M metagenome (GOLD analysis project Ga0307425, IMG submission 202152) | Salt marsh sediment microbial communities from the Plum Island Ecosystem LTER, Massachusetts, United States - WE1603-30 | ecosystem: Environmental > Aquatic > Marine > Intertidal zone >... | reverse complement strand
GCGATAAGATTTCCTTCTTCCTGCTGACAACCTTAATACCCAGGTCATCATAAGCTTGTTCGATATGGAAGCATTAATAATAAAAGGTACGGAAGACAGTCCCACGATAACCCTCGACCTGAACGCGGACATCATGGAACTGGCCGGGCGGTCTCTGCCGGAAGACGTCAATACATTTTACGAGCCGGTCCTCAGCTGGATCGAGGAATATGCCAGGAACCCCCTGCCGAGTACGGTTTTTAACTTCAAGCTTACCTATTTCAACACGGCCAGTTCAAAGGTGATCCTCGACATCCTTACCCAGTTCGAAGAAATGATCGAAGATGGCCATAAAGTCCTGGTCCGCTGGCATTACCCTGCAGAAGACGAAGATATGATGGAGGCGGGCGAAGAATACGCCGAAATGGTTGAAGTCCCCTTTGAAATGGTATCCTATTCCTGAGGAATTAAATCCCCGGTGGGTGAGCAATGAGTGAAGAAATCCTTAAGGCCCTGATGCAGCTGTTTGCGTTGATCATCAAACAGGATGGGGGCGTGGAGGAGAATGAAAAAAACTACGTCAGGAACTTTCTCAGCCAGCAGCTTGACAATGAAAAGGTCTCCTATTACTATTCGCTGTTTGAGCAGCACGCGGGACCGGATGAACTAGCGGGCGAAAGTGCCGGGCCACCTTCCGGAAAAAATGAAAAGGCCTTCGAAGGTCGTGAGCGGGATGCTGGAAGCCCTGAAAAACCAGCCGGGCCGAAACCCGAAAAACTGACCTCGGTAAAGGATTCCGTCCGGATCCTGGGTATATGCCGGAAAATAAACAAAACCCTCCACCAGGACCAGAAGGTGGTTGTACTGGTTCGCCTTTATGAGCTGGTGAATTCGGACCGGAAATTCACGCGGCAGCGCATGGCCATTATCTCCACCGTTGCCGATGTCTTCAGGATCGGCCGTGATGAATCATCCGGCATCGAAAAATACGTTACGGCTATAACCCCGGATAAATTTGCCGATCCTAACATCCTCGTGGTCACTGACCGGGTGGGGGCGCACGGGAACACGCTTCACCTGCGTTCGGAGCAACTGGACGGATTCATTGCGTTCCTGAGGGTAACGAGTGTGGGACTTTACTTCGTCCGTTACAGTGGTTCGGATGATCTTTACCTGAACGGCCTTCCGGTCAATCCGGCCCGTATTTACCTGTTCGCCAACGGCAGCACGATCAAGCTCCCGAAAGTAAAACCACTTTACTACAGCGATGTGGCCAGCCATTTCATGCTGGAGGAAAAACTGGAGTCCATTTCTTTCAGGGTGAATGGGTTACAGTACCGGTTCCCCTCGGGTGATTTGGGACTCCGGAACATCGAATTCTCCGAGAACCAGGGAAGCCTGATCGGGATCATGGGTGCAAGTGGTTCCGGTAAAACCACGCTTCTCAACAACCTGTGCGGGATCTACACCCCTGCAAGCGGTTCCGTCATGATCAACGGGATAGACCTGCATGCTGAAAAGGAAAAGCTGCGGGGGGTGATCGGCCTGATCCCCCAGGATGACCTGCTGATCGAGGAGCTTACCGTCTATCAGAACCTTTATTACAACGCAAAACTGTGTTTCCGGGATGCCGGTGAACAGGAGATCCGTGAACTCGTGAACAAAACCCTGGCGAACCTCGGATTGTCCGACATACGGGACCTGAAAGTCGGATCTCCCTTCAACAAGCTGATCAGCGGAGGACAGCGCAAAAGGCTGAACATTGCACTCGAACTCATTCGTGAACCATCCGTTCTGTTTGTTGACGAACCTACTTCCGGTCTGTCCAGCAGGGATTCCGAGAACGTCATGGACCTTCTTCGCGAGCTGGCCCTGAAGGGCAAGCTGGTTTTTGTGGTGATCCACCAGCCCTCCTCCGAGATATACAAGATGTTTGACAAGATCATCATCCTTGACCTTGGAGGATACATGATCTATTACGGGAACCCGGTCGAGGCGATCATGTATTTCAAGCGCATGGATGCGCAGATTAATTCCGAGATCGGGGAGTGCCAGACCTGTGGAAATGTAAACCCGGAATTGATTTTCAGCATTATTGAGGCAAGGGTTGTGGATGAATTCGGTAATTACACCGAAGCAAGAAAAGTGCCGCCCGAAAGATGGGAGGAACTGTACAGGGAAAACTGCGAACCGATCCAACCCCCTGAAGCCAGGGGGAAGCCTCCCGCAAACCTCAGGATCCCCAGGTGGTTAAGGCAATTCAGGATCTACCTGGTCCGGGATTTCCTTGCCAAGATCAGCAACCGGCAGTACGCTGCACTCACCCTGCTCGTCGCCCCTGCACTGGGACTCATCCTTTCCTACATCATCCGTTACATAGCTGATCCGACCTCGAAGGTTTACATTTTCAGGGAAAATGAAAACATCCCCATTTACATCTTTATGAGCCTGATCGTTGCACTTTTCCTCGGGTTGATCGTCAGTGCGGAGGAAATCTTCAAGGACCGGAAAATGCTGAAAAGGGAATCGTTCCTGGATCTCAGCAGATCGGGATACCTTCTTTCAAAGATCGTGATCCTGATGTTCATATCGGCCATCCAGGCGTTCCTCTTTGTCATCATAGGTAATCCCATCCTCGGGATCAAGGGGATGACCTTCGCCTACTGGCTGGCTTTTTTCTCCACCGCGGTTTGCGCGAATATACTGGGACTGAACATCTCGGCCGCGTTTAATTCGGCCATCACCATCTACATCTTGATCCCCATGCTTATGATCCCAATGATGGTGCTGAGCGGGGCCATGTTCAGTTACGATAAACTGAACCGGAAGGTGGGATCGGTAAATAAGGTTCCCCTGATCGCCGAGATCATGATCCCGAAATGGTCTTACGAAGCACTGATGGTGCACCAGTTCAAGGATAACCGTTTTAACAGGCTGTTCTATGCGATCAAGAAGGCCGAATCCGAGGCGGATTTCAAGCAGGTTTACCTGCTCCCGGAACTGCACCGGAGGCTGGAAAAAGTACAGGAGGAATTTGATGCAAAAGGAAAGATCGTGGAGACTGCCGGAGATCTCGAGCTGCTTCATAACGAACTTGCGAAATTCAACGTGCTTCTCCCGGAAAAGGCTTTCAGGGAAGTATCCGGGCTGAATGCGGACGGGATCGACATGAACCTGATCGATAGGACTGCCCTTCAACTCAGGATCCTCGATGAATACTATGCTTCCGAATTCATGATGGCAAACACCGAGAGGGAGAACCGTATCCTGTACTTCATGGAAAAAGAGCCCGGCCTTTATAACCTGCTCAAGGATGATTACCAGAATGAAAGCGTGGAAGATTATGTCCGGAAGGTTTATGAGAAGAACAAGATGGTGGAATACCGGCATGAACTGATCCAGCAGATCGATCCGGTCTACCTTGATCCCTTCCCGGCGGGCTGGCTTTCCTTCCGGTCGCACTTTTTTGCCCCCAGGAAATACTTTGCCGGACAGTACATCGACACCTTCCGGTTCAACATCGGGTTCATCTGGTTCCTGTCCATCCTGTTCTATATCGCTTTGTATTACAATCTCCTGTACAAACTGATCCACCTGTCCCAAAAAGTTAAAAACTGATCCTGAAAATTCCCCCGTAACTGTATTTATTTTATATTTTTGTTTCTCCGGTCATCCCTAATTATTCAAAAAATGATCAGAAAAACAGTCCTGTTCGTACTTTCGCTGATCCTGATAACATCCTGTCAGTCGAAGAAAGGAAAATTGTCGGATTCCGGTTTCGAAATCCCGGATTCCCTTGAAATCGCTGCTGATCAGCAGATCTCCGAAGAAGCCATGGAAGAGATCGTCCAGAATGTTTCCTCCCCCATTGAGATGGCTGCCCTGATCAAGGAGATCGGCACGCCCTTTTCAATCGACTACCTGGCGACAACTGACTTTGTGGACAGGTACAATACAAGTTACCAGATGGCTTATATCCTCGGAGTATTCGGAGCGGATCTTGGCTACATGAACATTTACGATAAAAACACCCAGATTCTTGATTACCTGACAGCCATAAATAAACTGGCGGATGGAATCTATGTCGGGCAGTTCTTTGACTTTGCCACCCTGAAACGCCTGGCCACAAGCAGGGAAAACCTTGACTCCCTGATGTATATTTCCGTAAACAGTTTTAATAATATGGACTTCTACCTGCGTGAGAACCAGAGAGGTCAACTGAGTGCCCTGATGATAACAGGGATCTGGGTCGAAGGGATGTACCTGGCCACACAGGTCGCAAGGAAAAATGCCAATCCGCTGCTCTACCAGCGAATCGGTGAACAGAAACTGAACATGAACAACCTTTTCCTCATCCTGAATGCCTATAAAAGCCAGAAGAATATCCAGGATCTTATCGACGTCCTGAACGAAATCAAGATTGAATTTGACCAGGTGGAGATCACTTACGAGATGGGGGAACCGGAAACCGTTGAACAGGATGGAATGATCATGATCGTGCAAAATGAAAAGAGCATCGTTCACATCACGGATGAACAGATGCAAAAGATCATACAGATTACGGAAAAAGTCAGAAACCAGTTAATCGAAGTATAATGGCACGGAAAGCAACCCTCTTTCTTATCGGGATCCTCCTGGGGGCCGTCGCGGGCCTTTTGGCTCAGTCCCCCGAACAAATGGTCGAAATCTGTGCGAACAAGGCCGGTGATGACGCCACCTACCTGAAAGATTTCCAGGTTAAGCTGGGTGTTCCCGTTGACGGGCGTCCGCAGGTTGCACGCTTTCCCCTGGTGCTCAGCAGCAATAACATCTACCGCTTTTCGGTCTGCGACATGGAAAATTCCGAGGGAAAGGCCATCATACGGCTTTACGATAACAACCGGCTCATTTTCAGCTCCTACTCCGAAGATACCAAAGAAGAGTTCAATCCCTTCAATTTCATGTGCAGCAAGACGGGTATCTATCATATATTTATTTCCTTCCTTGACGGAAAGCCGGGCGAATGCGTGGGGATCCTGTCGTACGTCAATAAAAAATAGTCATCCCTTTTAAAAATTTTCCAGCTTCAGGGATTATTTGTACGTCGCTGCCTTTTGCGCAAAAACGCAAAAGAGAGGCTCCTTAATAAATAATCCCTTCAGCTATGGCAAATTTTAATATGATGACGGATTTTTTGATGCTGCACGACAGTTGCACGGGTGTGTGGCATTCCTTAATTTAGGTTGATAAAATATCAATCCCTATACCAATTCGCCATGAAAAGATCCCTGTTTTTATTCTTGATCATGCTTTTAATCTTTACCGTACGGGCTGAGGCACAGGTTGCCGCTCCGGAACTGCCTGAAAATGATATAATTTCAGCTGGCCTTGGGGTTGGACTTGATTATGGAGGTTTAGGCGCAAACCTGCTTGTCTATCCACAGAAGAACATCGGGTTGTTTGCAGGCGTCGGATACGCATTTGTGGCCATGGGATATAACGGCGGAGTGAAACTGAGGCTGACCACTCCCAAGTCAAGTGTCGATCCCTATATCCTGGCGATGTATGGCTACAATACCGCTTTTATGGTATCTGGTGCGGCGGAATACAACCGCCTGTTTAACGGACCTTCCTTCGGAATCGGTATTGACCTGGGACAGAAGCCCGGCAAATTCGGGTACTGGGCCCTCGCCATACTTGTCCCCATCCGAAGTACAGAGTTTGATGACTACAAGCAGGACCTAATCAACCGCGGGATCATCGAGGAGAATGTCTTCATGCTGCCCATCGCATTTTCCTTCGGATACCGGTTCGTGATCAGGTAGAACCCTCAGGATCAATTGAATACCAGGAGCACAATGAATCCGGCGAACAGGAGGCCGAAGATGATCTCGCCTGCGAGTCTTGAGCGGATGTTAAGGAAGAAGTAGGACAGAATATAGGAAACGGGAACCGCGATAAAGGTGATCATTTCGATGTCCCGGCTGTAAATCAGGAGCCAGGTGACAAGAACGAAGGCAAAGATCCAGAAATTAAGCAGGAAAAATTTGCGGATGTAGATTTTCAGTCCCTGGTATATAATCAACATTTTCCTGCTGGCCAGCATGATGACAAGGAGCAGGTAGGCATAGAAGATGAAATAATAAAGGTTCAGGTAATCCATTCCCCTGTCGTGCATGAAATTCCTGCGGATATTCTCCCAGTTCTGTGACACATCCTGGCTGCCCAGGTAATACAGGGAAAACAGGAATACATAAGGGGTGGCAAATCCCATGAAAGTAAAAACCCATTCCCTCCACTGAAACGTTCTGAGCAGGGCCAGCCCGGTCCATACCACCAGCATGAGAAATGCAGCCCGTGCATAGAAAAGGCTGGCAATGGAAATCATGAAAGCCGCCATGAAAAATTCCAGTGCAAGTTCCTCTTTTCGGTATGCATTAAACATGATCTCTATGCTGAAAACCAGGAACACGCAGGCAAACACAGCAGGATTCAGCTGCTGAAGCGGAAGGTAACTGCTGACCACAAGTAAATAAATGATTGCCGGGAGAAATGTTCTCTGTTGCAGGATAATGAACTTCGTGTTCATCCGTGCGATCCAGAGGGCTATGAAAACGTGAAGGCCCAGGGTGATAATTTTGCCGATGATCACCTGGTTCTCAAGCAAGGCCGATATCCACCTGTAAAAGGGCATCTGCCAGGGCTCGAATTCCATACGTACGGGTTGTGGCAGGATAAAATACTTCAGCCACATCAGTCCCACCAGAAAGGGTATAAAAAAAAACAAAACAGGTTGTCCGCCCTTGAATGATCTCAGCAGCATTCAGCAGTTCATTTTTAAATTAGAGGTCAAACCCTATGTCCCTGCGGCAGTATTTTCCCTCAAAGTGGATCTGCTCCGCCGTTTTGTAGGATCGTGCAAGGGCATCGGTCATATCATTGCCATGGGAGGTGATGCAGAGAACCCTGCCTCCGTCGGTCAGGACTTTCCCGTTTTTCGATTTTGTTCCCGCATGGAATACGATCGACCTGGATTCCTTTTCCAGTCCCGTTATCTCCTTCCCCTTCTCATACGATCCGGGGTAGCCGCCAGAAACGAGCATAATCGTACAGACCGTCTGGGAATCTATTTCCAGGATTTTTTTTCCAAGTTTATTTTGCTCCAGGGCAACAAAAAGTTCCAGCAGGTCGGTTTTCACCCGCGGAAGCACGACCTCGGCCTCGGGATCTCCCATACGCACATTGTATTCCACGACGTAGGGATTTCCCAGAACGTTCATCAGTCCGATGTAAAGGAAGCCCCTGTAATCGATCTTTTCTTTGTTCAATCCAGCAACCGAAGGCTTCACAATCTTTTCCTCCACTTTCCTCAGGAAAACCTTATCCACAAAAGGCACCGGTGAAACGGCACCCATCCCTCCGGTGTTCAGTCCCGTGTCACCTTCCCCTATCCTCTTGTAATCCTTGGCCTCCGGGAACATCACGTAGGACTTCCCGTCGGTGAGTATGAAAACCGAAACCTCGATGCCGGGCAGGAATTCCTCGATCACCACGTTGCGGCTGGCTTCCCCGAATTTCCCCTCCAGCATCACTTTCAGTTCTTTTTTGGCATCTTCCAGGCTTTCAAGGATCAGCACCCCTTTTCCGGCCGCCAACCCGTCGGCCTTAAGGACATAAGGAGGCTCCATGGAACGGAGGTACTCCACTCCTTCTTCGAAGGTTCCGAGGGTGATGTTTTTATAGCGGGCGGTAGGGATGTTGTTGCGGACCATGAACTCGTTGGCGAACTTCTTGCTGCCTTCCAGGGCGGCGCCCTGTTTGGAGGGACCAATCAGGGGAATCCTTTTAAGGTTCTTATCGCCTTTAAAATAATCGTATATCCCGGCAACAAGCGGGGCTTCCGGTCCCACTACAACCATCCCGATCCCCGTTTCCAATACGAATTTCCCCAATGCCGGGAAATCGGTCGGGGACAGCTCCACGTTGGTACCAAGCAGGGCCGTCCCGGCATTCCCCGGGGCGATGAACAGTTCGTTCAGCAGTGGGCTCTGCGAGATCTTCCAGGCCAGTGCATGCTCCCTCCCCCCGGATCCAAGAATCAGGACTTTCATTGAAATCGGTTTTGACCCGTAAAGCTAATGAAAAATGGTGAATCAAACAGGTTGTAACATGGGATTGAGGTGAAATCAGGCATACCGTTTTAGCTTCCTTCCAAACAATAACCTGAACAGAAAATCATACAAACGCGGAATTTTATGTCTCCAGCCATAAAGAGGATCATAATCATCCGAAAAATTTGATCCCCGGCGCGGGGGATCCAGCATTGCCTTCTCGAAATCAATCCCAATAAAATCACAGATCTTAGTGACTTCTCTCTCAAGCTGCGTATACAACTGACTGAACCGGATAAACAAGTATATCCCCCTATAAGCAGATTGATACTTATGATGTAAATGTATATTCCTTTGCCAATCGAAACAGATGTATATAAATATAAACAGGCGCGAAATCGGATTGGATTTTTTAAACAGATAGTGCCTGTAGGGAACCCTGTTTATCTCGGATACGAATATTGCTCGCGGATCCCGGACAATATGAACAAATTTCGAATCCGGGAACCATTCCGATAACAAAGGGAGGCGATTGAGATTAAAAGGTGTCTTCTCTCCCGGAATCGATTTACCTTCATACCTGGCCCTCTCCTTCAAGGTAATCCGGATCAGATCCCTGTACTCCCTCGCGGAATTTTTAAAGGCTTCTTTGACCCTGCCCAGGTCCAGCTTTGGATTTTTCCAGAATTTACTCAGCATTTCGCCAGAACCCAGCACAGTAAATAGATCGTCAATTTTAGCATCGGTGTCAAATGGATAAAATGGAGATATGGTTCCAAAGACTCCCTTATGACGTCTTGTTTTAAAAAAGTCCGGTTCCGCAGAAATCCATACATCCGAATGTAGATTTAATATGCTTCGAACGAAATTGGTTCCGGAGCGCGGACGGCCTACGATAAATATAATAGGACTATTAACTTCTTCAAGCATATTCTAATAGGAAAGGCCCCCTTCCGGGAGCCTTTCCTGTTTCCGTAACAAAATATTACTGGATCATTAGTTTATTCTTCACAGGTAACCCGTTTACACGAAGAAGGTAAACACCTTTCGACTGGCCACTCATGTCGATGGTTTCAATAAATCTCGGATTACCATTATACTTATGGATCTTCTTGTATACCATCTGGCCGGTCATGTTCATAACCTCCAGCACCAGGTCTTCCCCTTTCTCGTTATTCAGCTCAATGGTAAATTGACCTGTTGTCGGGTTGGGATAAAGCATTACGTTAATTAGTCCCATAATGTCATCCGAAAAGCTCGGTTTTTCCGTGATCGTAAATATCCCGAGAACGGGTCCGCAGTCATTTGCATCAACCACAACTACTGTGTCAACACCCGCACACAGATTTGTGATAACCGAGTCCGTTTGCAAGTCACCGTTAATGAGACGGTACTGATAAGGTTTTGTCCCGCCCGAGGCGTGAACGGTTATGGATCCGTTGCATGAGCCGATTCCGACAGCAGCAACTGTATCTATTGAAATGATTACTACTTCAGTCGGTTCACCCAGAACAAAATCATCGCTTGCCGGGCAGTCGTTTGCATCCAGAATATCGCAGGTATAATGACCTGCGGCCAGATCAGTTGCAATGGAGTCATTCTGGGCACCCGGATCATCCCAGACAAAGAAATAGGGTGAAGTTCCACCTCTGGCCTCGGCAAGCAGCATTCCGTCACTCCCGCCATTGCATGATATGTCCTGGTAATCCTTAATGGTCACTTTAACCTGGGTAGGTTCACCAACAACAATATCGGCAATCTGTTTCACACATGTACCCGTATTCAATCCTTTGGCCGAGATCTGTACTGAATAGGTTTTCGCATCAAGATCATATACATCCTGGGTTACCTTGCCAGTTGGGGTCCACAGGTAGGTATAATTTTCCCAGCCCCCATTGACCGAGATAAATATTGCCCCGTCTTCTTTACCGTAACAGCTTGTAGACCATATGCTATCGACACCGTAGTTAAGGAATTCGAGTGGTTCCTCAATGGTTTTGGACGTCTCATCAGTAGATCCTGAAACAAGATCGGTGACTTTAACAATATAGGTACCGGCAGGTACATTGGTTAATTCATCGTCATTTATGCCAACCGGTGTGCCGCCTGAAGTTCTCCAGGCATAGGAATAACTGCCCGAACCTCCGAAAGTAACCGATACCTTGGCATATCCATCCTCATCATCCTTGCAGGATACGTGACGGTAATCGCCCTCAAGAATCGATACAGAAATGCCTGTATCAGCTGGAACATTGAATACGGTATCGAAAACACAGGTATTGGCATCCGTCACCTGTAGATTGTAATTGCCTGCCTTTCCAAGATGTGCTATTGTATCTTCTGTAGATGGTATGAAACCTACGGGACCAGTCCAGCTGAAGGAATAATCCGGTGTACCTCCATAAGTATTCAGATTTACTGCACCGTCAGCTGCCGGCGGGTGAATAGTGTCAACGACCGATCCGCCGTGGGACACCTTGGATGGTTCGGGCACGTTAAAAGTGTCGACCTCAATGCAGGAATTATCGTCGGTGATCGTTACGATATGATCTCCGGCTGCAACATTGGTAATGTCCTCGTCGGTCTGTCCCCCGGGAGACCAGAGGTAGGTATAAGGTGACCTGCCGCCGCTTGTGGAAATATCAAGTGCCCCATCATTTTTATTACCACTGTTTGCCAGCACATTACAGCTTGTGGGAGTGGCAGATACAAGAGCCGAGGCCAGATGATCTACCGGTTGGGTGAGGGGTATGGTTATGGAGTCCTTGCGTCCCCCCGCACCGGTAGCAACGATCTTGTAGGACCCGGCGGGCAGATTTGTAGCAATATTCGTGGATGATACATTGGGTGTCCATGTATAGGTAATCGGAGGAGTCCCAAATTCCGTTTCGACTTCAATGTAACCGGTGCTTTCACCATGGCACAGAATATTTGTGACTTCAACCGGATAGATGTGGAACTTGTATCCATATTTCACAAAGAATCCGTCTGTCACCCCCGGGGTAGTATTATCAAGCCTTAAGTGTCCCGCCTTTAATGAATCCCCTTTAAAGGTACCGATGACAAAAGTCGAGTCCCCGCTATTATCAAATGCCACATTCAGTCCGGATTCTTCTCCATCGCCGGTAATCTTGTCCCTGGCGATAACATTGCCATCCAGATCGTAGATCGCAAAACCGGAGGATATGTTTCCCGCACTATCAATATTTCCTGTATAAAGCAGTCTTCGTTTCTTCACCGACAGGCCGTATGCATTGTCCGTACCGAGGCCCCCTTCACGGTTGAACCACTGCAAATTGCCACTGCGGTTGTACTTTGCAATCAAATAATCCTGTCCCCCAAGGCTTGTCCTGGGTACTGACTGGAGTGTGCCGGTTGAATCGATAACAATGGAGGGAGATTGTGCTTTACCGGTAAAATAAATATTCCCGAAACCATCCGAACCCGAGGAGTTAATATGGTCAAAATCTGTACCTCCGCCTTTTCTTCCCCACTGGTACCCAAGTTTGTCATCAACCTTGACTACCATAATATCCATGAAGGAAACATCAGCGGCAGATAAAAGTACATTACTGGCTGCATCCAGCAGATTTCCCTTCAGGTCACCCGTAATATAATAACTGTTGACCGTATCCGCTATAACACAGTTGTTTACATTTTTAAAAGCAGATTGCTGTATACTGCCGTTTAAAACTAACTTATCAATAAATCCGAGGTTAGGATCAATCCTAGCAAGCATAAGGCCCTTCGGGCTTATAGCAGGCAATGTCTGCACACCACTGCTGTCGTAACTGAGTTCCCCCAGGAAATTACCGATGACAACAACCAGGTTTTTTGTTTTATCATAAGTAGCATCGAGTATACGTTGTACATTGGTCCCGAAGAAAACACGGTCAGCGGCAAGAAGCGTCCCGGAACTGTTATATTTGGCAGCAAAGGCATCGTATTTGCCACTTCCCAGGTCGGTATTGATCAATTCTGTAGATTCTCCCTGGAATCGAAGAGTATCTCCCTGGAAACCTCCAACTACATAAACATTATTGGAAAGATCAATGGCAAGTCCCCCGACAAGCTCCCTGTTGCTGCTAGCGATCTGTCTTGCCCAGAGGGCATTGCCCCTGGGGTCGAATTTGCAGAGGTAGATATCCTCCTTGCCGCCTGCATCACTGTAAGGCAGGGGGGGCAGACCACCAATGGTCAGTGTATTGATATAATTACCAACGATATAAACAGCTCCATCGCTGCCAACTCTGAGATCTGTAGGGGTTACATCCCCTGAGCTTCCCAATTGTTCGGCAAAAAACCAATCCTGTGATTTAGCCAGGTAGGTGGTTGAAAGGACAATAATTAAAAGGAGGCAGAACTTTTTCATTATAATTGTGTTTTTGATTTGTATCCTTGCTTTAAATTTGATATCATGCAGCATAAAACGGATAAAGATATCCAAATTTTTTTACCTTAAAATCAGTGGATTGACGATAAAATCCACAACAAAATCAAAGTTAAGAAAAATAATTAACTTCAGTTAATTAGACTCTATAAGCAATGAAATGGTTGCAGAAAAAAAAATCCTTGTCATTAATGTCTGGTTTGGTAAATGGCCTGTTTATCTGCCTTATTTTCTAAAGACAACTCGTTTTAATATGGGTTTTACCTGGTTGATTGTTTCCAACCAACCCGAATTGTCAGCTATTCCGGCCAATATTCAATCCCAGCGTATCTCAATCCTTGAATTTAATGAACTTGCAACTGAAAAACTCGGATTCCCGGTCAATATTATTGATCCAGTTAAATTATGTGATTTTAAACCTGCATTTGGGAAGATCTTTGAAGATTATCTGAAGGACTACGATTACTGGGGTTATTGTGACCTGGACCTGATCACCGGGAACCTGGGGTCCTTTGTCAATCCGTTGCTTGAAAAAGGAACGGATGTAATATCATTTTACAGGGATTATCTTTCCGGTCCCCTTTGTCTTTACCGTAACTCCACCCTGATAAAAGATCTTTATAAAAAAGTTTGCGATCACGAAAAGATATTGATGGACCAGGAGCATTATGCCATGGATGAAAACAATAAAAAAAGGATGGCAGAACTCACAGGTCTTTCAAAAAAGGGGTTAAGATTTCAATACCTTCTTGGAGAAATCATACGGCTGAATATATTTTATCGGGGATTCAATGAGACCAGGTACAGATATCAGTGGTTTTTGAAAAAAAAGCTCAACCCACTTCATCCTCACTGGGATATGACGGATGTTATTTTTAACCAGGTTAATAACGGAGTATTATCGGTATCTTTTCAGGATTGGATCATTTCGGACCGGGCATACCGGAGAGCCGGAAGGAAGAAATGGGAAGTGGTCTGGAAGGACGGTGTCTTGATGGACCGTCATAGTAAACGTGAAGTGCCTGTCTTTCATTACATCGATTTGAAGACCGGGATGGAGTGTGAAGATGTCAGTCCCCTGGAAATCCCCGACATATTTACGCTCGACCAGGATGGATTTCACCATGAATAATGAAAAGAAAATAGCGGTAATTATACCCTATTTTGGCCGATGGCCCGAATGGATTGATTATTTTTTTCTTTCCTGTATCAACAATCCATCGATTGACTGGATATTTCCCACGGATTGCCCGGTGCCGGGAGTCGGGGCAGACAATCTCAGGTTTGTCCCCCTTACGCTTCAGGACCTTAATGAAATAGCCGGATTAAAATTAGACCTTTACCTGGATATCAGGTATCCATACAAAATATGTGACCTCAGACCGGCGTACGGGGAAATCTTTAATGATCTGATACGAGATTATGATTTCTGGGGGTATGGAGACCTTGACCTTGTCTACGGGAACATCAGGAAATTTGTACCGGATCCGTCTCTGGACAATTACGATATTATCTCGAACCATACGGATTTTATTACCGGGCATTTCTGCTTGTTAAGAAATACTCCTGAAATCAATGAATTGTTTAAAACCGGGGGGACTTACAGGTCCGCTTTCAAAGACAAATATTATACCGGCTTCGATGAACAATTAAAGAAATTCAGGATCAATCCTGACCCGAAATACCTTGAAAGGCAACTGGCACTTGACAGAAAAGCACACCGGACCAAATACCGCATTTTAAAACAAATTAAACGTTATTTACCAACCGGGATTCGCTTGTCGGCCGGTAAAAACCCGATCCATTCGCCGGATGATTTCAGTTCAATTGTGAAAAATGCAGAAAATACCAGCCGGATAAGGGTATCCTATGCCAGAACATTCGAATCGGACCTGATGCTTATCAAGCAGGGGATAAAGAATTGGGAAATGACCTGGAAAAACGGAGTGCTCGCAAATAAGGAAAGTAAGGAGCTTTGCTACTTCCATTTCATCCTGTCAAAGTCCCGCGAATCATTCAAGGTTAAAAAATACCAACCGGGAATAAATGAATTCATGCTTTCCCCGCAGGGAATAAGCTGATGATCTGATGAAAGTAATAATACTCATACCTTATTTTGGCGGCTGGCCTCCCTGGATTGACTTTTTCCTGAAAACCTGCGCTTATAATCCGGGGTTCACCTGGATTATGTTATCCGATGCGGGAAAACCTGGGAAGTGTCCCCCGAACGTCAGGTTCGAACCTTTCAGCATGGAGGACTTTAACCGGCTGGCCAGCAGCAGGCTCGGACTTGAAATTGCTGTGCGGAACCCATACAAGCTATGTGATTTCAGGCCTGCATTCGGAGTCATTTTCGCTGATTATTTAAGTGACGCCGATTTCTGGGGATATTCAGACCTCGATCTTGTTTACGGCGAGCTTGATCGTTTTCTTGACCCTGACATACTTGATAACAATGATGTTATTTCAGTGCGTGAAGAATACCTTGCGGGACATTTTGCACTGTTCCGCAATGCGGATAAGATCAATAATCTCTTCAGGCTGTCCCCCGTTCATGGAAAGGTTTTTAACGACCGGAATAAACACTATGCCTT
>Ga0307425_1001306_pt1 | contig 15056 bp, 12 predicted proteins | sample SalMarWE160330MG_FD_202152 | JGI IMG/M metagenome (GOLD analysis project Ga0307425, IMG submission 202152) | Salt marsh sediment microbial communities from the Plum Island Ecosystem LTER, Massachusetts, United States - WE1603-30 | ecosystem: Environmental > Aquatic > Marine > Intertidal zone >... | reverse complement strand
AGAGCAACTCTTTCTGGAGATGTTAAAGCCAGCCTACTGGGATCCAAATAATACGAACCACGGCAGAATGCTGCTGTACTCGTGGGACCTGGCTAAGGTTTACAGAGAACAAGGGCGGTACAATGAAGCAGAGGAATTGTTTGTCAAGGCACTGAATGGGCAGCGTCGCAAGTTCGGAGACAAAGGAGACGAATTTAACATGATGATGATACGCTGCATGAACGAGTTGGCTCGTCTCTACGTGATACTGAATCGCTACGAGGAAGCGGAGGAACTTTTCAACGAAGGAATAAAGCTCGGCGACAGTGAGATGCCGGGCAAGGACCATCCGTTCAAGCTGCGCCATGTCAACGGCTTGGGCGTGCTGCGCACCAAACAGAAGCGCTATGAAGAAGCGGAAGCTCTGTTTAACCAGGCATTGACTGGCAGGAAGCTGAAGTTGGGTCAAGACCATCCCGAGACACTGGAAACCATAAACGACCTTGGCATATTCCACAGGGAGCAAAAGCATTACGAGCAAGCGGAGAAATTTTTAACTGAAGCGTTAGAGGCAAGAAAGATCAAGCTTGGTCCCAACCATCCGCACACGTTGGAATCCGTACACGAACTTGCTGTCCTGTACAAGAATCAAGGTCGGTACGATGAAGCTGAATCGTTACTTCAGCAAGCAGTCAAAGCCAGAACAGAAAAACTTGGTCCACATCATCCACTCACGTTGGTCTCGATTAAAAATCTGATCGGTCTTTACGAAACTTGTGGCGAGCCGGAAGAGGCAGAAAAGTGGCGAGTAAAGCTGCCTGAAACGGAAGGTGTAAAACAGTGACGAGGTACTCTGAGGATAACTTCGTTTTCTTAAGCTGGTATATAAATAAAGTGCCGTTGGTTAAAAGGTGATTCTGAAATCCTTGTATTTCGGATTTATTGGGATTTCCAGGATTCTTGTCTCTCTTAAGTAATCGCCGAAATAATCTTTTATGTCCTGTATGCAATCATCGATGTCCCGGTCAGGACCCTGGGCGAGCATTTCTACGGTGCCGTCCGGCAGGTTGCGGACGAAGCCGGTGAGCTGGTGGCGATGCGCTATCCTGTGGGCGGTATAACGAAAACCGACACCCTGGACACGGCCGATAAAAATCACATGTCTTGCAATCATTTCTAATCGATTATTGAATATTGGCCCTTGACGTATGGATTACAATAGTGATATATTAATCGCTACATTCCTTTGCTGCAAGTGAACAAATCCTTCTGCCGGCAGTAATAGAATAGATTAAGGTTCACCCGTAGCAGGAAGTGAAGTATAATCCGGTTTTTCGAAAAAGTTATTGATTATGCCCGAAAAGACAAAGCAACAAATAGAAAGAGACGAACAGATTTATCAGCTTACCACGCTGGTGGCGGGAGAGTTTTCGCTTCAGGAGGTGCTGGATCAACTGGCCGAAGCGGCGGTAAAGATCGTCGGCGTTAAGGCTTGCTCGATTCGGCTGCTTGATGATGAGGCCGGCGATTTGAAAATGCGAAGCACCTACGGGCTCAGTGAGGAATACCGCAACAAGGGCGTGGTTTCAAAGAATGATCCCGTGATAAAAGCGGCTTTTGCAGGCGAAGCGGTCGTCCTGGACGATATGCGCGTCGACGGGAGAGTCAAATACAAAGAAGCTACAATTAAAGAAAGCCTTGTCAGCCAGCTTACCGTCGCGATGCACTTTAAAGGTCAGGCGATCGGTGTGCTTCGGCTTTACAGTCCGAAGCCCAAGCGATTTTACGAAGATGATATTAATCTCGCCAGGGCGGTCGCTTCGCAGTGCGCAGTGGCCATTACGAACGCCCGGCTCTATGCAAAGGCTATCGAGGGCGCCCGGGTTACCGAGCAGATGCGGCTTGCAGGGCTGATTCAGCGCAGAATGATTCCGGAAAAAGCCCCTGTAATACCCGGTCTGGACATCGCCGCGGCTTATATCCCGTGCTTCGACGTCGGCGGGGATGCTTACGATTTTCGCCGGATAAGCGAGACTCAGATTCTTATTACTATCGCCGACATTATGGGTAAAGGGATGCCGGCGGCCTTGATGATGAGCTGGTTCCGCGGGGCGGCCAGGGCCTACGCCGAAGGTTGTATGGAGTGCTCGGAGTGCAAGGGGGACGATGGCTACTTTGCCGAGAACGCCGGAGACAGTGTCAGGCTTATCAACCGGACGCGTACCGTGATAAAGAACTTCAACCGCATGGCGTGTGATGAGTGCAGGGACGGTGAATTCGTAACATTGTTCTATGCGATGATCGACGTCGCCCGGATGACAGTGACATATTGCAATTGCGGGCATGAGCCGACGGTCCTGATAAGGGATGGAAAGATTGTCGACCTTGACAAAGGCGGGCTTGTGCTTGGAGTCGATCCACAAGCGGAATACGAGATTGGAACCGTCAAGCTGATAAACGATGATTGTCTGCTGTTTTATACCGATGGGCTGACCGACGCGGTCAACTTCGATAACGAATTATGGGGCAGAGAAAATCTGTTGGCCACAGCGAAGAAATTCGCCACGGAGTCGGCCGAGCAGATGATAAAGGATATCCTCGGCTACAGAAGGCGGTTCGTGGGACTTGCCAGGCAGATCGACGATACGAGTATGGTTGTGGCCAAAGTGAGTCAAAAGAAAGTGTAAAAATCAAAAAGCTAAATGCAAAATTAAGGAAGTCACCCCTTAGGGGTTCCACAGTTTTGATTTTTAATATTTGATGTTTGATTTTTTGTCAGGTGGCGGATTTGATTATTACGATTGACGGTCCCGCGGCCAGCGGTAAAAGCACCGCAGCGAGGCTTTTAGCTCGCACGCTCGGCGCGAGCTTTCTCGATACGGGCGCCATGTATCGAGCGGTCACGTTGGCTGCGATGCGGGCCGGCGTCGATTTGAACGATGAACAGAAGCTGCTCGATATTACGCAGACATGCGAATTTGAATTCTCTGTTAAGTCCGGCAAAACGACCGTCCGCATCGACAACACCGATGTCACCGAGCAGATACGCGGTCCCGAGGTGACCGCCAATGCCCGGCATATCGCCGTTGCGCCGAGGGTACGGGAGAAACTGGTGCAAATGCAAAGGCAGTTCGCCGCGGACCGGCATAAAATCGTCACGGAAGGACGAGACCAGGGAACGGTTGCGTTCTGCGACGCCGATATTAAATTTTTCCTAACGGCAGATTCTGCTGAGAGGGCACGAAGAAGACAGGCGGAACTGCAGGCAAAAGGCATTAGTGAGAATCTCGAGCAGATACAAAAGGCAATCGAAGAGCGCGACAAAAGCGACCAGAGCAGAGCCGTCGGGCCGTTAAAGCCGGCCGATGATGCGATTATAGTTGACACTACAAATCTAAGCATAGAACAGGTCGTCGAAAAGCTCGCAGGTTACGTGAAAGATGATCCCCATTTCGCAAAAATGTAACGAAATGTGAACCCGAAGAAAAATGTTCAAAGAAAACGTAAAAGCGAAATGGTTCTGGTTTGCACGCTGGATGTGCAGATTATTTTGCCTGTCGTTTTTTCGCGTGCGTAGTTACGGCAGAGATAATATCCCCCGGACCGGCCCATTTGTACTTATCAGTAACCACCAGAGCTATCTCGATCCGATGCTTTGCGGCGGGCTCATTCAGAGGCGAGTGAGCTTCCTTGCCCGCGAATCGCTTTTTCACCACTGGTTGTTCGGCAGGATGATCAGATCGGTCGGAACGATACCCGTCAGGCTGGGCGAAGCGGACATAGCCGCGATGAGGAAGGTCATCGACGTACTCAAACAGGGCAGAGGGGTCTGTCTCTTTCCGGAAGGAACGCGCTCGATGGACGGGAAAATCACGCCGTTCAAACCGGGCTTCGGCCTGCTTTGCAGGCGGGGAAACGCGGCGGTTGTGCCGGTAGTGATTGACGGCGCCTTCGAATGCTGGCCCAGGAATAAGAAGCTGTTCTCACACGGCTCGATTGTGGTCAGCTACGGTAAAGCCATATCCGCCGGGCAGGCTAAGAATATGAGCAACGAGAAACTGGCCGAAGTCTTAACCGAGACCCTGCGCAAAATGCAAGACGAAAGCCGAATCAAACAGGGCAAAAAACCGTACGATTATTGACTATCTTCCGCCGCCATCGCTCCGGCGATTTTTACCACTAAACTCAGCCCTCAAACCGATAAGAATCCTGATAACATCGTCCACTAAATCACGCTTAATGCAACATTCTCTCCTATTACGTGTTTGCCGTTGATGATTTGATTCTCCCGGCGAGATTGTGCTTGACCACGTGTTCGATTAAAAGTACCTTCATAGTAGCAAAAATACTGTCTTCAACACTCCGGAGGAGTTTGAGGGTGTCATCCGGTGTGGCTTTGACAATACAAAGTTAAAAGATTGAAAGGGATATCGATGAAAAACGAGACAAATCCAAAAAACAATAAGTTGAACCGCAGGGATTTTATCAGGACTTCGGCAGTTGCCGGAGCGGCGGTTCTGGCATCGGGTACGAGTAATATCTTTGCAGCGGGTTCGGATAAAATTCGCGTCGGTATAATCGGCTGCGGCGGGCAGGGCACGCGGGACCTTGTCAGTTGCGTGAATAGCTCGCCGGGCGTGGAGATCACAGCGATGGGCGATTTGTTCGAAGACCGCCTGAAAGAGTCGCTCGATAAACTCGGTAAAGACGTGCCGGCCGCTCTGAAAGTCACGCCGGACAAGAGTTTTATCGGCTTTGACGCACACAAGAAAGTGCTGCAGACTGACGTGCACATGGTACTGTTGACGACACCGCCTCACTGGCGAGCGCAGCATTTACGGGCCGCCGTGGAGGCCGGCAAGCACGTATTTATGGAGAAGCCCGCGGGCGTAGATCCGAAGGCCATTCGTTCAATGATTGAGACAGCCGAACTCGCCGAGCAAAAACACCTCTCTGTGGTCGCGGGCACGCAGCGCCGGCACAGCAAGAAATACAAAGAGATTATCCGGCGGATTCATGACGGCCAGATCGGCGAAATTGTCGCCGGCCAGGGCTACTGGAACGGCGGCGACATGCTCGGCTACTGGCAGTGGTACGACAAAGAAAATCGCTCCGATATGGAGTGGCAGTGCCGGAGCTGGCCGTGGTTCACCTGGACCAGCGGCGACCACATCGTCGAGCAGCACGTCCACAATCTCGACGTTCTCAACTGGGCGCTCCAAGCTCATCCCGTACAGTGCATCGGGATGGGCGGCCGGGCTGTACGAGACCTGGGCAATATTTACGACCACTTCACCATCGAGTATGAGTATCCGAACGGCGTCCGCGTCGAGAGCATGTGCCGTCAGATTAACGGCTGCACGGACAGAATCGCCGAGCGCGTGGTCGGCACAAAGGGCGTCGCCGACATCGATCAAGGTGTGATTACCGGCGAAAAACCCTTCAGGTACGAGGGGCCCGACCCCGACCATTACGTACAGGAGATGGCCGACCTGATTAAGAGCATTCGCGACGGCAAGCCCATCAACGAGGCCAAAAACGTCGCCGAGAGCACGATGAATGCCATCATGGGCCGGATGAGCGCCTATACCGGCCGGGCACTGAAATGGGACTGGGCGATGAACGCGTCGAAGCTGGACCTTGCGCCGGCGAAATATGAATGGGGCGATCTGCCGGTAAGGCCGGTCGCGGTCCCGGGCAAGACACCGTTAATCTAATCGATTCGAGTAAATAACCGTTAGTTGAAAGAGTTTATAATGCAAGAAAAGGAAAAACGAATGGACAAGAGACTTTCACGCAGAGAATTTGTAAAGGCAGCAGCGGCGGCTTCTTTAGTCAGTGCCAGCCCCGCGTTGACCAGCAGACTTTATGCCGCCGGATCAGGTGCGGTGAAGGTCGGATTAATCGGCTGCGGAGGACGCGGCACTGGCGCCGCGACCCAGGCGCTTATGGGTGTTGATAAATCGGTGAAGCTCTGGGCGATGGCGGATTTGTTCAGGGACAAGCTCGATGTCTCTTACGACATGCTCAGCAAGGGAGCAAAAGGCCGGTACGACCGCGTGGACTTCGACGGCCTGGCGGACCAGATGGACGTTTCCGAAGAGCGGAAGTTCGTCGGCTTTGACGCGTTTCGCAAGGTGCTCGGCAGCGGCGTGGATATGGTCATTCTGGCGACGCCGCCACACTTTCGGCCAGAGCATTTCGAGGCCTCGGTCAAAGCCGGCAAGAATGTGTTTATGGAAAAGCCCGTAGCTGTGGACCCGGCTGGGATTCGGAAAGTAATCGCCGCTGCGAAGCTGGCGAAGGAAAAACGCCTGTCAGTTGTTGCCGGAACGCAGCGCCGTCATCAACGGCACTACATCGAGATTATCAACCGGATTCACAACGGGGCGATCGGCGAAATTGTTGCCGCACAATGCTACTGGAACGGCGGCGGCGGCTCGCTGAGGGGCGAGAAACCAGACGGCATGAGTGACATGGAATGGCAGGTTCGCCACTGGTATTATTTCTGCTGGATTTGCGGCGACCATATCGTCGAGCAGCACGTTCACAATATTGACGTTATGAACTGGGCGCTGCAGGCTCATCCGGTCCAGTGCATGGGCATGGGAGGCCGGGAGGTTCGCAGGGGCGGCAACATCTGGGACCATTTCGCGATAGAGTTCGAGTATCCCCTGGGCGTGCGCGTCCTGAGCATGTGCCGGCAGATTCCCGGCTGCTCCGAACGCGTCTCGGAAAGAATCGTCGGCACAAAGGGGTATGCTTACATCGACAGCGCAACCGGTTATATCAAGGGAGAAAATCCCTACGAACCGCCCGGCTCGCCGAACCCGTACGTTCAGGAGCACATTGATTTGATCAAGAGTATTCGCGAGGGCGCCGCCCTGAACGAAGGTGTTCAGGTGGCGGAGAGTACGATGAATGCTATCATGGGCCGGATGAGTGCGTACACAGGCCGGGCCTTGAAATGGGACTGGGCGATGAACGCCTCGAAGCTGGACCTGACGCCGCCGAAATATGAGCTAGGCGACTTACCCGTCGCGCCGGTTCCGGTGCCGGGCAAGACACCGCTCGTTTAATGAACATAGGTCAATAACCTTTAGTGGAAAGGATCACTTATGAAAAAGAAAGCAATGAAAGCCACTCCGGACTTGTCACGCAGAGATTTTATCAAGGCCTCGGCGGCATTGGGAGCGATGAGCTTCGGCGTAGGTACAAATAAAATCTTTGCGGCTGGTTCAGACAAAATGCGCATCGGCCTGATTGGCTGCGGCGGACGAGGCACGCACGATGCGACAAAGTGCCTGAACTCTTCGCAAAACGTTGAACTCGTGGCGATGGGCGACCTTTTTAGGGACCGCCTGGATAGGTGTCGCAGTACTCTTAAAATTGATCTTCCGGATAGCGTGAAGGTAACTGAAGAAATGTGCTTTGTCGGTTGGGATGCATACAAGAAGGTTTTAGCATGTGACGACGTGGACATGGTGATACTGACTCAGCCGCCCCACTTTCGTCCTCCACATTTGAAGGCCGCGATAGAAGCCGGCAAGCACGTGTTTATGGAAAAGCCGGTGGCGGTGGACCCTGTAGGTGTTCGTTCGGTCATTGAGTCATCCGAGTTGGCAGACAAAAAAGGTTTAACAATTGGAGCCGGTACACAGATGCGGCGGATATCACATTTGGTCGAAGGCATTAAGAGTATCCATGATGGTGCCATAGGTGAGCTTGTCGGCGGTCAGTGTGTCAGACTCGGCGACGGAATGCTCACGTGGTCGGAGCAGACCAAAGAGCGTCAGCCGAACTGGTCTGATATGGAGTGGCAATTAAAGCGATGGTTATTTTTAACCTGGCTTTCCGGCGACTTCATCGTTGAGATGCACGTGCACAACCTGGACGTTATGAACTGGGCGATGAATGCTCATCCCGTGCAGTGCATGGGCATAGGCGGCCGGCAGGTTCGGACTGGTCCGGAGTACGGCAACTGTTTCGACCATTTTGCCATCGAGTACGAGTATCCCAACGGCGTGCGTGTAGAGTATATGGGTACCCAGATTGACGGCGTCACGAATCGTAACGACCAGAGATTCGTGGGAACGAAGGGTCGAGCCTATACGGACTTTGGCAGGGTCGTAATAGAAGGACCCAACAAAGCCGAATACGCATGGGATAATATTGATCCGTGTATAAAGCAACACGCGGACCAGATTGCCGCTATTCGTGAAGGTAAACGCTTGAATGAAGGTAAGCGAATCGCTGAGAGCAGCCTCACGGCGATTATGGGCCGGATGAGTGCATATACCGGGCGCGCCCTTAAGTGGGACTGGGCGATGAATGCATCGAAGCTGGACCTGAGCCCGCCGAAGTATGAATTCGGCGATTTGGAGATGAGGCCTGTAGCGATTCCGGGTAAGACAAAACTGATTTGAAACAATAATAGTATCGAGCCGCTCGATGAAATTGTCGCCGGCGATTGACCTGGTCCCAAAAAATGCTTGACAAAAGCTGATTTAGATGATACACTCAATGTTCAAAAGTAGCATAAAGTAGCCGGTTCGTTTTGAAGAAGGAGGGCAAAATATGTTCAGTTTAAGTGATACTCTCGGCCCGTCCGGGTCTTGCAAACCGAACGGTAAGGGAAAAATGCCGTACTTCGTATTGTTGGCTCTTTGCTTTTTTTATTTACCGGCTCAAGCTCAATATGGCGGTGGTACCGGAACGCAGAACGATCCGTATCTGATTCGCACCGCCGAGCAGATGAATGCCATTGGAGCCGCATCGGGTGATTGGAACAAGCACTTCCAGCTCAGGGCTGATATCGACCTGGGCGAGTATACCGGGACCGCGTACAACATTATCGGGACCGATGCAGAGCAGTCGTTCCACGGCATTTTCGACGGCAACGACCATACGATTTCGAATCTCAGCCTGAGAACGACACGCCAGTGGTACACGGGATTGTTCGGATGCGTGAGCGGACAAATCAAGAATCTGGGATTGATCGATCCCGACGTCTTCGCCCAAGGAGGCAAGGTCGGAGCACTTCTTGGTGATCTAAATCAGGGCTCGCTCACAAGCTGCTACGTTGAGAGGGCACGTGTTTCAGGTGGTAACTATATAGGCGGATTAGTGGGCTCGACTTCCGGCAGGATCACATACTGCTATTCTACAGGTACCGTCTCTGGCAATAATTATGTCGGCGGATTGGTCGGATATGTCACCGACTCAACGGTGAACTCATCCTATTCCAAAGCCGACGTCACAGGCAATCTGGAAGTCGGCGGCCTCGCGGGTATGACAACTGATGAAGCAGCTGTGCTCAGCAATTCCTATGCCACCGGCAGTGTCAACGGAGGTACCTACGCAGGCGGACTGGTCGGACAAATAGAACGAGGCAGAGCCTACGAGTGCTATTCAACCGGCAACGTCTCGGGCAATCTGTACGTCGGCGGCTTCACGGGATATGTACGGGTTCTGGGCGGTGCTACGCACTGCTTCTGGGATACCCAGACCAGCGGCTGGTCAACCAGCCCCGGCGGAACTGGCAAGACGACCGTCGAAATGCAGACAATCAGTACTTTTACAGACGTCGGTTGGGACTTCAAGGATATCTGGACGATCTGTGATGGGATGAATTATCCCGTGCTGCTGTGGCAGATTCCTACCGCTGATTTTCGCTGTCCCGACGGCGTCGATTTCATCGATTTTGCCTTCTTCGCCTCACACTGGCTGGATGATATGTGCAATTCTGCTAATTCTTACTGTGAGGGCACAGACTTCGATCACTCCGGCTCAGTCGGTTTTACCGACCTCGAAATCCTCGCCGACAACTGGCTCAAAGGGATCCGATAAAGACAGGTTTTATGTGCCGTTCGTAAATATTCTCCGATACGTTCTGCGCGATGATGGCCTCATGCTTCTGAAGCGCATTTGTGAAGCGTGTCCCCATCTCTGCGGCAACCTTGTACCCGACGTGCAGAAGCTGACGGAAGTTGGGATTGTACTGCTCGCATGATTGGTCGTGCCTCAACGCCGAGGCGAAACTCTGCCTGTCCCATTTGTCCACTTCCTCTGCGGTGGGCAACTCTGCCGTGTCGATATCGATGACGGTAGCATAAGGCCCGCAAAGCTCACCGAATCGGTACAGTGCTTTGGCGTAGACTTCTTTTACGATTGACAAGCCGTCCGGCGCCGCCATGGCCAGGCCGATCAATTCCTCCAGCCAGGTTGTGCCGGCAGTCTTGACGTGCAGTCCGGCATCGAATTTCTTCAGAGCCCCGGCGATGGGCCCGTATATCGAAAACTTATCGCTGCCGGAGTGAATGCTCAGTTTTAGATTCCCGGGCAGGCTAAATTCCCTGACCGCAAAAGCGACGACCGCCAGGTCCTCTTCGAACTCCTTCGCAAAGGCGGTGACGTCACCGACGTAATCCACACCCTTGTTGAACCGTCCGGTGAATTTCGGCGCGATCGTCTGGGTGGGAATCCCCTCGTCGGCGATTGCCGCCAGGATAAACAGCAATTCAATCGGCGTTTGCGGCTGGTCGGTCTCGTCCATTGAGACTTCGGTGATGAAGCTGCCAGCGCCTTTGGCTTCTGCGATATGACGATAGATTCCACCCGCCTGCCTGACCGCCAGCAGGAACTCACCGGCGATCGCTCTGATTCGTTCCTCGGTTATGTCAAGGGTATGCTCAATACCGTCGATTGTAAGCGAGCCGATGTACTTGCTGTATTTCTTAACGAAAGCATCGATGTCGGATTTGTCCGCCGGCTGAGCGATGAAGTCGGCAACATCAAGCGTGAAAAAATCGCTTGATTCGATGAACCGATCGACGTTGCCCGGCCCGATGTGGTCGGCATCCACGAAATACGGCCCGTCCCACTGCAGGACCTTAACCGCATCGAGAGCCTCCTGACGCGTGTCCGCCGGCGTTGTCCCGATGATCGTATGTTCCCTGTGCGACTTGTTCCAGACCGGCGTTATGCTAAGGCCCTGCTCTTTTGCCTTCATTATAGCGGATAGCTGGGCCTTTCCCTGGTGACAGAACCTGTCGCCGATACCAAAAGAATACTTTTCCAAAATCATAAATTTGTTCTCCGTCATTCAATCAATGTTCAGGCATTTTGTTCTGCTTGTCGCGAATAAAAACCTCTTTAACATCGGTAAGGCGAATCATCTCACCGGCGTCAGGCGAAAGCGGCGCATCCAGGCAGTCGATCAACGCATCCTCCACGTCTTCGAAGACAACGGCGTAACGCCGGTCGGGCTTTTCCAGTTGCAATTGCACATTGAACAGCTTCAGGCCTTTTACGTGCCGGCAATATAATCCGTAAGCCGGCAGTCTGCCGAACATGGAATACTCCGGGTAGTCCGCCGGCTTCTCGGGAATCCCGCGAGCTGCGTCGGCCTTTGTCCCGCCGCCTTCGAAGGACAATCTCACGTTGCTCAGCGTGATGTTTTCTATCTTCGCTTCGGGCAGACCTGAAATCGCACAGCCCGTCGGATTGGCGCCGGCAGCCTCGATATTGCTGATTGTAATATTTCGCATGACGCCGATGCCCGGCGTTTCCGTATCGCTCTTGAACGGACGGGCGCGATTGCCCAATCTCAGAAAGAGTGGCGCCCCTACCTTGTTCATCGTGATGTTCGAGACGACCACGCGGTCCATTGTGCCGCCGTCCACAATTTCCAGTGCCACGCCAGCTAAGTTTGTTTCGTAAATCGAGCAGCCGGTGATAACGATATTTTGGAAGCCGCCGTTCGATTCGGTGCCCATCTTCAGTGCGTTACAACGGCTGCTCAGGATGCAATTGCTCACCGCCACGTCTTGGCAGATCCTCTCCAAGGTGCTCTTGAGCACGATGGCGTCGTCCCCGGAATTAATATTGCAGTCTGAAATTACGACCCGCCGGCAGGAGTCGATGTCGATGCCGTCGTTGTTATGATTGACGAGACTCCTGACCGTGATTCCGGTGATGCGCACGTCGTCGCAGGCCATATAGTGCTGCACCCACATCGGCGAATCCTTGATGGTTATGTCCTTGACGGTGACATTCCTGCACTGGATGAATCGAATCATATAAGGGCGCACTTTGTAAGGCCCTTCGAACGATGCGCCTCGGCCGTCAATCGTACCTTCGCCCGTAATGGCGATACGATCGACGTTCTCGGCGTATATCAGGCTCTTGTCCGTGTAGTTGTCCGTATAGGACCGGAATGCCTGCACTGTGGGAGGATAGTCATCCAGGTCCGTACTGCCCAAGAGCGTCGAGCCGGCGGCGAGTCTGAGGGTCACGCCAGTCTTGAAATAAATCGTGCCGGACAGGAAAGTCCCCGGCGGCAAATAAACAGTCCCCCCGCCGGACTGCGAGCACGCGTCGATGGCCTTTTGAATGGACGTCGTGCAAAGCGTTTTGCCGTCAGGCTTGGCGCCGTAATCGCGAACATCGTACAATTCCTCCGCTGCTATAGCCGAACCCGCGGCCAGAATACAGACGGCCCCCACCGAAATCCACATACTGATCCGTCCCATTATTATTCCTTTTCGAAAAGAGATTCTGTATCCGAACTCCATTCCTCGTCATATCACAGATGTTTCTTCAACCAGTTCAGCGTTTCCTGCCACATCTCGGGGGTATATTCGTGTCCGATGCCTTCATACATCAAGCCGCGGAAATTCTCCGCTTTCCCATAGAGTTTGTAAAGAGATTCCTGGTATGCATTAATGAGCCTCACGCCATCCGCTGGTGAGCCGCCGTCCTTGTAGCCGGTCAGTGTCAGAAGCGGCCGCGGTGCGATCAGGCCGACCACCGACTCGGCGTCGATCTTTTCGGCTAGCATTTTCGGCACGTAATAATAGATGCCGTGCTGACGGACCTGGCCGTGCGCTATAAGGTTCTGATAACGTGTCAGGCATGACACGCAAACCGCCGCTTTGATCCGCTCATCGAGTGCCGCGGCCCACCATGTCCTGGTCGAGCCCATGCTCATTCCCATCGCGGCGATGCGCTTAGGATCGACATCCGGACGTGACACCAAATAATTCAATGCCAGCAGGTCGTCACGAACCATCATCCCCCACAGCGTTCGCCCCTGCCAGAGAAACATTTTGAATAGTGACTCCTCTGTCCGGCCGCCTTCTTCCTTTTTTCCCGCCGGGCCCTGGAACCGCCGCTCGCCAAAGGCGTAAGCATCGATGCAAAGAACAACGTAGCCCTCCCTCGCCAGCGCCTCGCCGGTGGCGAAATCGAGCGTCTTAAAAGCCTTGCTGATGACCTCCTCTTTGCCCTGCTTGTACTTGCCGCCATGATAGTGATTATACAGAATCGCCGGCCCCCGCCCTTTGCGCCCGGCGGGGATCAGCACGTATCCATACACCGTGTCACCAATGCCGTTATCGAATGTAAATCGCTCCAGTTCATAACCATCTTTCGACAATCTCTTCCGGACAGTCACCTTCGGCGTGAACACCTCCGGTAAATCGCCGAGTAGCCGCCATAGCTTCCTGCGAAGCTCTGTCCTGCGTTTCTCCCATGACTGCACCGACTTCGGCAGCGGCGTCTGGAAAGATTTAAAGCCGCCGTTCAAAACCTCCGGTGGTAAATCCTTCGACATACCTGATGAAATAGACGCTAAAACAATGGGCACTGCCGCAAAATTCATTGTCGTCCTCCTGATTCAATCCCTATGCGGGTTTTTCCTGTTCACAGATTTCATATATGCGGTCGTATGCCTCCGACTGCTCTTCGGGGCTCTGGCAGTAAGTCACCACAATCAGTTTCATCCCCGGCTTCCACAGCTTTCGGACACTCCCGGCGACGGTTTCAGGGCCGCCAACAATCCGGGCGTTGACGACGATGCCGGTATTCGCGAAGGCCTCGGCAAAGGGCACCGGCGGATTAGGCGTTGGGTCCGTGGCGGCTGAAAACGCACCATCGACCATTCGCAGTCCGGCGATCTTTTTCACCATCTCTACCTTATCCGACCAGTTGCCGCAACTATGAAATCCCGAACCGCCGAAAGGTTCTCCCGCATGTTCGACGGCCCCAGAAGCAAATTCAAGATATTGCTGTCCCGAAATCATCAGCGCGTTATCGTCGCTCATCCCCAACCCCTCAAAACACCGGCACGAACTATATCCATGACCGGGCCAAGCCAATGCATTGCCGATACACCTGATCTGCTCGTGGGTGAATTCCACCAGCAGTTCGGCGAGGCGATTCAGCAGCGTCTTGACGGCTTGCGGATCATCCAGCATCTCGATAAATAAGCTGGTCATCTCCACGATGTTGCCGGCGATGTTCAAAGGCGACTGTGTATCAGTCAGTGACATTGGGACACGCCCGCCGGTCTTATCGAGAAAATAGTCAATCATTTCGAGCGTGTGTCTGCCGATGTGAGTCTGCGATACCGGCGCAGGCCTGTAGTCCAGCGCCTCTTTGACCGAGTCAAACATCGGGCGCATGGCCGGGGCTTGCTTTTCTTTCCAGATGTAACCGGCGCCGAAGGCGCTGGCAACGGTGCCGATGCCGTACCAGGGCACGAGAAAGTTGGGAACATCGGCCTTAAACTCCATACTCTTCTTTAGCCCGCCAAGCTGCGATTTCAGGGAAGCTTTCATGTCCCTGCAGCCCCAGGTGAAAACCTCCGCAGTGCGCATCCTCCGCCAGACCAGCACTCCCGAATCCGTCTTCCAAAAGGCCCGGCACCGCTCAAGCAGCGATGCTTCGTAATCTGCGTATGCTTCGAAGTCAAACGCCTCCGACGAGACAGGCTCGACCGGCGTCGCCTGAACATCGGCACTCATCTGATCAAAACTTTCCTCTGTCACCTCAAGACCCCTTGTCCGCTTCGGCGTTCTGTACAGCTTGTTCTATCGTATCGTTTATGGATGTACTCTTATTGATGAACTTTAGTTATTACAGTCTCATTTATCTTCAAGCCCTTAGTCGTATGACTAAGAGCCTGAACGGATTATCCTGCTTATCTGTTTTTGCTTTTGTTATACGTGTGAATGACATTAAATAATTGCATGATCAGCTCGGCCTTATTCTGCACACCAGTGCGTTTGTAAATA
>Ga0307425_1001303_pt1 | contig 15077 bp, 16 predicted proteins | sample SalMarWE160330MG_FD_202152 | JGI IMG/M metagenome (GOLD analysis project Ga0307425, IMG submission 202152) | Salt marsh sediment microbial communities from the Plum Island Ecosystem LTER, Massachusetts, United States - WE1603-30 | ecosystem: Environmental > Aquatic > Marine > Intertidal zone >... | reverse complement strand
AAATCGCATATGCTGGGGCTAACAGAAGAGAAGGTCCGAAAATCGTTTGAGGATAATAATATGATCCATAAGAGGGAGTAAGTGAAAAAACGGTCAGAATCCATGCTACAAACGTAATACTACCAAGAATGATACCGTGAAGGAAATAGTTACTCAATCGCTTTCCTACTGATATTTCAGAAATTTGAATCAACTCCCAACTACTAGTATATACCTACAATCTACAATCAAATAAACATATGACATAAGAATTTCTTTCTCAATTGTTTAGTAGTATATACTCGAAGATAGTTGATATATCATAGTATCACTATCCATCTTGAAGGTTTTCAGCTGTGGAAAAAGAAGTCAGAGTTTTCAATTTCTGCCCTTGTTACAAAGATTTTGAGGGCGAACTGATTTGTCTTAATGCAGATGGTCTCATCGATGTTGAACGTTCGATATTTGCAGCTGATATACTTAACCAAGACGCATCGCTAGAAATGGTCAAGCAATTTGAGATGAATGATGGCAAGACATGTTACTCGTCAATCTATACTCATGATGGAGGGTGTTATTGTTCGTCCCAAGGATGGAAAATCAGAATTCACAACGAGGACATTACTGAGGATATGCTCATGCAATCAATCAGACTCTATGCTCTCGGACCAACAGAAATTTCAGTCGATTGCTCATCATGTATTTACGGAATTCTATTAGCACTCGTTCTGGCTCATGACCAAGCATCCATCAAACGCTATTTGGATGAGTTCTCTGTTAAAGTTGCGATGAAATTTACAGAGTTAGAGCTTGATGAGATTCCAGAGGGCACACCCTATTTTGAAATGATTCAGAGCTACCTAGAAAAACTACTAGAAGATCAATACTACTGGAAAAATGTCCACGAAAAACTAGTTGAGCGTAATGAACCCGAATCTTTGACTGAACTCGTAGAGAAATTGGAATTGCTTGATAGATACCAATTCCTGTTTTACAGTCAGGTATTGAATATACGAAGCATGCAAAATTCAAGAATTCTTATGAAGATGCTATCACACATTTTACGTACCTCTAAGAATATACTGGATCTTAATGGAGAGGTTCATTCATTGATTGCTTCAGATTCAATTGGTGGCTATGAGGATGATGAAGTTCTAGTTTCAAAAATTGAAGCATATATGGAGAAAAGTAGAACCTTGGATCATTTCTTTGGTAATATCGCAGATATAATGAAAGGTAATGCATAACATACAAACGAACAGTTATTTTGTTCTAGCAAAGGTTAGATAGCCAAAGAGTGTTTGATCTGCACCTCCGTTTTGACCACTAATGATGATGCTCTTCTGCGCTAGATTAGAGCTTAAGCATTCTCTCCGAAGAACATCAAATAGTCAGTTCCGGGAATGTCATAACCCAAATTGCTCAGTACTATTGCTAGTTGTCCACGATGATGAGTAGTATGAAGCAGATATTGAAGGAAGAAATCGAAAACATCGATTTCAAAGGACTCATCTCTGATATGAGTTACATGCATCCTACCCTGAGGTATTTCTTCAATAGCAGTACTCAGCCGAGTGTCTAATACTTCCCATCTCTTGAGAAGCTCCTGCTTTGGCAATCTTTTCACACGTTCTAAGACAGATTCGTCTTTGGATTCCTCTGCAAAGAAAAAACAAGTTTCTAATGCAAGTACGATATGTTGAACTAAATCCTTTGGACTTCTTCCGCAAACCTGTTTCACAAAGGTGTCAGCATCAATACCATGCAGAAGCTCCCTCATCTTCCAACCTGTCCAAAGATGATAATCAGCTAAATTCTTGAATACCAAAGTACTCTACCTCTCGAATCCTCTGTTTCTTTATCCGTATTAGTGTACCGAGTTGTTCATTTAACCTGATAATTCATCGAGAAGTCCTAGCATCCATTGGTCGATAGGCTTCTTATTAGTCCACGTTTCTTCAAAAGGTGTCATTATGAGTTTCCCACCAACCTCTCCAACCATTACTCCTGACTCACCACCCAATAGACATTCGATTGCGTATGCTCCGAGCCGAGTTGCAAGTATTCTGTCAAAATGAGTTGGATTGCCACCTCTTTGGATATAACCTAGAACAGAAACTCTACATTTCTCTCCAAGTCGTTCATTTAGTTTCTTTCCAATAGTATTAGCATTCCCTAATTCGTCTCCCTCTGCAACAACCACAAGAACGCTTGTTTTTGCCTTCGCTCGTGCTTTCTTTACTTTATCTACAAGTTGATCAATGCTAGTTTCAGTCTCTGGCATGAGTATTGCAGATGCTCCAGTCGCAACACCAACGTGGAATGCAATGAATCCTGCATGTCTACCCATTACTTCAACGAGAAATATCCGTTGGAATGCTTCTGCTGTATCTCTTATTTTATCAAGCGCCCCTAATGCATTATTTACTGCGGTATCAAAACCAATCGTATAGTCTGTTCCATACAGATCATTATCAATTGTTCCAGGAAGACCAATTAAAAATCCATTCCAGTGATTACTAAGCGCATCAAGGGCGTGCATTGTCCCATCGCCACCGATAGCGATTAGTGCATCAAATCCTCTTCTTGTCAGGATTTCTGCGGCCTTCTTCTGACCTTCTTCTGTTCTGAACTCTTCGGATCTTCCTGTAGTAAGAAACGTACCCCCTCTGTGAAGAATCCTAGAAACAGAACGCGAGTTTAATTCATGGATTTGTTCGTCAAGAATTCCCTGAAGACCACCAAATACTCCAAAGACTTCACAATTACGATGAATTCCTATTCTGGTTATTGCACGGATAGCGGCATTCATTGCAGGAGCATCGCCACCACTAGTAAGAACTGCAACTTTCATAGCCATCATACTGACCTCAGAACAAATAAGTACAACCTATGCCAGAAATATGCCAGAGAGGACATTTTAATGACACCAGAGAGGACACACGGAAAAAGCCCTGAAGCGCACGGGAAGATAGTTCGGGATGGATATGATAAGATTGCTCGTGAATATTATCAAGACAGAGATGCCTTCAGAAATGAAAGAGAGATTGCTGAATTCTTAGCATATCTTCCTGATGGGGGAGTTGTGTTGGATATCGGATGCGGCGGAGGCATTCCAATCCTTCGGATGCTACTAGATACGGGATTTATAGCAAAAGGCATTGACTTCTCCAAAGGGATGCTCGAGTTAGCAAAAGAGAATGTTCCTGAGGCAGAACTAATTCATGGAGATGTCACAAAGACGGAGTTTGAAGAAATGTCACTCGATGGTGTAATCTCGACCTATGCGATTATACATATTCACAAGAGTTACCACCCCATTCTCTATTTGAAAATTTACAAGTGGTTGAAACATGGTGGTGTGATGCTGATGGGTACTTCATGGTCTGAATGGGAGGAAATCCATGACTACTATGGAGTACCAATGGCATGGAGTCATCCTGCTCCTGAAAGAAGTCTGCAGATGATCAGGAATGCCGGTTTTGAAGTCATCTTTGATCGACTGGTTACCGCTGGTGGTGAAACCGTCTATTGGATTCTAGCAAAGAAGAATTAGACAAGTCCCTTTGTCCTAAGAAAGAGCAATAATGGGAGAGTAATGAAAAAACTTGCTAACATGATTAGAACAAAAGCGAGAGGGTCATTTTCCAAAGGAAGGCCAACATTCATTCCGTATACGCTAGCAATCAACGTGGGTACACTTACAAGCAAAGAAATCGAAGTTAAAGTTTTGATGACTTTATTTAGATTGTGACCAACCATGCTATCATACGCACTCATGGCATTAGCTATGAGTTCTCGGTAAATTGCACTCAGTTCCACTTGTTGTTGAAGGTCAACCTCAAGTTCCTCCAACCTATCAACATCAAGAATTAAACGACCGACCACATGGTAACGCTCCAATCGACGTAAGACCTTCATATTTGCCTTGAGAGAAGTTTCCATGAAGATTGCATCACGGGATAATTGGAAGAACCACTCGAGTTGTGATGGATATATCTCAGTCATGATTACTTCCTCAGTTTCGTTAATTGTTTCTTCAATGAGATCTAATGTGGTTTCAAATGAGTGAATAACAATCTCTATCCATTTGTAGATGATATCTGCAACAGTTGTACAATACCGAATTCTTTTTCGTAACCTCTCTTTTCTTATGGGAACCTCATCATTTTGCATGACAATGATATCTTTCCCATTTGTGAAGATTCCAATTGGATTAGTGGAATACTCACGGTTCTCCTCCCTCAGATTCACAGGAACACGAAGCACAATCATTGTGAATTTATCTTCTATCTGAAGCCTAGGTCGTTCATCAAGGTCTTGAACGTCCTGAAGGTCTTCTAAATCTATTTCAAAACGATGCGAAAGCTTAGCCAAATCATTTGGACGAATACCGATTACTTCTATGAGCAGTGGTTCATCAGGGGCTTCTTCTAAACTGGCATACTTGATGCCAGACTCCAATGCCATTATGGAGATACTTCCATTCTCTGGTGTGTCGCTGCTCATATGATCCACCTCTTGGTAGCGGATGTCTTTCGTACATCGGTTTATGCCTGCCTGGAAGTTGGTTCTCTTATAGAGATCCTGATATACAGTCGGGCTGTAGAAGCCTAATGGCTACAAATTGTTTAACCATAGTGACCTTTTAGAGTTTTGTAATAACGTCAAACAAGATACCCTAAATAACCACACTCTCGACCTCAACTTTTCGGTCTTTGATGCTAAGCATTGTACTTGATACTTTCCTACCACCAAAGAGCTCTGCTTCCTTTTCTCCGCGATAGAGTGCATCAGCAATTCGACCAAGCGCATCAGCCTTCATTATGCCAGAGCCGCTTGCACCATTCACAACAAGTACTCCACATTCTTTGTACACAAACGGTATGTTGTCAGGTGAATAGCAGTATCCACCCGCCCAACTATTTACAGGACGAGCTCCTTCGAATGCAGATATATACTCAGAAAGCACAGGATACACACTGTTCTCATAGTAGGCGCTTTCAGGTATCATCATCTCGTCAGTCTGAATGTAATCGTATTTTCTACCAAACTTATCTCCGCAACCTATCCAGAAACCTTTCTCTTGAATTTGTGGTCTGAAGTATACACCAGCGGATGGAAGAATAGTGAAGGGAATACATCCCATCTCATTGAATCCCTTTGTTTCTAGAAATTCTAGAAGTTTGGGATTATCTTCTGCATGGATAACGAACATCTGTCTTTTCTTTGCCTTTGTTTTACTATCGATACCGACAGGATCGAGAAGATCATTTGCCCATGCACCAGTCGCTAATACTACAGTTTCTGCTCTGAATGTACCCTTATCCGTAATTACACCTGTGATATGTTTATTCTGCCAGACAAATGGTTCTCCAGGTAGATCAAGTTTGGGATCTGCCTCAAGAAGCAGTTTCTCCACGTTTACTCCAAATCTTGGCTTTACATGAGAGATTTTCTTGAACTCATCAAAATAGTACTCAACAAGACGAGTAGGATCAAGAACGCCACAATCTTTTCCAAAGAGACCGTAAGAAATTTCGTGGAGGTTCATCAGTTCTGCGGCTTCATCATTGTGAAAATCAACATCGAGGCTAGGTATCATTTCCTTGAGTTCTTCTTTGTTGTAGACCTTATATGAAATACCGGATTTCTCCATTCTTTGCATCCAGACTTGAACACTCTCATGCTCAAACTGTTTCTTACTTAGAAGCCAGAGGTAACCAGTCTTCTCAAAGAAGAGATCATGACCAAGTTCATTCTGGACATGTTCGAAGTACTTGATTGATGTGTCTGTTAGAACTTGGTTTGTCGATGAAGCAAACATGTTCCGGACAGCAGCAGCACTCATAGCTGTGTTAGCTTGACCTGCAGCTAAGGTTCTCTCAATAAGTAGTATCTTTTTGTCAGGACTGTTCTTCTGCATGTAATATGCAGTTGCAACACCCAGCACTCCAGCACCAACAATGATGACATCAAAGGTCTCTTCGCTCATGATTGAAGCCTCTAGTGACTAGTTCCGGGGTGGAAAGATGCGACCTAAAACGTTTACCCTCTGAACGTTTTTCACTTTGAGTTAGGCGGAGGGACTGTAAGCTGCAAGCGGTCATTAAACATACTTTTCAGAAATATTCGAGATATAACGAGACCGACAATAACTGCTGATAGAAAAATCATGATGAAAACCACAACTTGGAGAAGAGCTGCAACAATAGGGTTTGCACCTCCAATTATCATTCCGCTCATCAGACCTGGAATACTAACAATACCTAGTGAAGCATATCTATTGAGGTTGGGTAATAATCCGCTTTCTATCGATTCTCGAATGGTTTCCTCAACTGCCTGAAATGGTGTAGCTCCTAAGGCTAAAGCAGTTTCAATCAGATTTCTTTGCTTCTGAGCGTTTGACCACATCCTATCAATAACCAAAGAAGAAATGGTCATAGAATTCCCGATTACCATTCCACCCATCGGGATCACGAATTCACCAACTGGTTCAACTACTCCAAGCATTACGCTAACAGCCATGACTGAAAGAGGACCTAGTAATATTGCAGGGAGAGACGCTCTAAATACACCCGGAATTCTTTCGAGATTCGATGCCGTGGTATATGCAGCGAATATGGCCATGAACATGAGAACTCCAAACATGATGAATACATCATGAAGATTGAAAATGTAGACCAAGATCAAACCCATCAAAATGATTTGAATTGTGCCACGAACTGTGCCAATGAGTAGCTTATTTCTGATTCTAATGTTCTGCCATTTTGTGATAATCAGCAATGCGACAAGAAGAACGAGAGCCACAATGTATCGACCAAGAGCGACTTGGATATCTACAGGAATTGAACCCCAAAGTGATTGTATGAAAGTGAAATCTAGTTGCATTAGTCGCCCTCCAGATTATTTTCCAGTTCGATTATACGTGATGTAAATCGACGCGCTTGTTCTTTGTTATGAGTGACAATAAGAATGCCAATCTGACGTTTCTGGATCACATCATTGAGAACGTTTTCGACTGCTAATGCAGATTCTTCATCCAGGGCTGAAGTTGGTTCGTCCAACAACAACACTTTTGGATTCATTACCAGTGCGCGAGCAATAGCTACACGTTGTTTTTCACCTCCAGAGAGGTTACATGCATCGTTATCAAGATTCATCGAATCTAATTTGACTTCGTGAAGAATTTCATACAATGAATCATCATCAATTGATTCTCCTTGTCTTACCAAGCCCCAAACAAGATTATCCCTTATTGTTCCTGTGAACATCTGACTATCCTGAGGAACAAGTATCACTGTCCGTCTCAACTCTCGAGGTTCCCACTCGGGAACGGGTTTTCCTAGAACTGAAATGTTCCCAGAAGAAGGCGTTAGCAGATCAACAATGATTCGGAGAATAGTGCTTTTTCCAGACCCTGAAGATCCAGTTAGACCAATAACCTCATTTTGATAGATGGAGAGATTGAAATCCTTAAGGAGAATTTTGTCACCAAACTGCATTGCCACATTAGACAGTTGGAGAATGTGATTATCATTCATGAATTCCACGAAACCTGAAATTTTATGTCTCGCACAAAAAGGATTGCAATTAGGATATTCAGAATGAATCCACCAAAGTGTTATCTATGGTGTTTGTAACTATTCATTTGGAGGTTCTATGATGCCCGGTCTGATAATAAGGAAAGATAACGGCGATTTGAAATGGTTCCCACTCTTTTTGGATGAGGGAAAATACAAATTCTATCCTCCAAAAGGAATGAAGACAGGTACTGAGGTTGGACGTGACTGGCACTTCCAGAAATACTTACCAGGATACTGGATTCCGAATGCTACCCCGACTCGTAAGAGAAGGATTGGTGGTGGGAACTCACTTGTTGTCCTAGAAGAGGATGGAGATCTCAAGTTCTATCCATTCCGAAAAGAAACTTTCATGCACTGGGGAACCGGAGATAAGTGTGGAAGGGGTTTTAGAGAAACCTCAGAGTATTATGTTGCAGAGTGGACTAACAATGGAACATCTGATCTTCTTGTTCGTGATGAGGATGGAGACCTACGGTTATACCCTTGGAACGGTAGGGAGTTCAAAGATTTAGGCAGAAAAGAAAAAGTGGGAAACGGTTTTGGAAAAGACAAAATACCAGATATCTACCCAGGCTATTGGAGTGGTAGCGATACACCTGACATTCTAATTAGAAAGGATAATGGAGACCTTGTCGTCTTTGAATTCAATGGTGAGACCTTCTACAGACAGCGCAACTACAAAGTCGGTGATGACTTCAAAACAAAACACTATCAGCATCTTCTCATGGGAGAATGGTTGGGGAATGGAACTCCAGATATGCTAGCATACAGGGACAAGAGATTGAGATTGTATCAATATGGACCAAATCCGAAGAAGGACCATTTCACATTCAGTGATGATAAACAGTGGGAATCTGACAAGGATTTCAGAGAAGACTGGACCTATCTCGTTGGTCATTGGAGAACACCAGGAAAACCGGACTTGATTACTGTAAATAAGAGCAATGACCTGTGGTTCTACCCATTCGATGACGGTGTTCTTACCGATCTGCGCGGAAACAAGCAAGTAGGAAATGATTGGAAGGTAACCCACTTCTGGGACTTCTATCCCGTCTAGTCGAAAACACTCCAAGAATCATAGAGCATGTCTTACTATACCTATCAGTGCGGGTATTGAAGTCAAACCAGTGATACTAAGACTTTCCTTATGCAATGGAGTTTGAATAAATTGTGAGCCATTCAAATCTAGAGCTTCACAATATACAAAAAATATGATTGCTCTGAGATATCCAGTGATATGCGCTTCCTGTTCCTCTATTGTAAGTTCTTTTACAGGATCTTTCAAAAAGGGGTCCCTGAGAAGTCTTGGTGATATTCTACCTATAGACAAAACGTCACCCCTTTTTTCAACACACGATTTGATATATGGTGTAAGGTCCCTCAAGAATTCAACATATCGAGCTAAACCTTTCTCGGGTGCTCTCTGATATAATTGAACGATTGATTCTATATTGGATAAGACTTCATGAAAATCAGGTTCAATGACGGTAGGAACTACCTCGATTCCTTTCTGTCGTTGCAATATTGCACCTTTTGTTTTATTACTGACACCATCGATAAATAGGAGTCCCCTCTGTCCTACATCGCGTCCGTGGTCAAAGTCATCAGCGTAGGAACATGCTACATCCCAACCAGTCGCTGCAAAAAAAGCGTGTACATCTTCTATCTGAAGACCCCATTTGAAATGACGTGCGAACGGACCATATTCAAGTTCAGCTAATGCAGGAACACATAGATCAACGAATAATCGATTCTCATTTGCTTTGATTCCTGCAATCTGCGTCAGGATTGACGAAATTGTCTCTTTCTCAAGATAGTATGCAAACCCTTCAAGAATCCAGAAAGTATCGAGATTGGTATCAAACCCAGCTTTTCTTAGATCCTCCATCCAATTTTTTGTAGAGAAATCTAGGGATATACGAATTACGTTGCAAAATGGAATTTCGTCCTTCAAAATCTTTTCTTTATACTTGTTAATAATTGGAAAGTCAATTTCGAAGAGTGTGTTACGCTCTTTCAGAGATTTGAGTCTGTATGCACGAGTGTCAAGACCAGCTCCGATAATAACAATTTGCAGATTCTCAGACCAAGATTCATCAAGTCTGTTGTCAACATAATGTGCACGGACAATGGCATAATCTCCAGACCCAACAGTACGTTTGTGGTCCATTGTATAGGATTGAAGATCTCCAGCAAGTCGTTTAGCAAATGGATCCACAATAAGAGGATTCTCACGTTTGCTTTCTTGAGCGCGATAGTATGCAATTAAACGCGCAGTGAAAGGAACTGCATGTTCGTCTGCATCTATCGTTATCCCTTCTGAGTCCTTATCCATAGTCCATCATCTTTGAGAAAGTCCATTCACCATTTATAATGAATGTGAACTTAATATCTTTTAAACAATGAATCAATCCTTCTACATCAGATAACCATAAGCATCATAAGGATTTCAGTTTGCAAACGCTGAGTGGAGTAGGTTAATAATTGTCTAACGCTCATGAAAGTCAAAATATGGAACTCATTGGAACTTCGAGTGAAACGAAGAAGATTGCAGTAGGTGTAATACTGGTTGCACTCTATGCAGTATTAGCACTTATTCCAATGAGTGGATTCATAGGGGCAGCTGGTCTGAGCAGTATACTTAGTTTTGCTATTTGTATCGCACCATTATTAGGAATTATTCTGGGACCATGGAGAGGATTTGGATTTGGTTTTATTGCGGGAATTGTAGCAACAATTGTCAGTTTACCCTTTGCAGGAGGAGGAGTATACCTCATTATCCCTACAACCATTCTAGGTCCAGCAATTGCAGCTCTTTTCACTGGTCTTACGCTCAAGAGAACAACAATGGTATCGAGTATAAGTATCCCAGGACCAATTCTAACTGCATGTTATCTTATTGTTGTAATCGTGCTCTACGAAATTGTGGACTATCAAGCATGGTGGTTTATGTCGCCTTACATGCTTGCAGTAGTTGTAACTTTATTCTTTCAAATCAAGAAGTTCGAATTCAATCCGGCAAAATCCTATCTTCAGCTCATTCCGTTCACCTTCGTGGGAGCAATATTGGATCATTCGATGATGGCTATGGGTTCAGTATACTTGCTTCAAATACCAGCAACTGTTTTTGGCTCGGTAATCTTTCCTGCAATGCTTGTAGAAAGAACAATTGCCACTCTGTTTGGAGCACTTCTAGGGTTCGTGATCCTGAAAGTTTTTAGTTCAGAAATAACCAACTTGTCTAATTCAGAGATTTGATAATAGCTACTACCGCACCAATCTGTATTTCTAATGGCATTGTAGCAAGGGTCATGATATCTTTCTCGATGGCCTGAGATGGTAATGGAGGTAGGTGAATGAACGTTGCTTGAGCATCTAGTTCGCCATGCTCAATCCGTTGCATTACATTGTATAGCAACCAATTGCATCCGTAAGCGCCTGCATAGTAGCTGACATCAGCCGGAATATCATTATCCTTGAGAATTTGTACGAGTCTTTGTGGTTCGAGATTTGCAAAATATGCCGCAGGCCCTTTATAATTGATAATGTCGGTCTCGGGAGTATTATCATAGTTGTCAGGTTTCTTAGTACTGAGTATATTGATTGCAATTCTTTCTATGGTGATTACAGGTCTATTTGCTTGCCCACAACAGAGAACATAGTCAGGCTCGTGTTTTGCCAAAGCTCGGTCTAGAATTTCAAGAGCATGCTTGTAGTCAAGAGGAAGTACTAATCCTGCTAGAGAATGTTGGTTGACTATTTTCCCATTTAGAGCTTTAGCGACTTCTTCCGACGGATTGACAGTAAATCCATCAAAGGGTTCGAATCCAGTAATAAGAATTGCAGACACAGAATCACCTCAGACAATGTAACAGGTCGTCCTAAAGAATTCTGTCATTAACTGACTGCAGCGATAAGTCCAGGAGCTGCCAGAATAACAAACCACACTCCAAGTGCAATCTGGACAATCCCTATTATGACACTTACCCAATTAATATCCCCAATCTTTGCTTTCTTAGTGGCCACATCCGTGCCAAGTGTTAACACACCACCAAAGAGGAAATCTGTTGAAACATGAGTAAGGTAAATCAAGAGACCTGCAAAAAAGACTGTGCCAACACCTACTTGTAGAGTGCCCACTAGAAGTGTAACATTCGCCAATCCGATTCCAAACCACCATAGGAGGAAATATGGACTAAGAATGCTTACAATAGCGCCTTGGGTAGTTGCTTCAAGCACTGATGAAGCAGATATCTTGGTATCTGCTTTCTTTTCTAATTCTTCTTTGTACCTGTACTCCCGAAGAGCTAGGAATCCAAATAATATGATGACAATTCCACCAAATCCTACCAATAGGTCAATCGTTAGTGGATCGAGAGTAAGTGCCTGTACACTTAGGATGATAGCTGCAATGATACCAATTTCGACAATTGCGTGACCCACCATAGGTAAGATTCCATGAAGACGACCATGTTTGCTACTTTGCATGACTACAGCTGCTGACAAAGGCCCAGGAGCTAACGCACCTGTCAGGGATAAAGCAAACCATGCTAATAGAATCTCAAATACACCCATTGATCGCACTCAGGTACAAGACAGATATCTGCCAAAGAAAAATATGGTGATATAGCTCGAGAGTCTAGAGATTAGTATTATTTGTATTACACAAGTTACAAAGTGCATCCCCAGAAATCCTTAAGAGCAATATAGCAGAAGTGACTGTCCAACGGAGCTGTATGTGTGAAACAGGTACAGATAACTGTCCCCTACGAAAAGACAGAGGGTGTAATCGATTTTCTTCTTGACAGTCTAAAAATCAAGAATGTCATGAAGTTTAATGCGGATAACGCCATCGTATTGCAGTTTAGAATCTCAGATGATTCAGTAAACATAACTATTGAAGGACTCAAGAGTAGAGGTGTTGGCGTTGAGTATGGATTTGTTGACATACTAGATCTTAAGGCATCCCTTCCAAGAGAATCAGAAGAGAAAGAGAGCGATACAAAGCTTCAACGCGAAGCCTCATTAGCTGTTGAAGAGATTTATGATAACGTGAAGAAGCAATCCTCATTGAGTTTTGACTATATTGCTTTCATTATCTTAGCAGCGATAATGGCTGGTTTCGGACTAATACAGAACAACGTTACAGTAATTGTCGCTTCTATGCTGCTGAGTCCGTTGATGGGGCCAATGCTTGCCATAGCTTTTGGGTACGTTGTTCGAGACAATTCACTCTTCATCAAGGGTATGAAGAATGAATTGATTGGCATAGCTCTGTCACTCTCAGTGGGAGTAGTTATGGCTGTTGTGATGCCACTACTTCAACCAGATATGATATCAACTATCACAACTGATGTTGGTACAGGTGCAATCGTAGACATCACGGAGATAACCAGACGTGCGGGTTTCTCTTCATTAGATGTAGGAGTAGCAATATTTTCAGGAGCTGCAGTCGCGGTTTCAGTCACAAAAGGTGACATGTCCTCGCTCGTCGGTGTTGCGATTTCAGCAGCGCTCATGCCACCAGCTGTAAATGCTTCAATGATGGTTGTTCTTGGTCTTACAAATGCAAATCCGTATATATTTGCTGTTGGAGTTGGATCATTTGCGCTTCTAGCAATGAACATCATTCTCATTGTCGTTTCAGCTTTTGTAATGTTCAAAGTGAAAGGACTTACATCCATAGCCGATAAATCAGCAACTTGGACTGCGGTCACTCAGTTCAGAAAGAGCTCTTCCGATGGTCTCTATCACACAGCAAATAATGGAAAGAACGAGGAAACTGCTGCTGTGTTCACTTCAGCAAAGGAAGAAGAAAAAGTGAAAGAAGTAAGTCCACCTCCCGAAGAAAATAAGAAAGAATAACGGATGAGTCATTATTGGCTGATGAACTAGTATACGCAGTAATTTTCGTAGTTTCGTTCGTTGTATTCTGGATGGTAAGAGGGTATTATATCAGAAAAACAAGAGACCCGACTGCTCCACGAACACGAAGAGAACGTCGTGAAGCAATGAAAAAGGAAGGATGGACTGGAATTGCCATTTATCTCCTAGCTCCAGTTGAGTTGACCTTCATTATCATCTACATAATCAATCCCCTTTGGTTGTCATTGAGCTTCCTCATGGTTCCGGAGATTCTGCGATGGCTTGGTCTATTCATTATTATAGTATCAATATTATGTGCTGCTTGGGTTCACCATACTCTTGGCAGAGCATATTCATATGCGCTTGAAACAAAGAAAGAACAAACTCTAATTACAATCGGTCCATTCAGTAAAGTCAGACATCCGCTATATTCATCACATAATATTTTCAATCTTGGAAAAATACTTCTAACATTGAATATACCTCTCATCCTCTTTGCTATAATCGGAGTTCCTCTTACCTTTGTACGAATGAAAGATGAAGAACGAATGATGATAGATCAGTATGGAGAGGAGTACGAAGAATATATGCATCGGACTGGTCGAATTATTCCTAAACTTAGTGGATAATCAGAAATGCAAACTAGTGCTTAGTATCTTCAGGGTATTACAAGAGAATATAGCGACCTCTAACCTTGCTAACCTTGGTTAACTTTTCGAGGTTACTCAAAAATGGGAAAATCCGGTCAACTCAAAAATAAACTCTTCAAAGGACTCACGGAACACGATGTTCTTACTTGGGAAGAAGAAAAAATGCGATATCAGAGGAAAATGGGAAGAAAAGTTACCGATTTGGAATTTTTACGCTATCTTATGATGAGATCATCCAGACCAGTTATTACAACCAAAGAAGGCGTTTCTAGTGGGTTTCTAACAGGGCAAGGTGCAATCTATGAAAAAGGTGAAACTCTTCTTGATCGATACAGGACACAAGCGACAGATGGTACATCATCAATAAAATTAATGGATCGACCTAACACAACACATGAAAAACGACTACTAGATAAAGCTTAAATGCTAAGATACCAAGTGGTACACTAGATGTGTTGAAATCATGTTGTTGAATCAAAATATTGGTCAAGACCTCTATCCAGATTGGACCTCCACATCAGGTTTGGATCTTTGGCAACCTGATAGTCTCTATATTGAATGGCTTACGTTTCTCTATTCGATTTGGCAGAAAGTGGATTATCTTTAGATAGATAATATTGAACAGTAAGAAGGGTCAAACAGAATGTCACAAGAAGGACCTGGTGACCTTGATAAAGTCTTCAAGGCGCTAGGAAATGTAACTAGAAGAAGAATACTCCAGCTTCTGGCTCAGGGAGCTAGGTATCCGTATGAGCTAAGCAAAACGCTTGGGTTAACTCAACGGGGAGTATTCAAACATCTTGAGGCATTACAAGAAGCAGGTCTAATTACTCGATACTCTGGTGAGAGTGACTTAGGTCCGGATAGAGTTTACTATCGACTCAATGCAAGATTCGGACTTTCTACAACCATCCTTCCCGATGTATTTGCTGTCCGTGTTACGAGAAGAGAGGGAACGGGTCAGTTTCTTATCCCAAAAGGATTCATTGTTCCTGAA
>Ga0307425_1001302_pt1 | contig 15077 bp, 12 predicted proteins | sample SalMarWE160330MG_FD_202152 | JGI IMG/M metagenome (GOLD analysis project Ga0307425, IMG submission 202152) | Salt marsh sediment microbial communities from the Plum Island Ecosystem LTER, Massachusetts, United States - WE1603-30 | ecosystem: Environmental > Aquatic > Marine > Intertidal zone >... | reverse complement strand
CCAGTGAAGTTCTCTTTCCGGAATCGTCAAAAAGCGACCGGTTTTTTTCACCGATTCTAAATGCCATGGCGGACCGATCCATCACCTTTATTTCTGACACCGCATTTAAGTTCAGCAGAGGACGTGAAAGGCTTGTTGATCAATTCAAGACCCTTTCCCTTGAAGGTTTTGGATGCGGACATTTAAGGGCGGGTGTTCGTGCGGCCGGTGCGCTCGTATTTTATATCAGAGAAACTCAAAAACAAAAAATTGAACATTTAAAAGGTATTGAATCATATTCCCTTAGTAATTACCTTATTGTTGATGATATAAGCTTCCGTAATCTTGAGATAAATAAAAATATACTCACAGGATCCAGGCAAGGAACATTGCTTGGTATTATGGATCATACGGTTACGGCCATGGGGGGCAGGTTGCTAAAAAGATGGATCCGGTATCCGCTGATGGATGTCCCCGAGATAGAATCCAGGCAGCACGCTGTTGGAGAGGCAAAGGCCAAGGTATCGATTCGCCGGAATATCCGAGAAAAATTAAAATCCGTATATGATCTTGAACGTCTCGGAAGTAAAATTGCCATGGGCCAATCAAATGCCCGGGATCTTGTTGCGTTAAAACAGTCTTTGAACAGTTTGCCGGATATATGGGCTTTACTTTCAAACCTTGATTCAGAACGCTTTAAATGTGATCAAAATATCGACGGTTTGTGTGAACTGGCCGGCCTGATCGATAGGGCCGTACGTGAAGATGCACCACCGACCATCAATGAAGGCGGCATCATCAAAACCGGCTACAATGCCGAGCTCGATGACCTTATTTCCATAAGCCGGGATGGGAAAAAATGGCTGGCCAGACTCGAGGCAAAAGAGAAAGATGCAACGGGAATCAGCACGCTTAAGGTAAGGTATAACAAGGTGTTTGGATACTTTATAGAGATTCCCAAAGCCCGATCAAAAGATGTTCCTTTGCACTATGTTCGCAAACAGACGCTTGTGAATGCAGAGCGTTATATTACCGATGAGCTGAAAAAGTATGAAACAAAAGTTCTGGGTGCCCAAGATCAACGGGCCGTTCTCGAATACGAATTGTTTGATCAGATAAAAGACGAAGTGATTAAGAACAATGTGGCTGTTCAACAGGTGGCGCATTTTCTGGCCTGTTTGGATTGTTTGCTGAATTTGGCTGAAGTTGCCCATCAAAATGATTACAACCGGCCGGAGTTTAACACCGATGGCCATATTCTGATCACGGACGGCCGTCATCCGGTGGTGGAAAAAATGATTGCCGCAGAACGTTTTGTACCAAACACCATTCAGGTAGATGATATTGAAAATCAAATACTGATTATCACCGGTCCCAACATGGCCGGCAAATCGACGGTTCTCAGACAGGTGGCGCTGATGGTACTTATGGCCCAAATGGGCTCTTTTATTCCTGCGGCACGGGCTTCAATGAGTATTACGGACAGAATCTTTACAAGAGTGGGGGCACTGGACAATCTCTCTCAGGGACAGAGCACATTCATGGTCGAAATGCAGGAAACCGCCAATATTTTAAACAGTGCAACACAGAAAAGTCTCGTTATCATGGATGAAATCGGCAGAGGGACCAGCACCTTCGACGGACTTAGCATTGCATGGGCGGTTGCGGAATACCTCCATGATCTAAAGGGACATGGTGTTAAGACGCTCTTTGCCACCCATTACCATGAATTGACGGAACTGGCACGTCTAAAGCCCCGATCAAAAAATTTTAATATTGCCGTCAAAGAATGGAATGATGAAATTATTTTCCTAAGGAAGCTGGTAGAAGGGGGTACAAACAGAAGTTACGGGATACAGGTGGCTCGACTTGCGGGTATCCCCGGCCCGGTTATCCAGCGTGCCAAAAAAATTCTTTATGATATTGAAAATGATGAATACGGGTTGAGGGGGGCATTTGTCCTGCCCGGAGATTTAAATGCTTCGGATAAAAAGCATGTGCAGCTTCATCTCTTTTCCAGGCCGGATCATTTCATCATTGAAAAATTGCAAAAGCTCGACCTCTCGAAAATGACGCCGCTGGATGCGTTAAATTATCTGAATGAATTACAGGAGAAATCTAAAGACATTGTACTTTAATTACAAAAAAACATATTTATTGTCTATTCTTATCTTGTGTACGCTTTTGATGATGTGGCCGCGGGTATTATCGGCAGCCACGGCAAAGAACAAGTATTATAAGGCTGAAGACTGTTATAAAAAACTTCGCCATAGTCCCAAAAAACAGAAATATCGAGATAAATGGCTGAGCTGTATCGAGAAGTTTGAAGCGGTCTACCGCCACGACCCTAAAGGTCCATGGGCCGCTGCCGGGCTTTATATGTCCGGGCAGCTTTATCAGGAGCTGTACAAACGATCATTCAAAAGATCGGACAAAGAAACGGCTATTGATGTTTATGAACGTATTATAACTGATTTTCCAAAAAGCAAATATAAACAAAAGGCTGAATATGCCTTGCGTCATATGTCATATAAAAAGACCCCGAAAAGAGCCTCTAAAAAAGAAATGCCTAAAAAAGATATTGCAATGGTTCCGGAGGACAGTATTGAAGCGGAAATTGAAAAATTAAACTCAACGCCGCTTCCGGTTAAAAAGGATTTGAAAGGGTCTATGAACGAGAACGCTAAGGTTTTAGGGCTCCGATACTGGTCAAATCCAAGTTACACCCGGGTTGTCGTGGATGCTGACGATGAAGTGTCGTATACTCATAGGCTTCTAAAAAAAGATGCGTCCATCAAAAAACCTCAGCGTTTGTATATTGATCTAAACAACAGCAAGTTGGGTAAAGACATTACAAAAATAGTACCAATCAATGATAATCTCCTCATTGATGCCAGAGCCGGCCAGTATGCATCGAACTCGGTTCGGGTGGTTGTGGATATCAAGTCCTTTGAGACGTATAAGATATTTTCACTTAAGAACCCATTCAGAATTGTTATAGACGTCTGGGGAACCGTTGTAAAGCCGGCACCGCTGCCGATAAGGGCAGATCAAAAAGATAAAAAGATTCCACCAGGCGCCCTGGCAAAACAGCTTGCTTTGGGCGTAAGCCGTATTGTCATCGACCCGGGTCACGGCGGACGTGATTACGGTGCGCCGGGATATTTAAGGGGGGTTCATGAAAAAGACGTTGTTCTGAAAATCGCCCGGAGGCTCGCAAAAAAAATTCGAAAAGAGCTGGGCTGTGAGGTCATCATGACCCGAAATAGCGATCGAAACATGACATTGGAGGAGCGAACCGCCATCGCAAACACAAAAAATGCAGACCTGTTTATCTCTATACATACCAATGCCGTCCGGGATAGAAGGGCCTATGGCATCGAGACTTTTTTTCTTAATCTGGCCACGGATAATGATGCCATTTTGGTTGCTGCAAGAGAAAATGCGACGTCAACAAAAAATATCAGCGATTTGGAGACCATTTTGAGCGATCTTATGCAAAACGCCAAGATCAACGAGTCAAGCCGTCTGGCGGTTCATGTCCAGAAATCAATGTGTCGTGAATTAAGAAAACGCTACAGCAGAATAAAGAGTAAAGGTGTCAAACAAGCGCCCTTTTATGTTCTTATGGGGGCCCAGATGCCCGCCATACTCATCGAAACGTCTTTTATCAGCAATCCCAGAGAATGTAAAAGACTTAAAAGTACAGCGTATCAGGATCGAATGTCGGAAGCTATCGTTCAGGGAATCAAGGAATATATCAAGGATACGAATCCGACGGCATTGATGGAAAAAAATCCCAACCCGATTTCAAAGAGATACGGAGGTTAACTTATGGAATATCAAAACATCATCTTTCAAATAGAAGAACAAATCGCAACCATTACATTTAACAGACCCGAGGTTTTGAATGCATTAAATGAAGCATCGTTGAAAGAGTTTTCACATGCCGTTGATAAAGTTGCCGGGGACGAGGATGTCAGGGTTCTTATCCTAACCGGTGCCGGAGATAAATCTTTCGTTGCCGGGGCGGATATCACGGAGTTTTTAAAGTTTAATGCCCTTAAAGCAAAAGCTTTTTCAGAAACAGGACACGGTCTTGTCAATAAACTGCAAGAGCTGCCGATACCTGTTATCGCAGCGGTTAACGGTTTTGCCCTGGGTGGCGGATGTGAGGTTGTCATTGCGTGTGATTTTATCTATGCTTCTGAAAACGCCATGTTCGGTCTGCCGGAAATTAATCTGGGAATTATTCCCGGATTTGGCGGTACACAGAGGCTGCCGAGACTGATTGGAAAAAACAGGGCTAAAGAAATGATATTTACCGGGAAAATGATTCCCGCAGCCGAAGCACAAACCATGGGATTGGTCAATAAGGTATGTGCACAGGATCAACTCATGAATGAAGTTCTGAATGTCGCCAGGACCATTGTTTCAAAAGGAAAAGTCTCTTTACGCGCAGCAAAACAGGCCATCAACACCGGCATGGATGTCGATCTAAAGACAGGATGTCGTATTGAAATCGATGCATTTGCCATCTGCCTGGCAAGTCCCGATGCAAAGGAAGGGACACTGGCTTTTCTTGAAAAACGCGCGGCTGATTTCAAAGGGGGGTTGCAGGACTAAATCTTTTATAATAACATATATTTTTTCTTGACATAATTTTATTCATCCAATATAGATCTGCCAATAAAGATTACCCCAACGTTGCATAAACATAAGGGGCTGATAAAATTAAGGGTCTAATACATGCGGTTTCGGTTTTTCTACTTTGGTTTTTTTAGTTTTTTGGATGGCTTTTTTTTTAGGGAGTCTATCCATGGGCCGGCAAGGTAGAAAAGAACCGACTTGTTAAAAACCATGGGTAGACAGAAAAAAAAGAAACCCATGGTTTTCTTTTTTAAGGCTGTGGGTTTCAAACCCGCAGCTTTTGTGTTTTCAGAGAGCCGGATAATATTTTTCAATAATGAGATATAATATGAGACCTTTGAAAGATGTTCAATTTTGTTCAAGTCCAAGGCGGGCGATAATTTTAACCGCAGGCATACATCAAGTATTTTGAGGATTAAAATTTGAGCCTAACGCCGGAATTGGGAAAAATGGAGCATTTTTCAGAGGTCTCAATAAATTGCTTCTGAAAGGAGTACCATAATGATTCTCGACATCGGATTCGAAACCATGCCAAGAGAAGATCTCGAGGCCATCATACTGCGACGGCTCAAGACTACAATTGATCGTGTCTATGCGAATGTACCGTTTTATCGTATACAATTCGAAGAAAACAATCTAACGCCAAATGACATCCAGTCCCTTGAAGATTTAAAACGAATTCCCTTTACCACAAAGGAGAATCTAAGGGACAATTACCCTTTCGGCATGTTTGCCGTACCCATGGACAATGTCGTTCGTATCCATGCGTCTTCAGGCACCACAGGCAAACCTACGGTTGTGGGGTATACGGCCAGGGATGTCAACACCTGGGCTGAACTGATGGCCCGGTCACTGGCTGCCGGCGGGGCAACGCGCGGAGACATCATTCACAATGCTTACGGATACGGACTCTTTACAGGAGGTCTTGGAATTCATTATGGGGCGGAAAAGCTCGGTGCTTCCGTCATTCCGGTGTCAGGAGGTAATACAAAGCGGCAAATTGTCATCATGAAGGATTTTGGTCCTACAATATTGACGGCCACACCTTCGTATGCCCTTCACCTCGCAGAAGTTGCCGAAGACATGGGCGTATCTTTTGAGGATTTTAAATTTAAATATGGAATATTTGGAGCTGAACCCTGGTCTGAAAATATGCGTGAAGAGATCGAACGAAAGCTGAATCTGGTTGCCGTGGATATTTACGGCCTAAGTGAGGTGATCGGACCCGGGGTTGCCATTGAGTGTCATGAAGGAAAACAAGGTCTTCACATATTTGAAGATCATTTTATTCCTGAAATCATCAATCCTGCAACCGGAGAAGTTCTTCCTTACGGTGAAACCGGTGAACTTGTTTTTACGACCATTACCAAGGAAGCATTTCCGGTCATTCGTTACCGGACGCGGGACATCACATCTTTGAATCCCGAGCCGTGTATATGCGGACGGACCCATGTCCGCATGAACAAGGTCAGCGGGCGTACAGACGACATGTTGATTATTAGAGGCGTCAATGTCTTCCCGTCACAAATCGAAAGTGTTCTGATGGAGATGGAAGAAACTGAACCGCATTATCAGCTTATTGTTGACAGAGAAGATAAGCTGGATACACTGACCGTTCTGGTTGAAGTCGGTGAACGTCTCTTTTCCGATGAAGTCAGACACCTTCAGGACCGGGAAAGAAACATAGCAAAGAACATAAAAGATTATCTTGGTGTTTCAGCGAAAGTAAAACTGGTAGAACCAAAGGCAATTGCCCGAAGTGAGGGAAAAGCTGTTCGCGTAATTGACAATCGGAAAATATAGGGTGAAGGTGCAGGGTTCAGGGGGTAGTGACCAGTAACCAGTGATCAGTAACGAGTAACCAGTAACCAGTGATCAGTGACGAGTAACGAGTGATTAATGACTCACAATAGCGCTTCAATTGATCAAAGGAGGATTAATATGCATGCGGAACAGATTTCAGTCTTTTTGGAAAATAAGGCTGGACGTTTGGCAGAAGTGACAGGGATTCTTTCCGAAGCAAACGTGAACATCAGGGCGCTTGCCGTGGCGGACACCTCCGATTTCGGTGTGCTTCGTCTCATTGTGGACGATAATATAAAAGCGGTTAAGGCACTTAAAAACCGAGGGTTTACCGTGGGACGAACCGATGTCGTGGCAGTAGAAGTGGAAGACAGGCCCGGAGGTCTTCATCGATTACTGGATATGTTAAACAAGGCCAAAATTAATGTGGAATACATGTATGCCTTTGTTCAGCACAGCGGTGAAAATGCCGTCATGATATTTCGGTTCGACAACATCGATGACGCCGTTAAGGTACTCGAAGAACACAATGTAAAGGTTATTAACGGCAGCGAGGTTTATACCCTTTAAGCCGGATTGGATAGTGTAAAGCGGTTGATTCTGCCGGATCGCAGTCTCAAGCCGAGATTTCAGATGAGATCCATTTGAAACCACTATATTGTTATTCCAGTATGCAATACCCTATCTGGATAACATTATCGGAAGAACGATAGAGCCGTCTGATTGTAAACGAAGTGTGCCAAGACATTGGCAGTGTTAAACATTTGAAAAAAGGAGGCGTAGATGACACTCAAGAGAATTGCTATTTTCACAACAATTTGTCTATTCTGTCTGGGGCTGATGGTTGGTCCGGCAATGGCTTTCAAGGGGACCTATAAAGTGGGCGCTGTATTTTCCGCAACCGGTCGTACCTCTTTTTTGGGGGATCCTGAAAAGAAAACCGCTGAAATGATTGCAGAGCAGATCAACAAAGCCGGCGGAATTAACGGGCACAAGCTGGAGTTAATTGTTTATGATACGGAGGGGGATGCAACAAAGGCTAACCTGGCAGTAAAAAAACTCATTACCCAGGATAAAGTCAGTGCGGTGATCGGTCCTTCCCTGAGCGGCACCTCCCTTGCGGTTTTACCTTTGGCCGAGAAATATAAGACGCCGCTGGTTTCCTGTGCAGCAAGCTACAAAATCGTTCACAATGACAAGACCGGCAAACCCTATAAATGGGTCTTTAAAACGCCTCAAACCGATACCATGGCCGTAGAGGCGATTTATACACGGCTGCAAAAAAATAACATCAATAAGATCGCCATTATCAGTGTGACTTCAGGGTTTGGTGCCAGCGGCCGTGGTGAGCTCATACGGCTTGCCCCCGAGTATAAAATGGATATTGTTGCCGATGAAAAATACGGACCCAAAGATACGGATATGACGGCACAGTTGACCAAAATCAAGGGCAAGTCGCCCCAGGCCATTGTCAACTGGTCTGTGGGGCCGACCCAGGTTACGGTGCTCCGCAACTATAGAGATTTGGGAATGACCAGCATACCGTTTTATCAGAGTCATGGCTTTGGCAGCCGCAAAAACATCGAACTCGCGGCAGGGGCGGCAGAAGGTGTATTTTGTCCTCTGGGCGCATGTAATATCGCCGAGCTCCTACCGGCAAACCATCCGCAAAAAGGTGTGACCACCAAGTATATGAAAGACTATATGGCCAAATATAACGAACCGCTGTCTTCATTCGGCGGTCATGCGTGGGATGCACTGAACATGGTGGTAAAAGCGCTTGAGAATGTTGGTGGCGACAAGGCAAAGATTCAGGGCTATCTTGAAAATCATATCAAAGGCTTTGTGGGGCAGCATGGTATTTTCAACTACTCTGCCGACGACCATAACGGCCTTACAAAAGATGCCTTTAATATGGTGGTTGTTAAAAATGGAGACTGGGCTTTGGCGGACTGATTTTTACCCCAATTGATCGTAAACAAAAACTTTCGATCATTTAGGGTTTTAGATTCTTTTCAACATATTTTAGTGAGGGTGGTAATCCATTTTACCACCCTCGCTTTTTAATCAATCCTCAATTGACCGGTTTTGTTTACGATCAATTGAGGTCAAAGCCTGTTCTAATCTATGGAAACAATAACACTATCAGGGCAGTTGTTTCAATACCTGATCACCGGCATTACCGTAGGCAGTGTATATGCCATGGTGGCCGTGGGATTTAACATCATCTATAATGTGACCGAGATTATCAATTTCGCCCAGGGCGAATTCGTTATGCTGGGGGGGCTGATCATGGTCTTTTTTCACGTGGTCATGGGGCTTCCTTTAATTATGGCTTTCCCGGCCACGGTTATTCTTGTGACACTGGTGGGGATGCTTTTAGACCGGTTGGCGATCCGTCCCATCCGCCAGCCCTCGGTGCTTACGCTGATTATCGCCACCATTGCAGCGTCGATTCTGATCAAGGGCGCGGCCATGTTTATCTGGGGCAAGGATCCTTATGATCTACCGGCGTTTTCCGGACGTAACCCTATCACTGTTTTTGGGGCCGTAATTCAACCCCAGTATTTGTGGGTGATCGGCTTTCTGATCGTTATTGTCATTGTTTTGTCGATCTTTTTTGATCGAACCATTATCGGAAAGGCCATGAGCGCCTGTGCGGACAATCCGAACGCGGCCAGCCTGGTGGGAATTAATGTCAACCAAATGATTTTGTTGTCCTTTGCCCTTTCAGCAGCCATTGGGGCGGTGGCCGGTATTACGGTAACACCCATATCCCTTATGGAATACGACCGGGGAGCCATGCTGGCGGTGAAGGGATTCGGCGCGGCCATCCTTGGAGGACTGGGAAGTTTTCCCGGAGCTATTTTGGGGGGACTTATTATGGGAACCATCGAATCATTCGGGGCCGGACTGATCAGCTCGGGATACAAAGATGCTTTTGCGCTGATCGTGCTTCTGATCGTCCTGTTTTTTAGACCCAGTGGAATTTTAGGGAGTATAGAGATCAGCAAGATCAAAAGGTTTTAAGGATGTCACGAATCGGAAAAATTCCCATAGCCTTCTTTGCGCTCTTTATCGTCGCCTTTCCATGGGTTGCCCACGAAATCCCCTCTATAGAAAATTATACCGACATCATGATCTTTGCAGGGATATACTGCCTGATAACCATGGGACTGAGTCTGCTCATGGGCTATGCCGGCCAGATCTCCATCGGGCATGCGGCCTTTTACGGCATCGGCGCCTATTCTTCTGCCATTTTGACGGTCCAGTATGGTTTGAATCCCTGGCCGTGCATAATTATCGGTATGATCCTATCGGCGGTGGTTGCTGTTTTGATAGGAGCGCCTTCTCTCAAACTGAGAGGGCATTATCTGGCCATGGCAACACTGGCTTTTGGAATTATTGTGTATATCATTTTCAATGAAGAGGCGGCCTGGACCGGTGGTCCGGATGGTATGACCGGTATACCGGGTTTAAGTCTGTTCGGATTCGAGTTTGATTCTGTTGAAAAGTATTATTATCTGGTGTGGATTTTTGTCTTTGCTGTGTTTATCTTTACCGTCAATTTAATCCAATCCGATACCGGTCGTGCCTTACGGGCCATTCATGTCAGTGAACCGGCGGCCGGCGCCATGGGGGTGGACATTTCCAGGTTTAAGATACTGGTCTTTGTCTATTCAGCGGTTTTGGCCTCTCTGGCGGGCAGCCTTTATGCGCATTATCTTAATTTTATCAATCCGTCTACTTTTGATCTTTTCTTTTCCATCAAACTTCTGATCATGATTGCTTTGGGCGGGATGCACAGCATATGGGGTGCGATTATCGGCGCCGGCATCATCACATTTTTAAGCTATGAATGGCTCCATTATTTTGAAGAATATGAAGTTATCGTATATGGGGCCATTTTGCTTCTGGTCACCATTTTTTTGCCAAAGGGACTGGTTGGGGTGCCGGGAATCGTAAAAGGGTGGTTCAGGGAATAGACATCCGATGAATTTTGTTGACGACGAAAATATTCTGGAAATAAATCGCGTGGTCATGGCCTTTGGCGGGTTGATGGCGCTCAGCAATCTCAGTATTCGGGTGAAACGGGGAATGATCAAGGCCATTATCGGCCCTAACGGTGCAGGCAAAACCACGCTGTTCAATATCATTACCGGGGCTTTTCCTCCCACACAAGGATCGGTCAGGTTCAAGGGATTGCCCATTGAACATCTCAAAGCCCACAAGATTGCTCAGCGGGGTATTTCCAGGACATTCCAGACCGTGGAGCTGTTCGGAAATATGACGGTTCTGGAAAATGTAATGCTGGGATGTCATACTCGAATACGATCCTCTTTTTTGGCATCAGGATTTCAACTGCCGCAGTGCAGACGAAAAGAAGCACAGATCAAAGAAAACGCCATGAAAATTTTGAAATTTATCGGACTTGTCGATAAATTCAGTGATCCTGCGGACAGTTTGCCTTTAGGAGAGCAAAAGATGCTCGAGATCGGGCGGGCCCTGGCCAGTGAACCGGAACTGATTTGTCTGGACGAACCTGCGGCCGGGTTGAATGAGACCGAAACTTACGTGGCGTCTTCTCTGATACGGGCCATCAATGCAAAGGGGATCACCGTTCTCTTGGTGGAACACGACATGAAGGTGATCATGAACATCTCCGATGAGATCACGGTGTTGAACTATGGACAGAAGATCGCCGAAGGATCGCCCGAAGAGATACAAAATAACCGGAGGGTTATTGAAGCTTATTTAGGAAGCGAATAAACCATGCTTAGGATTGAGGGCTTAAACGCTGCGTATAACAGTATCCGGGTGCTGAAAAATGTCTCCATCAAGGTACCGAAAGGAAAAGTGGTTTCTATTATCGGGGCCAACGGGGCCGGCAAGTCGACTCTTTTGAAGTCGATCTCCGGTTTGATGAAAATCAGTAAAGGGAGTATCTTTTATAAAGACAAAGATATTGCCGGAATACCTGCCAACCGGATCGTGGGATTGGGCATATCCCAGGTGCCTGAAGGACGGCAGATTTTTGCCCATCTGAGCGTTCTGGACAATATTCATTTAGGAGCATACCTTTATTTTAAGCGCAACAACCGCCTTGAGATCAAAGAACGCGTTGATGGTATTTATGAGATTTTCCCCATCCTTGAAACACGTTCCAAACAGATCGCCGGGACACTGTCCGGCGGCGAGCAGCAGATGCTGGCCATTGCCCGTGCTTTGATGGCTCGACCGGAACTGCTTCTTTTGGATGAGCCTTCCATGGGCATCGCGCCGTTGATCGTTCGCGAAATATTTAAGGTCATTCAACAGCTCAATGAATCCGGAACCACGGTCCTTCTCGTGGAACAGAATGCACGGGCGGCCCTCAAAGTGGCCCATTACTCCTATGTGCTTGAAAGAGGTGAAATTGTCATGGAAGGTCTGGCCAGTGAGTTGTTGGACAATCCCAGGGTGAAAGAGGTGTATCTTGGAGGCTAAATATCTTATGATATAGCACTATAAACATTACCGCTTCAGGTATAATTAAATTTTTGGCTGAAAGAACTCGAACCAAATGGTAAATAGTAAACAGTAAACAGAAAGTAGAAAAAAACAGCAAAGATGAACAACAATCAAAAAGATTCCACGGGTAAAAACAAACCGGTTATCCAGGTCATCTATGGTATTGCGCTGACCCTTGCGGGCATTGGCGTGTTCTACAGGATTCCCCAGGTCATGCCCAAAGTCGAACAGATGCAGCAGTTTTCTTCGGTGATTGGCTTTATCCGTTTTAGTTTCTATCTTATGGGTGTTCTTCTTATCGGCGGCGGTTTGAAGAAGATATATGGGAACTACAAAAAATTGTAATCCCTGCATGAAAATTGATGAACTTGTAAAAAGTCAAAATTGAGACGGCAAAGTAAAAAGTTTAAGTTCAAGGCGTCGTGAATTTCGTGGAATGAGGCGTACTTATGTACGCCGCAGTGAACACGAAATGAAGCGCAACGCAGAAATTAGACTTTTTACTTTGCCGTCATTTATTGAATCAATCTCTTCTTCATTTTGCCCAAGGCAAGGCTTGTAAAGAAAAGAAAAAATACGATAAGATACACGATGCTGATGACAGGCGCTGTTTCGTTGGTTCCGATACTGAACCGTCTGGCCAATTCCGCCAGGTGATAGAGAGGGAAGGCCAGGGCAGCAGGCTGTGCCCAGGCCGGTAAGTTGGAAACCGGGAAAAATGTTCCGCTGAACAAAAACATCGGCGTAATGAAGAGAAATATGGGAAGATTGAACATGTCGATGGTCGGTGTAATTCCTGTAAAGAACATGCCGATGGCCCCGAAAGCCAGACCCCCGAAAAACGCAAGTGGAATCAGCAACAGTCCCAAAGGAAACTGAATAAATCCCAGCAGGCCGAGCACCATTAACATGATGGTTGCGGCACCTGTGGCTTTGGTTGCGCTCCAGACAATTTCAGCGATGATGATTTCTTCTAAGGACAATGGTGTGGCCAGCATGCCGTCAAAGGTCTTTTGATAATACATTCGAACAAATGATGCATAGGTGGTTTCAAAAAATGCATTCCACATCACGGCTGTGGCGATCAATGCCGGTGCGATAAACGCCGTGTAAGAAAAATCAGCCCCTCCGTAATGTACATTGTCGATCAAACCGGCAAATCCCAAACCAAACGCCAGAATGTAAAACAGCGGTTCCAACAGCGGTGTCAAAAAGTTCACCTTCCAGATTTTCTTGTAAACCACTAAGTTTCTTTCCCAGACCCTCAGAAATCGCCATGAAAATGCTTTAGGATCGATCATTCTCGAAGCTCCCTTCCGGTCAAACGCAAAAACACATCTTCCAGCGTGCTGTTTCGATAAATGCACTTTTCGTTGCAAAACCGTTCTCGAATCGTATGGTTCAGGTCCTTTTCTTCTGTTTCATACAATATCAGACGCCGCCCAAGATCATCGTACCCGATGTCATTTTCCTCGAGATATTTAATCAGCGTCTGATCCGGCCCCTCGATTTCGATGATATTGCTGCCGGCATGACGCTCGATCAACGCTTTAGGGCTGCCATCCACCAGAATTTTACCGTGATCAACAATAACCAGTCGGTCACAAAGGCGGGATGCTTCTTCCATGTTATGGGTGGTGATTACGACGGTAAGACCGGTCTTTTTAAGATCTTCCAGCTTTTCCCAGACCTGATGCCGGGACTGAGGATCGAGTCCGGTGGTCGGCTCATCCAGAATCAGCAGTTCCGGCCGGTTGATCAGTGATCTGGCCATAATCAGCCGGCGTGCCATTCCGCCGGAAAGTTCCATGACTTTGGCATCTTTTTTATGGCTCAGGGCGAAAAAAGCGAGAAGTTCTTCGGTACGTTCAGCGGCTTCTTTTTTGGGGATAGAAAAGTATCCGGCAAACACATGCAGATTTTGTTCGACACTCAAATCCGGGTCCAGGGTGTTGTCCTGCTGACAGACGCCGATTCTTGATTTAATCCTGCGAAAATCGGTTCTGATATCCATACTAAAGATTCGCAGTTTGCCGCGAGTCGGGGGTGAAAAGCCGTACAGCATGCGAATGGTTGTGGTTTTGCCGGCACCGTTGGGGCCCAACAGGCCGAAAAACTCACCCCGGTCCACAGAGAATGAGATGTCGTTCACGGCCGTAAATCCGTTGAATTGCTTTACCAGGTTTTGAATGTCTATGATTTTATTCACGTTTCTTCTATAACTTATTTCGGGTTACCGGGGTTTATTCTTTTTATTTAAAAAATAAGGTTCTACTCCGATTTAGTCGGAGAATAGGGTCCAAGGATTCAAGAGTTTGATTTATAGTGACTTTATTAACGCCTCTAACATTCTATCGATTTCTGCGATGTCTTTATTTGCCAGGCTCTTAAGCTTTTGGAGTTCTTTAGCCTTTCACTCGAACCCTTGAATCCTTGACCCCTTGTACCCTTTGGGATCACACCCACACAAAATTATCTACAACTAATCGAAAACTTATCTGTTATCGGTTGCTTCTTTAAGAATAATCCTACAGTCAGCCACGGTAGCCCCTTTCCCTTGTTCGTGGATCATCAGCGGATTAATATCCATTTCGCTGATTTCCGGATGATTCATGACCATATCAGACAAGCTTACCATTGCTTTTTCAATTACTTCGAGATCCGCCTTGGGTCTGCCTCTAAACCCTTCAAAAAGTTTGAATCCCTTGATTTCATGGATCATGCGCCGGGCTTCATTCCTGCCGATAGGTGCCAGGCGAAAGACCACATCTTCAAAAACTTCGACATAGATGCCCCCCAAACCGAACATGAGCAGCGGACCGAATATTGGATAGCGATTCATGCCCAGGATGGTTTCAGTGCCTGGAAGGGCCATTTTTTGGACCAGCACGCCGTCTATGACCGCGTTCGGGTCATATTTGGCGGCGCTGTCAACGATTTGATTGAACGCTCTTTTAACCTCTTCTTGATTTTCCAATCCCACTATTACCCCGCCGGCGTCGGATTTGTGAAGAATCTGCGGAGATACGATTTTCATCACCACCGGAAACGTCATATCCGCGGCAATGATAGCCGCCTCAGCGTCATCTTTGGCAAGTTCTGTCGGCAGTAAATGAAATCCATAGCATTTGAGC
>Ga0307425_1001301_pt1 | contig 15097 bp, 12 predicted proteins | sample SalMarWE160330MG_FD_202152 | JGI IMG/M metagenome (GOLD analysis project Ga0307425, IMG submission 202152) | Salt marsh sediment microbial communities from the Plum Island Ecosystem LTER, Massachusetts, United States - WE1603-30 | ecosystem: Environmental > Aquatic > Marine > Intertidal zone >... | reverse complement strand
TCGCGGATCGCGTCAGAGAAAGACAAGGGCTCTCTCCCTTTTCGTCTTTGATGGCACCAAGCGGAGTAGGCGCGCTCGATCGGATCGCGAAGAAGCAGAATGAGCTTGATATCCGGATTGTAGGCGCAGACGCGCTCGAGCGCGCCTGGCCAATAGATATAGATGGGCGTTGCCTCGCCGCGAACCTTGCCTTCGCGCCGGCGCGGGAAGCTCCGGTGGTAGCGGTGGTAGCTCGGGCTCGACCAATCGACGCTTACCTCATCGTCGAAGAAGTGCACCTCTTTGCTTTTTGACAGACTGACTTGCGGGTGACGCTCGAGCAGCCGGTAAAGGCTGAAGGTTCCACCCTTTTGCACACCGGCGATCAGAAAATCCACCGGGGCTGACCCCGCCGCCCCCTCGCCGCCTATGAGCCTACGCCACGACATCGCCGACCGGTCCTCGCTTGCCGAATTATAGCCTTGTCAACCAGGAGTTGCCTATTTGCTATCGCTGTAAGACACTGTCGGCCGCAAGAGTGACAGTCAAATCGGTGGCGGACGGCAGTGCCTGAGGGCACGGCTGCGACCTGCCACCAGGGCCGTTGCGGGTCGTCGGGTCTCCAATTGGCCCATTTACATCGTCGGAGCTAGAACGATGAGAGTCTGCGTTATTGGCGCCGGTGCGATCGGTGGCACGATGGCGGTCAAGCTCGCACTCGCAGGCGAAGATGTCAGCGTCATCGACCGGGGCGCACATCTTGGTACGATCAGAACCAATGGATTGGAGCTGCGGTCGAGTGACGGAGCGGTCTTGAATGCCAAGGTCCGCGCCTTCGACCACGCTGGCGACGCGGGAAGGCAGGACCTCGTCGTTCTTGCTGTCAAATCCTATAACTTGGAAGAGGCAAGCCGGCATATCGGGCCCTTGCTTGATCCCGGGACCACGGTCATGACGGTTCAAAACGGAATTCCCTGGTGGTACTTCCAACGGCATGGTGGTGAATTCGACGGCAAAACGCTCAAGACGCTCGACCCGAACGGCACTCTTGCTCGTGCCGTCGATGCGGAGCGTATCATAGGGAGCGTGGCTTATCCGGCGGCATCCATCGCCGCCCCTGGCGTGATCAAGCATATCGAAGGCGAGCGCTTGCCGATCGGCGAGCTCGACGGCCGGGAAACCGATCGCGCCGGCCGCATCAGCGAAATGCTGAATCGTGCCGGCCTCAAGTCTCGCGTGATTTCCGATATCCGTCCGGAGATTTGGCTGAAGGCAATGGGCAGCCTGACGTTCAATCCGATCAGCGCGCTCAGCCACGCGACCATGGAGGAGATCTGCCAGTGTGCTGAGACGCGGCAGCTTGTCGCCGACATGATGAAGGAAGCCGAGATCGTAGCCGGGAAACTTGGCATCGCGTTCCGCCATAGCATTGAAAAGCGTCTTGACGGTGCGGAGAAGGTCGGCGCTCATAAGACCTCTATGCTCCAGGACGTCGAAGCGGGGCGTCCGCTCGAGACCGAGGCGTTGGTCGGATCGATCCTCGAATTGGGACGGCTCACCGGGACGCGAACACCCGCCGTCGCAACGGTTTATTCATTGGTCAGGCTGCTTGAGAATGTGATGCGCGCCTCTGACGGCACCTTGAAGGTCGAAAAGAGCGCCGCCATCAGGGCCGCATAGACGTGATAAGAAAGAGCGGCCGGGACTTAAGGAGAGGCGCTTGGTAGCGCCTCGCTAATATGGTCGAACATCACCGCAGGCGGCTTCTTTATTTGCCGATCGAGACCCAGGCGCGCGAGCTCTTGGGCAAGAGCTTTCTCGCCGCCCGCGCCGTCGAGCGCGATTGGATTGTGGTGATGGGAGACAAGGGCGTGACGCGGCGCTTTATGCGCGAGCATCCGCCGGGCATCTATGTCGAGATCAGTATCCCCAACAAGAAGGCATCGCGCCTGGAAGAGATTCACAAAGCCGGCAACGGCATCGTCAATCTGTGTGAGGAAGGGATTTTCTATCCCGACGGCCGCGACTATTGCGCCCGCAAGATGGGGACCGACGCATTTCATTGGACGGATCGCCTCCTGCTCCCCGGCGAGCGAAACGCATCCGACCTCCGGACTTATTTTCCGGAATCGCAAGGCAAGATCGCCGTCACCGGAAATCCTCGCTTCGACGTTCTCGCCCCGCAGCTTCGCTGCGTGTACGAGGACAAGGCAGCCGCGATACGGCGGAAACTCGGCCCCTTCCTTCTGGTCAATACGGCCTTCGGCAGGGCCAATCCGCAACGTGCCGGCGAGAATGCCGCCGACAGGTTGGTCGCGCGCGGAATCCTAAACGAAGGCAAGGACGCGGATTTCATTCGCCGCCATATCGAATTCAAGAGCCGTCAAATGCGCGGCCTGCAAGCGTTGCTCAAAGAGCTGAACGACTCCGGCGCCGTCGAAAAGATCGTGGTGAGGCCGCACCCGGTCGAAAATCACGATATGTGGCGGGAGTGGGCGGAGGGCACCAATATCGAGATCCGGTATGAGGGAAGCGCCATCGAGTGGATCCTCGCTTCGGATGCCGTGCTCCACCCGGGTTGCACCACCGGCGTCGAGGCCCTGCTGCTCGACCGGCCGGTGTTCTCTTATGTCGCGGAACCGGAGAGCGAGTTTGTCAATCAGACCGACCAGGTGAGCCAGTGGATTTCGAGCGCCGACGAGTTGATCGCCGGTCTTGCCCGGCTGAGCCCTCTGGCGCGGGCCGATCTGCACAAAGCGCTCGCACCGCAACGCGCGGCACTCCGCTCTTATCTCGCCAATGTCGATCCCCCTCTCGCCGCCGACCGAATCTTGGGCGAACTTGACCGGCTCGATGCGCCCACGGCAAACCTGGCCGAACTCGGCACGCAGCAATCGGCGATGAGCCGTTGGGCGGCGCCGTTGCGCAGCTTACGCGCCCGCCTCTCGAATCCATCGAACATGAGCCGCAAGAAACAGAAGTTTCCCGCACTTGGCGACGATGACATCCGGGCGCCGCTGGAAACTTGGACCGAGGCCGGCATATTGTCTCGTGTGCCGGAGATCACGCGGCTCGGCGACCGGCTCTGGAGTCTGCATTAGGCATGGAGCATCCCGCATCGATAACCGCAACGGACGCGAGCGGGACAGGCTTCAAGATCGCCGGCCGGCACGTTGGCGCAAACAGCCCTGCCCTCATCATTGCCGAAGTTGCGCAAGCCCATGACGGCTCGCTCGGCATGGCGCATGCCTACATCGATGCGGCCGCGGACGCCGGCGCTGACGCGGTGAAGTTTCAAACCCATCTTGCCGCCGAGGAATCGACGCTCGATGAGCCCTTTCGCGTGCAGCTCTCCGACCAGGATCGCACCCGGTTCGATTATTGGCGGCGTATGGAATTCTCGCCAGAACAGTGGCAGGCGCTGGCGTCTCACGCCAAAGAACGCGGCCTTATCTTCTTGAGCTCGGCGTTCTCTCTAGCTGCCGTCAACCTGTTGAAGGAGATCGGCGTTCCTGCCTGGAAGATTGGATCGGGGGAGTTCGGCGCGAAGGATCTTTGGCAAGCGATGGCGGCGACCGGGCTGCCGATCCTGTTCAGTACCGGCATGGCGAGCCGCGCCGAGATCGGCCAAGCGGTGACGCTGTTCCGGTCGAGTGCCGTACCTTATGCGCTTCTGCAATGCACCAGCACCTATCCCTCGCCGCTCGAGGAGGTCGGCCTCAATGTCATCGACGAGCTCAAGGCGCACTATCGCTGCCCGGTCGGATTGTCGGATCATAGCGGCAGCCTCTTCCCCGGCCTGACCGCGTTGGCGCGCGGCGCGGACATCGTCGAGGTTCATGTCATCCTCCACCGCGACAGTTTCGGTCCAGACGTCGGCTCGTCGTTGACCTTCGAGGAGTTGCGCATGCTGTGCGCCATGCGCGACGCTGTCACAACGATGGATGCCCATCCGGTCGACAAGGATTTGATGGCCGAACGGCTCCAGCCGACCCGTACCATTTTTGGCCGAAGCCTGGCTCCAGCCTCCCACCTTCGGGCGGGAACCGTCTTGACCGAGGCGATGCTGGTGCCGAAGAAGCCAGGCGGCGGGATCCCGCCGGAGGCGCTCGACCAAATCACCGGGCGGCGCCTGGCACGCGATGTCTCTCCCGACCATATCCTTCGCTGGAGCGACATTGAGGACCAAAGCGGTTAGACCGGCGGTATAATCTTGAGTTGCTTGGTTAACGGATCGCTCGGCGTTTTCCGCCTGATCATGATTGGAGGTCTCGGTTGAGCCGGCGCAAGGTCTGCGTTGTCGTGAACAGTCGAGCGAATTACGGGCGCATCAAGAGCTTCTTGCGCGCGGCGCGCAGTCATGAAGGCCTGCAACTTCAGCTGATCGTCGGTGCCTCGGCCTTGCTCCATCGCTTCGGCTCGGCGATCGACGTCATGAAACAGGACGGCTTTGAACCCGATGCCGTGGTTCATTCGATCGTCGAAGGGGAGACCCCCGCCACCATGGCCAAGTCGGTGGGCCTCGGCACGATTGAGCTCGCGACGCATTTTCAATCTTTGAATCCCGATGTCGTTCTGACCGTGGCGGACCGCTTCGAAACCATCGCGACGGCGGTCGCCGCGAGCTACATGAACATTCCGGTTGCTCATACCCAAGGCGGCGAAGTGACCGGCTCGATCGACGAGAACGTGCGCCATGCCATAACCAAGCTCTCTCACATTCATTTTCCGGCCACGGAGCGTGCGCGCGATTTCCTGATCCGGATGGGCGAGCAGCCTGAAACGGTCCATCTGACCGGCTGTCCCTCGATCGACCTCCTGGTCGACCTCGACCTGTCCCTTCCCCAAGACCTGTTCCAGCGCTACGGGGGCGTCGGCGCGCGGATCGATCCGGCCAAGGACTACATGATCGTGTTGCAGCATCCGGTGACGACCGAATATGGCGAGGGCCTCGATCAGATCAACCAAACGATCGAAGCGGTCGATCGAATCGGACGAAAGGGCATGCAAGTTGTTTGGCTTTGGCCGAATGCCGATGCGGGCTCGGACGATGTCGCCAAGGGCTTGCGTGTTTTCCGCGAGACACGACACCCCGACTATCTCGCGCTGATACGCAATTTCGCCGTCGAGGATTACGCGCGTCTCATCAACAACGCCGCTTGCCTGGTCGGTAACTCGTCCTCCGGTTTGCGCGAAGGCGCCTTTCTCGGCACGCCTTGCGTCAATATCGGCAGCCGTCAGCGCGACCGCGAGCGCGCCGGGAATGTGATCGACGTGCCGCATGAGGCCGATGCCATTGAAAGCGCGATCGAGCGGCAGCTCGCGAATGGCCGCTATGACGGTTCGCATATCTTCGGCGATGGCCGCGCCGGACAGCGCATTGCCGATATTCTGTCGGCGGCCCCCTTACGGCTCGACAAGACGCTCAACTATCTCAACTCGCGATGACGACGCTTCTCGCAATCGTTCCGGCCCGAATGGGGTCGAAAGGCGTTCCAGGAAAGAACAAGGCGCTGATCGGCGGCGTGCCGCTGATCGAGTACACGATAACGGCGCTGGAGGCGTCCAAGGCCGTGACCTCGATCCTGATCTCAAGCGACGATCCCGACATCCTCGGCCGCTACCGCGACAGGACGGGGGTCACCGTCGTCGAGCGGCCCGCAGCCTTGGCGCAAGACGATTCGACCACCGCCGAGGCGGTCACGCACGCGCTTGCGGAATGGGACGGGTCCGGTCATCAGGCGCCAGATATCATCATGATTGCCCAACCGACCACGCCGCTGCGGCGCGCCGGGGACATCGATGCCGCTTTCGAGTTGTTTGAGACATCGGGCGCGGAATCGTTGATCAGCGCCTGCCGCGCGGAGGGCGTCCGGCATCCGCTAAGTATGTACCGCATGGGAGAGGCAGGCCGCGGCAGTGCCATCGCGCAGGAGCATGGAAGAGCGTCGCGGCGCCAGGACTTCGAGACCATCTATCAGCGCAATGGCGCGATTTACCTCGTCACAACGCGTTTTTTTCGCTCGACCGGCAAGCTCCGCAGCGACCAGCCCGTGATCTACGAGATGCCGTGGGAGCGCTCGATCAATATCGATACGCCGGGCGATCTCCTCATCGCAAAGGCTCTGATCGAGAGCGGCTTGGCCGATCCATGAAAATACTCGTAACCGAGCCCCGAGACTTGACCGATGAGGTCAAGCGTCAGCTTGAGGCGCTGGGAACGGTCGTCTACGGGCCGTTCGACGATCATGCCCTCATTCAGAAGCTTGCAAACGCCGACGCCCTCATGGTTCGGCTCGGCCGCTATATCGGTGCGCCGCTTCTCGCCGAGGCGCCAAAGCTTCGCTTTATTCTGACCGCGACAACGGGGCTGGACCATATCGATGTCGATGCCGCGCGCCGGGCCCGAGTCCGCGTGATTAGTCTTCGCGACTGCCCCGGCGCGATCGTCGATGTGTCCGCCACGGCTGAACATTGCTTTGGCCTCATTCTGGCGCTTGCCCGCCGCACCCCTTCGGCCGCCCATCACGTGGAGGCTGGCGGCTGGGACCGGGACCGTTTCTGGGGCAGTCAACTCGCAGGCAAGCGCCTCGGCATCGTCGGTTACGGGCGCATCGGCGCCAAGGTGGCACGCTATGGTAGCGCGTTGGGCATGGAAATCCTTGCATACGACACCGCACCGGACAAAATCCGGGCGCCTGCGAACCCCGTCAGTCTGGATGAATTGCTGCACCGTTCCGATGTCGTGACGGTGCATGTCCCCGGGGTTCCCGAAAACCGGCATCTCATCGACGATGCCGCCCTGGCGCGGATGAAGCCGGGCGCCATGGTTATCAATACCGCTCGCGGCTCCGTCGTCGATGAACAGGCCTTGGCGCGTGCCGTGTCTAGCGGGCACCTCAAGGGAGTGGCCGTGGACGTTCTCTCCGGAGAGGAGCACGGCGAGATCGAAAAGAGTCCGCTGCTGGCCTGTGCCAGAGAGGGCCATAACGTCATCATCACCCCTCATATCGGGGGCGCGACGTATGAGTCTATTGCTCGCACCGAACTGGCGATCGTCGACCGCTTTGGTCAAATCCTGGCGACATCATAGGAGGGCCTCTGTCTTGCGGGACCCGCCGCCGCCGCAAGAAGTGCAGCGATCTTATCGGCGCGCTTGGCCCAGCTATAGTTGGTGTCGAAATCAAGCCTGGCGCGTTCGGCCAAGCGCGCACGAAGATCCTGATCCTTTCTCAGGCGCTCGATGGCGTTAACCCAGGACTCGATATCGTCGGGGTCGCACAGAAGCGCGTTGACCTCGTCGGTCAGAACTTCACGGAGCACCGGCAGGTCTGAGCTCACGATCGGTTTTGCGTGCGCCATGTACTCGAAGATCTTAAGCGGTGACATCCAAGACGAGACCTCTCCCCCACCGTGCACCCTGACTTGCCGCTGGTACGGCACGAGCATCACGTCGGGACCGCGCAAGAACGCACTCACCGCGCGCGGTGGCCGGTAACCGTAGAACACGATATTCGTCAGTCCCGCGGTTTTATCGCGCCAGTGCGCAAGGTCGGCATCGTTGCCGCCGAGCACGTGAAAGCTGACGTCGGGCATCAATTGGGCGAGACCTGCGATGATCTCCGCTCCTTTCCCCGGATAGAGATGGCCTGCGTACCCGGCCCGAAACGACGGGCCTTCGACCGGCTCGAAGGCGAACGCACCTCCTCCTTCGGCCGGGGGGTCCGCGGCATCGGCAAGGACGTGGATGCGGCCGGCGAGGCTGGCAAAGCGATCCTCAAACCACCGCTTGAGGGCATGGCTGATGACGACGAGGCCTGCGAACGATGGCCGCGAGAACAGATCGGCGGCGGCGGCGTACTCGCTCCTCTTCAAGGGTAGATGACGTTCCAACAGAGCAGGCGCGCCGGCGAGTGACGCCGCGTAGCTGCCGAGCAGCGATCGTCCGAAAAAATGCGTCGCGCCCATCTGCAAACTCTTTTCGATTCGTTCGACCTCCATGGCGAGAGACCCGCGTGAACGATCGAAGAAGCAAATGTCGAACGGCGAAACGCCAAAATCATCGAACAGGTCTGCTTCGTCGAAAGGCTGACCGGACCTCTCTGCCAGCAGGGTCGTGCGATACCCTCTGCTCTGAAGGGCGCCGCACATTTTCATGACGTGAACGCAATTGGCGGCCTTGGTCGGGACCGGCGAGTTGGCGAGATAGGCGATGTGGAGCGGAGTGGAGCTCGCGCGTGCCGGCGCTTGCGGAGCGCTAGGCGACGACATCGCGCGCACAAGAGCGCGCTTAACCATACGGCCGCGAATTGCACGCAACGGGCCGAGGAGCCGCGTTATCAATGGATGCGTAGACTCGCGCAGGGGCATCGCGCTCTCTATCAACTCCGTCTTGGGCGTAGGCCCTGACCGCAGATAACGCAAAAGCCGCGGATTGTCGCGCACTCGGGCGGCGAACGGACATTAACTAGCCCCGTGCTGGCGCCTCGACTAACATGCGAGCCCGGATCAGTCCTGCAATCCCCGGCAGTTCCTTCGATGTCTTCAGCGCCTCCCGGAATCATTTATATCGCGAGCCTGCCGCATAGCGGTTCGACCTTGCTCGATTTGCTCCTCGGCTCGCATAGCAAGATCGAAGGTCTCGGAGAGGTTAGCAAGCTGAAGCGTTATGCGGACGCCCCCTTGGGTGGCGGCCCGCTCGGCAGAAAGCAGCAATGCACATGCGGCGCCGCGAGTCTCTGGCAGTGCCCCCATTGGCAGAGGGTCGAAGCGGCGTTGCAAAACCAGGGCTCGAGCCTGCGCGATCTCTCAGTCACCGCGACCGGCCGGCGCCGCTTTCGCCGCGACAATGGATTGCTCTACTCCGCCGTCCTGGAGGCGACCGGAAAGACGTTCGTCGTCGATTCGAGCAAGTCGGCGGCTCGGCTCAAGATGCTCATTGCGGCCGATACACACCCGCTCTATCCGGTGTTTCTCTACCGGCAGCCGCATGGCCAGATCAATTCGATGGTCAAGAAATACGGCAATCCGGATCGGGCTCTGATCGACAATTTGCGCGCCAACGAAGCGATCCTCGACGTGCTGAAGGGACGTTCCTTCGTCACGGTGCGTTATGAAGACATCACCGCCGATCCGTCTCGCGCGCTGTCGAGAATCCTAAACCCGCTCGGCCTGGAATTCGAGGATCGTCAGCTCGATTGGGCGCGCCTCCGCCATCATAACCTTGCCGGCAATGCGATGCGCTTCTCCGGCAACGGCGAATTGAAAGAGGACGATTCCTGGCGCCGCATGATGGCTCCCGAGCTTATCGAGCGCGTCGATCGCGCCATCGGCAAATTGGAGTCCCGCATTGCGGAATGTCTGTGATCGCGCGACGATCCACCTGCATGTCGGCGCACACAAGACGGCGACGACCTATATCCAAACCGAGCTCGGCCGCAATGCGCGGATCCTCGCCTCTGACGGCATTGCCTATATCCCGATGCGGACGTTTCGCTCTTGGCGGCGAAGCCTCTCGCGCTTTGGTGCACGCGTGTTGGGGCCGCCCGGCGCAAGATTCGATCGGCGCTTGCGGAAATGGAACCCAGAGCGATCGCAAACTTGCATCATTTCCGATGAGAATATGATTGGCACATGCGGCGATATCGTCAGCGCCGGAAAGCTTTACCCAAACTTGCGTTCGAAACTGGGAGCTGTCGCCGCCATGTTAGAAGGCCACGAGGTGCGTCTCTTTATTTCGGTTCGCTGCTATGCGTCCTTCTACGCGGCAGCGTACAGTGAGGCGCTGCGTTATGGTGAGGGCAGCAGCGCCGAGGTTTTTAGACGGCGCCTCGATCCGGCCGCGCGGCGTTGGCCCGATGTCTTGGCCGACATCGCCGATCTGTTTCCCTCCTCCCCGATCGTCGTATGGCCTTACGAGACTTTCGCTCAGTGCCGGACCGAAATTTTTGATGCTTTGGCCGGGACCGAAATCGCAACCAAGCTCCATTTATCGCGTGAGGTGCTGCGTCCCTCACCGTCGCAAGACGCTGTGGACCAGGCTGAGCGATTTGCCGGGCGATTCGGCTGGCGCCTCGCGGCATGCCTCATGCCGTTCTTTGAGTCGCGCGCGAACGCCTCTGTGCCCTTCGATCCTTGGACCGAGATCGAGAGGCGAGAGTTGCGGCAGCTTTACGCCGCCGACTTGCAAGAGATCGGCTCGAGCCGCCGCTACCGGATGATCGCGCAGCACCCGGTACAGGCGCGGCCGGTTCACCAGAAAGGCTAGAACTCCAACTCGTGCGTATCGCCTTCGTCATTCCAAATTTGGGGCCCGGCGGGGCCGAGCGGGTCGCGACCCTGCTCAGCAACGACTGGGCGGCGCGCGATCATCGTGTCGATCTGATTGTGTTCGACAACGATCAGACAGAACCGTTCCACGCGCTGGACCGCAACGTCGCCGTCCATAGCCTGCGCGCGGCACGACACGCCTCTGGAATCTTCTCCAGAGTGTCGACCAATATCAGCCGTATTAAGCGGCTTCGGTCTTTGTTGCGCCGCTTGCAGCCCGAGATCGTGGTCGCCTTTATGACCGAGGCAAACGTGGTTGCTCTCATGGCCAGTTGGGGCCTGCCGGCCAGCGTCGTGATTTCCGAACGCAATCAGCCTGACAGGCCGGGGCTTGGACGGCTTCAGCGCCTTGCGCGGCCTCTGACCTACAATCGTGCGGCAGCCATCGTCATGCAAACCGAGAAGCTTGCCGGCTGGGTCCGCGTTCGATTCCGAACACAGACCCATGTCATTGCTAATCCGGTGGCCCTCGACAAAACGAGGGTGGCGGGTCCGCAATCGAAAGAGCCTGCTCACGGCATGCATCGAATCGCCTCCATCGGCAGTCTCACAAAACAGAAAGGCTTCGATATCCTGATCGAGAGCTTCGCGTCCCTCGCCGCCAAGCATAAGGCGTGGGACCTGGTCATTTACGGCGAGGGTCCGCAGCGGCCGGAGCTGGAAGACCTCATCGAGAAACGGCGGCTAGAGGGGAGAGTCTTTTTGCCCGGCTTGACCCGCGACGTGACCCGGGCCCTGTCTGAAGCAGACCTTTTTGTGCTTCCTTCGCGCTTCGAGGGCTTCCCGAATGTGCTGCTCGAGGCTCTTTCCTTGAGGGTTCCAGCGATCGCGACACGGTGCCCGGGGGCAAGTGCCGAAATTCTCGGTGACGGCGCTTACGGCGAACTCGTTCCTGCGGGCCATGTTCCGGCTCTGACGGAAGCGATCGAGCGCTTGATCACCAAGCCGGAATTGCGCGAGGCGTATGCTGCAAAGGCGCATGACGCCTTGCAAGATTATGAACTGGCGAAAATCAGCGGCCAATGGCTTAAGCTTTTCGAATCGATCGCGGCGGCGCCAGAGACCACAAGGGCCAACTGATGCTCAAGCATCCGAACCCAACCGCCAAGCCGATGTCTTTCCTTGCCGAAATCGGGCGGCAAGCCCGGAATTACTCGCGGGTGACTCTCTGGCTGGTCTATGACGCGTTCCGCGGGCATGTTTGGCGGCTCGCGGCGGCGCTTGGTTTCAACGTCCTTTACCTGGCAGGACAAATCGGCGCGATCGGCATCATCTACGGTTATGCCAGACTGATGCGGCGCGATGTGCCGCTCAACGTGCCGTGGTTCGGCGTTGCCATCGACCCGAGCCAACCGCAGGTGCTGTGGGGCGTGGTCGGTCTTTCCGCCTTGCTGTTTTTGGCAAGCGGTGTGTTCCTGTATTTGTCGCGCCGGCTCATATTTAAGATCGCCGAGGAAAATCTCGCCAGCAATCTCAAGGCCGTTGTCGTGTTAGACGGCCGTCTGCCCGACCCGCGTGCGCCGATGGCAAGCCGCATGTTGGTACAGCAGGGCTTTAACAAGATCCTCGCCGGATCCCGGCATGCCGCGCTCATGGCCGTGATTTCGTTCAATGCTTTGGCGGGAGCCGTCGGCGCCATCGCCGCACTCGCGTTTCTCTTCGGCATGACCCCGATCCTCACGCTTCTGATCCTGGCGGGCGTGGCGCTGAGCGCAGTGTTCTTGTACCCGATAGTGCGCCGCGGCGTGCGGTTCGCAATCCGGCGAGAAAAAATGCATATAGCCTTCCAAAAGGAACTGCGCGAATTACAGCATTCAGGCCAGAGCGTCGAACGCGGACCGCATATCGAAACGCCTGAAGCTTTTGCCGCCGCCTTTATGGGACGCCGGCGAACCTTGGCGGAACTCACGCTCGTGATGGGGATTGCCGTCACTATCATTCTCGCCGTCATGGTCTATTACATGGCCAATCAAGCTCTGAGCGGAACCGCAAGCTGGGCGATTTTCATCGCCTATATTGGCGCTCTTCGCCTGGTCCTGTCCGGCAGCACCCAGATGATCCGCGCCTTTGCCGGCGTGAGCCGTTTCTATCCGCAACTCGTTCCGTTCCATGCGCTGATGCGCGACAGTGCGAAGCTCGACTGGCTGCCGCTGGCAAATGTTCACCGCGGGGATCCGGTGTTTTTGGGGTTCCAAGCGAACGGACAAACCATCACCGTCAAAGGCGGCGATCGTATCGCTGTTGCAAGCGTCGATTCGCGGCATGCCGTCCAATTGGCGATGGCAGAGGCGAAATTGACGCGTTCGGGAGAACCGGTTGGCACGACGATTATCCGCTCCGGAAAATGTGTAAACGGCGATGCCGGGATCGCCGTGATCGAACCCGATCAATGGGGCAATGGGAGCGGGGGTGCGTTGAGCCCTGACGGTCCGTTGCGTGACAAGGTCGCATTGTTTCTTCACTTGTCACCGGAAACCGTGGGAAGTTGTGGAGAAACGAGCTTGCTTACGGTTGACGAGGGAGAGATCAAGCGCTTTCTGCCTCTGAACACGCGCGAGAGCGATCTCGCGCTCGAAACGTTTGCCCAAAAGGCGATTGCCCATAAGGCGGTTGCCAGCTTCGACGAAGACGACGACGACGAGGACATATGACGGCGAACCGGGCAGCGCGCGGGCCGGACTTCTTGGTGATCGGCGCACACCGCGCTGGAACCACCTGGCTGCATCGTGTTTTGCGAAAGCACCCCGCGCTGTGGCTGCCTCCCGTCAAGGAGCTTCACTATTTCGACCAACTGGCCGCTGGCCGCACTTGGCAGGACGAAAAGAGATGGCGCCGCGCATTGATGTCCGGGCGGCGCATCCTCGACCCGTGGCATCTCAGATATCTTTTCGGCAAGCGCGACGACGACTGGTACGCGAGCCTATTCCATCGCGGCCAAGCCAGGGGCGCTCTCACCGGCGAGATTACCCCGGCCTACGCCACTCTCGATGAGGAAACATTCCGGCGCATTCAGCGTATCAATCCTCAGATCAAGCTGATCTTCGTCATGCGAGACCCAATTGGCCGCGCCTGGTCGGCGATCAACAACGGGTTCAGAAAATCGGACCTCGCCGGGCCTCTGACGTTGACCTATGCGCTGGAACGCTCGCAAAGGCCGGGTTTCGTGGCGCGCTCCGCCTATACCGAGACGATGAGGCGCCTCGAAGCGATCTTTTCACCAACGCAGATTCATTATGGCTTCTTCGATGCGCTTAAAGATCGCCCTGAGCGTTTCGTCGCCGATGTGCTGGCGTTCCTCGGGGTAAGCGTCGATGGTGCCGGCCGTCTCCTCCCCAAAGGCGCGGTGAACTCGGCAGCGCGCTCATCGCCCGCGCCGCGCGAATTCCAATGGAGGATCGCCGAACAATATTTGCCGATGGTCGAAGAGCTGTGCCGGCGTTTCGATGGACCGCCACAGACATGGCGCGCGCGTTACGAGAGACTTTTGCAGTCCAAGGCGAGGGCCAGAAGCGCCGCGTAACCCGCGGCGGCGATCCGGCTCAGCGCCCCTCCCCGGCATGGCGCACCACTTCGCGCACGCTCGCATGGCTTGGTCTCTCCGTTCGGTAGGTCTCGTGCCAGCTTGCGAACATCAGCACATTCCACAGGAAATGTTGCCAGTTGCGGCGCCCGGTTTGGTGCTGATCCCATTTGATCGCGATCGGTGCCGGGTCGAGCAGGTTCGACCGGCCCAAAGCCGATGGGCTCAACAGATCGCTGGCCCAGTCCTTGAGCGGGCCTCTTAGCCAATCGTCGATCGGCACGCCAAAGCCCATCTTCGGCCGCTGCAACAATCTTTCCGGCACATACTTGTAAGCAATCTGCCGCAACAGCCACTTGCCGGTCCCGCCACGCAGCTTGAGCCTGAGCGGCAACCGCCACGAAAGCTCCACCACACGGTGATCGAGAAGTGGAACGCGCACCTCGAGCGAAACCGCCATGCTGGCGCGGTCAACCTTGGTCAAGATGTCGTCAGGCAGGTAGTGCAGCGTATCGAGATACTGCATTCGCGAGACCTCATCGGCAAATGGGCCAGCCATTGCGGAATCGCGAAAGATGGAATTCGCCGCAGCGGCTCCAGTTACGATGGACTCGGCGTCGTCGCATTGCGTAACGAGGCTTTCGTAGAACTCTTCCCTGTTCTTCGGCAACACGGCCGCCAGCTTGTGCATCTTCTCGCCGGCGAGGCGGGGGCGAATGCGTTCCGGTAACGTCCAGGACAGCCGGTCCCAGACGCCGGGGGAAACGGATGTGATTGCGCGCGCAAGACCTGATCGCATCGCACCCGGCAAACGGCGTGACGCCTTCGCCAAAGCCAGACCCTGGCCATAGCGGTTATAGCCTGCGAACACTTCGTCTCCCCCGTCGCCGGAAAGGGCGACCGTCACGTGGCGCCGCGTCATCTCCGACAACAGGTAGGTTGGAATCTGCGAAGAGTCGGCAAAGGGTTCGTCGTAGATATGTTGCAGCTTCGGGATCGCGGCTTGGGCCTCGGCCGGCGTCACGTAGAGCTCGGTATGTTCGGTCCCCAAATGTGCGGCAACTTTCTTGGCGTAAGCCGCCTCGTCATAGGCCTGCTCGTGGAAGCCGATCGAGAACGTGCGGATGGGCGTCGCGCTGTTTGCCTGCATCAATGCGGCGACGGTCGAAGAATCGATACCGCCTGACAGAAACAGCCCGAGCGGAACGTCGGCGACCATGCGCCGGCGCACCGCATCGGTAAGGAGAGATTCGACGGCCTCTTGCGCCG
>Ga0307425_1001300_pt1 | contig 15115 bp, 14 predicted proteins | sample SalMarWE160330MG_FD_202152 | JGI IMG/M metagenome (GOLD analysis project Ga0307425, IMG submission 202152) | Salt marsh sediment microbial communities from the Plum Island Ecosystem LTER, Massachusetts, United States - WE1603-30 | ecosystem: Environmental > Aquatic > Marine > Intertidal zone >... | reverse complement strand
CCCAGCCATGGCAAAAGAGGAAACAGGAGGATTATACTTCGCATTACTGGTTGCTTCCGTTATTCCCTTAGCTTTGCTTTACATAGGATCAGCAAGCTATGTTATCGGCGCTATTCTATTAGCAGTTTTCAGTTACAACATATATCAGCTGTCCAAAACAAGAAACGTTAAAGACGAACCAGCTCTTGAAGACGAAAGCCGCAAACTGAAAAAATACGTAATGATAGCGGTTTTAGGGGCAGCAGGAGTCGTGGCAAGTGCCTATTTTATCGTTGAAACTGCTTCATACATAGCCTTGAGCGTGGGTATTCCAAAATTGGTTATCGGCGCAACCATCGTGGCTATTGGAACAAGCTTGCCTGAATTAGTCACTAGCCTTGACTCCATCAAAAAAGGCCACGCAGACCTTGCGCTAGGCAATATTGTGGGAAGCTGTTTTATGAATATAACCTTAATTTTAGGCATAACGTTGATAGCCGCGCCCTTCCGCGTTGACATGGGGGCTTTTTCCGAATTAATTATTTTCTCTTTAGTTGCTAACCTTTTCTTGCGGCATTTCCTATCAACCGAAAAAATCGGGTGGCGAGAAGGCGCAATTCTACTCTTTATATACGCCCTGTTTTTGGCCACTAGGGTTGTCAGCGGATAAAATCAGCTATAGCGTGGAATCCCTTCGTGGTGAACAAAAAAGATTGAAAAGCAGTGAAACCCATTAGATTATTGAGTCATTTGAGTTTATCCTGTTTCCATTTAGCAAAAAGTGTGTGTGGTTAGTTTTGTGAGGCTCAAGTGATTTGAACACATGTTTGTTTTATGTGCGCTTGTATGGGGCGGGAGAACAGGCGTAAACGCACGGGGTGCACACACACGTACGTGTACGTTTGGGTTTGGGATTAAAATTTAATCCAACCAACCAATTGGACGTAACGGCTACGTTGGATGTGGTTGCAGAGGTTAATCATTTCCAAAAAAGAGGTAGCAGGGGTGTATACTCGGTTCAGCATATACATATGGCATTAGGAAGAAGGAGGGGAAGGAGTATAGTATGACATGTCGAAAACGAGGATACACTAAATACTGCAGAATACCCCTTTCGAAAAATAGAGATATGTTACGTTAATATGAATCTTTTCAATTCTTAACTCACAGAATCGGGGAATTTTAATAAAACGGCCGTTTCAATTGAGTCGAGAGTTTGCTGAGGCTCTGAACGAACAGAAAATTAAAGGAGAAAAAAGAACGCAACTTGCGTGAAGGCTACTGCAATTGCTTTTCCCGTCCAGAATCCCTTTCAGCCCCTCTATTGCGCGCGCTTATGATTGTGAATGGTTAAACTAAAAAAGGGGAAAGTGTTTTTGTGGTGTTTTGTTTACCGCTTACCGTTTTCGGAGCATCAGGATGATTATTAGCCGACTATTAGGATTGCGATTACAGTGGTTGTGCCTACGCCTAACACGTACATGTCGGTCATTGGCGCTGGCGTAGCCGCAGGCGCTTCTTCGACGTTAAAGTAAGTTACAGCGTATGAACTGCCGTAAGAATTGGAGCAACAAAAGACTATTACGCAGGCTGTCACGAGCGAAAATGTGAAGATTAGGAAAGAATTCAAAGAACGAGCGGCTGAGCTAAATGAGAAAATCGCTGTTGCACGACAAATCGAGGAACAGATCGCAAAGAGTGAAGAGGTGGCAGGAGGAGAAGGTTGAGATTGAAGCTAAGATTGCTGGCATTGAGAACTTTCAGAAACTGGTATTGGAACAGCAAGATGAAGTGATTCTTGAATTCATAAAGGACTTAAGACGCCGAATGAAAGAGCAACGCAGCAGGAATTCGCTTAGTGGCTGAAGTGGTTAGGTTCTGGGCCATCAAGGAACCGCAATGGTTAGTTTCCATCAATGGGAAATTTCGGGGGGCATTACTAGGATATAATATACTATAGACCACACACACAAAAACAGACACTGGCGAAATCTATGGAGAAACTCTCAGAGTATTGACACTTCTTTTAGTGAACAGTTGATGAACCCAATCAGGGGCTGAAGTTTTCTCAGTAACCTCATTCAATTCTAGGGAACCCATTAGGTCGCTGACAGGCTTAAGGCTTCTCAAAGAGTTTAGAGTTCATACGCGCTAGCTCGGGGTCTAAGGCATTATCCCCATACTGGCACTATCTGTTGTTCTTTGTCTTTTTCTGAAATTCCTAGAAAATGCAGACCCTTTATTATCATATAATATACTAATACTCACACACACAAACAGAAACACTCTTAAAACCTATAGAGCGCGCGCGTCAAAGTTTATCAGGTGCGTATAGATTGTCGTCGCTAAGATACTTTTGTGCCCCAGTTTCTTTTGTACCTGCAGGAGCTTTCCCCCGTTTTTGTGATATAGCATTGTAGCGTACCAATGGCGAAAGGGGTGGAAAGTGATTCTGTTTATGTTTGGGTTCTGCATTTTCTGAGCTACTCTTTTCCTGAGATTTCGAAAGGTCTTAGAGAAGTGAAGTAGTCCAAGGGGCGTAGATGGGTCTTTCTGGAAGATATAGGCGCGCGCGCTATCTTGACTAACAATCACCCTTCTTTTCACGTTTTTCTGGGCGAGCCTCATTCCTTATTTCTGCAACTAACGGCGTCAGATGCTGGTGTGGTTGATGGATAAAACTTTTATATATGATGGGTTTCGCATATGCATGTATATTGACTAATGGAACACGGTGTTATCATGGAACCGAGTAAAAAACCGTTGAACGTCCTCATCAAACAGTTACACGGAAACATTGAAGTCGTCCTCAAGAACGGATGCGAGTACAAGGGAAAGATGATCAAGTGCGACGGGCACATGAACATACTTCTCGAAGGAGCAACCGAATGCAAACAGGAACAGCTGCTCACCAACTACGGCAACGTCTTGCTCCGCGGAAACAACATACTCTACATAATACTAGACGCCACCAAACACTAAACACCAAACCCAAGCGCTCAGCCCACGCCTAAACAGGCAACGCCACATTTTCCACAGCTTAAATTTTACGCGATCTGCCCTTTTCAGCAAACTCCCTTAACAGCACAATCCCCAGCGTTGGAACTTTCAAAGTAATCGGCATCGACGTTTACAAGGATGAAAGTTTAACAAACAAAGTGACCACAATCGACTGGGGATTTTTATCCCCCGCCACCCAAAAAACCTATGCAATCTACGTCAGCAATGAAGGAATCACACCGTTGACTTTGAGTCTGTCCACATCCAACTGGAACCCAACAGCCGCTCCCAACTACCTTACTTTAACTTGGAACTTCGACAACGGTCGAACCCTAAACTCGAGTGAAGCTGTTAGAGTAACTCTAACTTTGGCGGTCAGCGACAGCATTACCGGAATAAACAACTTCAACATAACCGCCGAAGGAAGCATGTAGTAAACAGCGCATACACGCATCAGCTTCGCTTATTTTCTGCTTTCCAAAAAATCCTTTCTCATAATCGCTGGAATAGGTGGCAATATTTTTTGTTCTTCAAACTTCTTTTTTGCAAGCTTCGCTATTTGAGATTTAATGAATTCTTCGTTTTCAGGTTTATTTATCCAGAACAGCGCGCGCTACCCTTGAAGTATGAGTCTGTCCGTTGTGGATTTGCCGTTTCCAGCACCAGCAAGAGTTGCTCTTTTCAGATGTGCGAAAATAGGGCAGAGAGGGATTGCGCGGGGGCATCGTCGCGTTTTCTAAAATTCTTATTTATTACTTTGCGCATAGCCTTTGAGTGGAGAGTTCTGAGATGAGCGAGAGGGAACTGCGGGTGTCGAAAATTAAGGATGGCACCGTTATTGATCATATAAGCGGCGGATACGCGTTAGACGTGGTTAAGATTTTGGGGATAACGGGGCGTGAAAAGCGGGTGATGACCATTGCCGTTAACGTTCCGAGTAAACGTTTCAGGGTGAAGGATATTGTGAAGATTGAGGGGCGTGCGCTTAACGCGCAGGAGGTTAACAAGATTGCGTTGGTGGCGCCTCATGCTTCCATCAACATTATCCGCGATTATGATGTGGTGGAGAAGTTGGAGGTTAAGTTGCCGAAAGTTATTGAGGCCATTGTGAAATGTGTGAATCCTGCTTGCATAAGTAACAGTAATGAGCCTGCGGAAGCTAGGTTTTATGTGGAGAGTGAGGAGCCTTTGTTGTTGAAGTGTCATTATTGTGGTTACATTTTGGAGAAGGCGGATGTGTTGCGGCAGCTTTAGGTGTTGTTCGTGTTCTGAAGGGATGATGACCTTTATATCTTAATACGGCATATATCCTGTTCAGCAATATGTCTGAAAATAGACATATTGTGTGTGTAGAACACGGATACAGAAAGTGAAAAAACACGACAGATATACTAACAATCATCATACCAGCAAGCTGGGCGTTTTTCGCCACTTACCTTTTATGGTACGTAACCTCAGCGAAACGCAACGCGTCAATAACTTTCGATGACGCAAAAGCACTATGGCAAATACACAAGAAAAACACCAAATGCCCCAGCCACAAATGGCGACCACTATCACGCAAGCACGGAAAAATCTCCGGCTTCGAATGCGAATGCGGATTCAAATACACACAAAAACGGCCGATAATATCCAACAAGCCTAAAAGCAGCCGCATAAACCACAAAAATCAACCAGCTTTTTCGGTTGCATCCTACTGAACCCGGCTTCTGTCTGAGTCTGCTGTCTGCCTGTGGTTAGCGTATGCTAATCGAAACATTTTTTTGAAATAAGCTTCACTCAGGGTTTTGCCTTTGTTTATGCCAAGGCACTCTTCCGTGAAAAGAAACTTGTACTTTCCACCGTGTGCAGTTTTGAGTTCAAATGGATAAAACCTACAGATTAGGGGTCTCAACTGGTAAATGGTGCAGCGGTTATTCTCTAAAAAAACGCATTTTCCGTCTTCCACGGTTTTTTTCATCTCATAAACGTAAGGTGCTCTGGTCTCGATTTTTTCGGCGAACTTGGGGATCGGCTGCGAGGTTGCCTCGGCGATCTGTTCCGCTTCTGTCTTCAAAAGTAGAACATGCCTAGTTTTTTCTTTTGTGTCGCCACAGCATATTCCGCATTTTATGCAGCGAAAACGCACCGTGGCTGGATAGTCAAAGTTCACTTTTAGCCTCAACAAATCTATAATTTGCTGAACTGCAATAAAAACCTCTTAGAAAACGAACTATATTTCAACATTCGGAATACCCGTTATTAGGTCGCAGTTCACCTTTTCATTAAAGGGAGATAGCTCAGCATGAAGTGTCCGGTTTGCAGCGGCAAGTTAGATTTTGATTTGAAAAAGCAGACGGCTCAGTGCCACACTTGTGGCTGGAGCAGGTTTTTCCGCAAAAAATAGTTGCTGGCGCGTTTACTTGTTTCTGTGTCCTTCGCCGTACTGGTAGGGTCTGCTGTGGTTCTTGTCTAATTTCTTCTTAAATGTCGCATCCATGTTGACGGTTGGGCATGCTAGGCGGCTTGCGTCTAAAAGGTAAAAGATCACGTCGACGAGTTCTTCAGCTACTTTCTCTTCTGGTTCGCCTTTCTTCCAAGCGTCACTGGCTTCACCGAGTTCTATGAAGGCGAAAAGGAGTTTTTTAGGAACATCTTCACGCCTGTTGTAGAAGCCTTTCTCTAAAACGAGGGATTCAATTTCCTTCTTCATCTCTTCCAAGTGCATCTCAAGATTTTCTCCCATTACATCTCTGAAGTTCTGTTAATCTCGGAACAGACTATAGCCCCCCTTTAAATAGTTTGAACGTTGGCTACTGTTAATGGCTGTGAAAAGCGCCAATACGGGTAGCCCCTCTCTATAGTTTCTGCAATGAATCGCTATTAGGATCCAAATAGGCGGCAAATATGACTTGTCCTGATTTATCATGCAAGGTTAATGCTTTGATGCGCAACAGTTTAATTTCACATTTCTTTTCTAGTCCGTTAATGGTGCCTTAACGTTGCAGGTTTCAGTTCGCTTTTTCACCAGTCTCCGCGAGATCGTCGGCAAAAAAGAGGAAACCCTAAAGTTTCCAGAAGGCGAGAAAGTCACCGTCGAAGTGGTTCTTGAGACGTTGAGGCGGCGTTATGGCAAACAGTTTGTTGAATACGTCTACGACCTCGAGACTGGAGACGTTAAGGGTTTTCTTCAGTTTCTAATAAACGGGAAAAGCGCCTCAACCATGAATGGGCTGGAAACAGAGCTGGCGGACGGGGATGTCTTGGCTATTTTGCCACCTGTAGGCGGCGGCTAGAACGCCCAGAAAGGAACTTTCTTCCGCATTGCCTCGGCGTACTCCTTCAGCACTTCTTGCTCTGCCTCAGTGAGCTTGTCCAAGTGCGTCGTCAACAAAGCTTTGGCGTCATGCTCGGACACTTTCACGTAGAGGACGTCTTTTTCGAAAACGTGCCTTCCGACAATGGGCTTGTCCATGGACACTGCAACCTGCATGCCTTGCTTGGCTTCGGACAGTGCTTTGCCCCTGTCTTGAATCTGCTGCACCTCGCCGATGTCCGCCCCGTCTTCCACCCTTACCAGAGAAGTTTTTGGTTTCAGCTGTCCACCCAAGATTTCCACGCCGAATATTGCCGGTTTGGCTCTTCTAAAAACGAAGCCTTCCATGACGAGAATTTTTCCTGGCTTAACGATTTTTTCGAATTCCTGCTCAATTTTAGCTTCACGTTTGGATTTAAGCCATTCTAAATAATTATCGATTAAAGTGTAGATGATTTGCTCCTTAAAAATCTGAACGCCAGAATTTGCTGCCTCTTCTTCCGCATCAGGCAAAATTCTAACGTTGAAGGCTAAAACCACCCCAAATAAAGGCTCCTGAGTCCTCACCACCGAGGCTTCAATCACCTCACGTTTGGAAACGTCGCCCACATCTGCGATTCTAACCGGCACAGAGTTCTGTTTCAGACTTTCAGCGATAGCCTCTAAGGACCCTAACGTGTCAGCCTTTAGCACTATGCCTTTGACGTCGGTGGCGATTCTGATTTTCTTAATTTCTTCAGCGACAAGCTTGACGTATTTTGCCTGTTCTTCACCTGAGGGAACAGCGTACAGGGGTGCTCCTGCAAGGGCGCCTTCCAGGTCTGACGCCACTATTTTCACGCCTGCCGCTGCAAAAACACAGTTAACCGAGCTAAACCTGTCACGTGGGTCTCGGATTTCATCCAGAGGTTTGGGAACCAGAATGGCTCTTATGTGGGTTACGATGGGTTTCTCTTTGCCGCCCACCACGATTAAATCGTCTTTCTGTAGCGTGCCATCATAAACTATTATGTTAAGCGTTAAGCCTAACCCTGGCTCCTCCTTGACTTCGAGAACGGAACCCTTCGCTGGACCTTCCGTGGTCTGCAGCCGCTTCTTCAAGTACTGCTGTGTTAAACCGACGAGAACCATGAGCAGCTCGTTTAAGCCTTCGCCTGTTTTCGCGCTGGTAGGCACCAAAGCGATAGTCGACGTGAAGTCTTTAATGTGGTCAAATCGGTCGGTTCTGAAGCCCTCACGTGAGAAAGTACCCATAATCTCGTAGAGCCTGTTGTCCAAGCTCTCCTTAACGTAAGAATCCTGAGCGGCGTAGGATTTTGAGAAAGGCGTGTCCGGCTGAGCCTTCCAGCCTGGGACGCGGTCAATCTTGTTAACCGCGACGATGAAAGGAGTCTTGCGTGCCTTCAGGATTTCGATACACTCATAAGTTTGCGCTTCAAACCCTTTCAGAACATCAATGACAAGAACCGCTATGTCGGCTACGCTTCCGCCTCTCCGCCTCAAATTAGTGAACGCCTCATGCCCAGGAGTATCAACAATCAGCAAACCAGGAATCTGAATGTCGCCTTTAAGCATAGACAACAAGGGTCCAATCAGCTGCTTCAGGGTTTCAACTGGAAAAAAGCTCGCGCCTATGTGCTGAGTGATTCCACCCGCTTCTCTTGCCTGAACGGTTGTCTTTCGTATCCTGTCCAGAAGCAGAGTCTTGCCAGTGTCCACGTGACCAAGAACGCACACTATGGGTTGACGGATGGGCATTGAAACGCACTTCTCTTTTTTCGCTTTTCGCCTTTAAGCAGAACCGACAGAAAATAAATGAGCATTTGCTTAATAAACACTCAGCCTCTGGTTGGGCAACGTCTTTAAGCCTGTTGCATCCTCTTTCAGGATGAGGTGAAACCTTTGCCTTATTGCACGAAGTGTGGCGCTCCAGTGAAAGAGGAAGACATGTTCTGCCCTGTCTGCGGTGCTCCAGTGGCTAAAGTCACACGTGAAGAATTCAGCGTTTCAGGCAGCAACCTAGTTGACCGAGTTAGCGAGTTGCTTCATGAAGGAAACGTCACGAGGATAATCGTGAAGAACGAGCAGGGGAAGCAGTTGCTGGAGATTCCCGCTACTGTGGGCGTTTTAGGCGTGGTTGTGGCACCGTGGCTGGCAGCGTCAGGCGTGATAGCCGCGTTGGTAGCAAACTGCAGAATAGTGGTTGAAAGAAGAGAGTAAACCTGCTATTCTGGAGGTCTAACCACAAGCAGAAACAAGCCGATAATCAGAACCACGACGCCTAAGAAACCGAAAAGCCCAGCGAAACCGCCAAGAGCAGCAGTGCTGGTGAGCGTGAAATAAAGGAATAAAGCACCGATGATTGTGAGAAGCAATCCGAAAAACTTCTCCGCTAACGATAACCAGAAAGTGTCTCCTTCGCTCATGCCTGTTCCGTCCTTTCCTTTTCCTCCGAACGTGTTTCCTACATAAAACAGCAACAGTTATTTTATACTTTCGATTTCAAACTCATTTGTTGACGGGTTCGCGTGGCTGGAAATTGTTACCAGAATAATGCTTCTGAATCTTCTTGCTCATTTGAGGCTACAAGACCCGCATGTTCTTCTGATAGGTCTTCATCTAGCCTTTTTTGTATCAATTACGGTTGAAGATTTTTGGTTATGGCGGAGATGCGCGTACTCTATGGGTCATATTTCTGAAAAAAGAAGTGAAACGCCTACTTCTTCTTTTTACCTTTCTCGTAAAGCTTAGCCGGCAAGTACTCATCCACAATGTAAGTTAAACCGTAGCGGCTGAACGCCTCTTGCTCCGCCTTTCGCCTGATCTTCAGGAACGTTTTGATTTCTCTCTGCCACAGCGGGTCTCCTTGGTACCGTGGGTCTCTCTGCAGCTCGTGAAGCCGTTTGACGTCCACGTCGTCCAGCGGGTCAGTGGGCAGCTTGTAGTTGACGATGTCTGAAGCCCAGACGCCGCTCCAAATCGCGTCAGGTGTGGTCAACTCCCGCAGGTGCGCCGCGTTCGCCGAACCTGAGATTATGACCATGGCGATGTGCATTCCCCACGGGTCGCCGTCGGTGAAAATGTACACGGGCAAATTCAGCTCATCATGCAGGCGCCTGATGAAGTAGCGGGTTTGCCTGGGCGCTTGGCCAGCCGTCAAGACCAGCACGGCGTTGTGCTTCGTGTGCACGTTTTCTTCGATGAACCTGGTGAACAAGCCGCCTTTCTCTATGGCTATGACCTTGTCGGCTCTGGTGCTTGCGAACTCGGAGGAAGTCAACGCTGGACCAATCAAGACTCCATCAGGATGCGATGACAGGTTCAGAGTTTTGCCTTCGTAGCCTGGAACCGTGTACTCTATTGTGAGGTCGCCGAACACCGCGGAGCGCTCTTCAGGGAAAATGTTGAAGTCTTCTCTGGAACGGCCAGTTGCTGTTTCCAAATCGGTGATTATATTGTTGGATTCCTGCTGATCTTTGAAAGTCATGTTGTAGGCTTGGGCGGAGTAGTAAACGTCTCTCAGGGTGGAGGTTTTACGGTGAGACGTGAGTTCGTTGGAGAACATGGCAGCCCACGCGAGCTGAGTGAAAGGTTTCACGTGGCGGATGTTTCTTGCGCTTCTGGTGACGCTTTTTTCTCCTAGGACGTACTGGCGGAGGTCTGGGTCGTAGTGAATGTTTTCCGTGGAGCGGCTGGGCATGGTGATTGAGGGGAATACGCCGTTGTCCAGTTGGTCGTAAATTTGTGTGCCTAACGTCTTTAGGCTGCCCATTACTTCGCTTTTCTTCTCGGCGATAACGCCTTTACTTTTCTTCGGTGTCATACTTCTGCACGCTCCTTATCAATTTTTGAATGTCAGGACGCTTCTCTTTTCCGGCAAGGGTCGTGGAAAACTCTGCTATGCGGGGCAGGTACTTGGAGAAAACGCTGAGCCGCCGTTTCTCCCTGTCCACGTGTTCGCGCTTGGACAAGAAACGCTGGAGTTGACGGCTGACCTCACGCAACGCGTTTGCCACTTCACGCCGCACCTCAGGTCGGTCAGCTATAAACTCTTTTCCAACCGTTTTGTAGGGCACTTTGGTGCTACAGATGTGCACTACGATGGCTATAGGCATGTCAGGTGAAACCTTGTACCTGCGCCAGTTCATAGCGTTTATCACCCTGTACGAAACGTCGCTTGCTTCATCATAAAGCAGCGGAATCTTGTTAGCGAAACGGTAGATGAAGAAGCTGCTTTTCCTTGGAACGTCCCCGCCGTAAGCTATGCCCATCTCGATGATGAACGGGTGACCCGCGTAAGTTGAGGGTTTACGCTGGTTAACAACAAGGTAATCGGGGTTCAGCTCCTTCATTATTCCAGCTTTCAAAAGCTCCTCGCCTAAGGGCGATAGGCAGCTGGCGTCTGGCGGCAAGAACTCTTTGAACTTCTTGAGGTGCTGCATCAGCTTAACAATTTCCTGGTGCGTAAGCTTTTTCGGGTTCTTAGACGGACTGAGAGTTAATGCCTGACCGCAACGGGAACAGTTTGGTCCTCCAGTCCAGTTTATCTCCTGATAACCGAGTTTGCCGTGTTTGCTGCAGGAAGTTACAGTCAAATCACTGAATACCAGAAACTTCTGGGCGGTTATGTCGCCGACTCGGTGAAAGTGGTATTTCAGAAACTCCTGCATGTTCTTGTACGGCGTCACGTGAATAAGCCGCTGAAGAAGCTCCACGTCAACGCCGTATGGATGCGGCTCCGTCTCTTTTGGCGGGTCAGGCATGTTTGTGGTGACTCGGGTGAACTTGTAGAGCCTGCCTTTAGGGTCCACAAAAGTCAAGTTCGCGTACGGGTTCACCATGGCTGTCTGTTTGAAGTACTCCAGAATCTTGGACCTAGCCCGCAGGTAGTCGCCTTCAAGGGTGAACTCCACGATTGTTCCGCGCCACTGCTCCTTGTTTATGAGCACTTTGCGGTCGAGGATTATGGGGCGGTTGCGCTGAATATCCATCATGAGCTTAAACGAGTAAATCTTGGCGGAGCCTGTGCTGGAAGTTACGTAGGCAGGCTGATGCGTCATTATCTGCCCGTACAGCACTGCCATTTTGCCGCCTAAACCGAAGGTTCCTCTCATCTGCTTCAGCCTGTACTTTGAACCGAAGAGGACTTGCCCGAAGGCTGAAGGGATAAACCGCGGGTGTATTCCTGAGCCGTTGTCTTCGACTCTTAGCTTGTAGATTTGCGTGTCTTTGCTTGCTTCTCCCTCGAAAGAGAGGCGCACGTAAATGTCTGGCGGTATCTTGAGGCTTTCAGCAGCATCCAGCGAGTTCTCCACGAGTTCCCTGATGGCGGCGAAGATGGCTCTGGACGGATTAGTGAAGCCAGCGATGTCCCGGTTACGGTAGAAAAAGTCGGATGCGCTGATTTCCTCGAAGGCTGCCTGTGCCACTCTTAACCTCCACCACTATGATCCTTTCTCATCATCATTCGCATACGTTATATTTATGCTCATTCTTTAAGTTAACTACACTTTTCGAGGAAAATTCTTGTTCGCTTGGGTTTGCTGATCTATTGTGCTGTTTATGCGTTGGAAGTTTCTGTAAATAAGGCAACTGTTATGCTTGGAGCAGTCTATAGCCCCCTTATATAAAGAAACTGCATAGAATTCTGCGAGACGCGCCGCGGTTTTTCTTTTTTTGTTGATTGTGTTAGTATTCTGGGTGGTGGTTGTGTTGTTTGGTGTTTTCCATGACGCGTTTTAAGCTTCTCCGGAGCTGCTTGAAGTCGATTGAGCTATCTATGATCTTTAGGATTTTGAGCGTGATAAGTGTTCTTTCGTCTTCGTTTTTACATAATCCGTTGAGGTATTCGTGCGAAGTGCTTTTCTTGTCTCAGCAGACAAGGAATGTGCTTCATGCGCGCGCTAAGCTGGCTGCTTTTGTCGCCACGGTTGCCGTGGTGAGTGCTGGCCTGCCGATTTACTTCAAGAAACGCAAAAGATAACGTATTGCAATTTCAGGTGTTCTTAATTTCGTTTATTTCTCCCTAACTCTCGTGTAGTAGTATTCACCGATTTGCTTCTGGAACTTGTCCATCTTTGAGTCTTCCTTGTTGACTCTGGGGCGCCTTGTGACTGAGTCTCTGCGGAAGGTGACATCCATCTCTTTCAGGAACACGTTCATTCCCTTACGCAGTGTTGTAGGCGGATTCGCCGTGCCGTTCACGCCGGGTTCTCCGCTGAAAACCATAAGCCTGTCAGCGATGAAGTCTTGAGTAACCACGTCATGCTCAACCACGAACGCAGGCACGTTTTGAGCTTCAATCACCCGTCTGATGGTGCGCGCCACGTTCAGCCTTTCCTCCACGTCCAAGTAGGCGCTGGGCTCGTCCAGCAGGAACAGGTCAGCCTTGCGGGATAGGCAGGCAGCAATCGCGACTTTCTGCAGTTCTCCACCGCTAAGCTCCATGACGTTTCTGTCCAAAAGCAAATTAATGCTTAAAGGTTGAAGAATTTCCGTCTTGTACCAGCTTGACGTAAAATTCTCTTTAGCCACGCCCATGAGGAGTTCTTGGACTGTGCCTTCATACTCTGCGGCTATGTACTGCGGTTTATAGCTTACAGTCAACTCGCCAAGCTTCTGCTTATCATCTGTTTCCTCTATTCCAGCCAGAATCTTCACGAACGTTGTCTTCCCAATCCCGTTGGGTCCGAGAATCCCGATGACCTCGCCACGCTTAATTTCTCCCGGCTCCACAACCAACTGGAACCCTTCAAACTTCTTCTCCAGACGATTCCACGTTAACAGTGTCTCACCAGCGCCTGCGCTGAGGCTGGGCGGCTTTTCGTGGAAAATTATGGATTCTTTGCGGAACAGGATGTTCTCGTCTGGAATGTAGCCCTGCAGGTAAATGTTTATGCCCGTTCTGACCCCGTGAACGTGCGAAACCACGCCGTAGACGCTTGGCTCGCCGTAAAACAGGCAGATTTGATCTGACAAGTAGTCGATGACGGCTAAGTCGTGCTCAGCCACGATTATCGTTTTCTGCTGCTCCTTAAGGCTTCGGATGGCTCTGGCAACCTGCAGCCTCTGCTTCACATCCAAGTAACTGGACGGCTCGTCGAAAAGGTACACGTCCGCCTCGCGGCTTAAGGCGGCAGCCACCGCCACGCGCTGGAGTTCCCCGCCGCTCAGCACGTCCAATCTGCGGTCCCAAATCTTCTTAAGCTCAAGCTCCTCCGCGAGTTCGCCTGATACGCCTCTTTCGTCCACCTTCTCCAACAGCTGGTTGACTTCGCCAGAAACGGCTTTCGGAATCTTATCCACGTACTGCGGCTTATGCGCGACCGTGAGGCTGTTTTCGCTCATTTTCTGGAAGTAGTCCTGAACTGTCGAGCCGCGGTAATGCTGAATTATCTCAGTCCACTCGGGCGGATTCTCAAAGTCGCCCAAATTGGGTTTGAACTCGCCTGACAACACCTTGAGGGTGGTGGTTTTGCCTATGCCGTTTTGCCCCAGCAAACCCAAAACGATTCCTGGCGAGGGCGTGGGCAGCCTGAAGAGTTTGAAGGCGTTGGGTCCGAAACGGTGGCTGCAGTCTTTCTCCAGCTCGTCTGGAAGGTTCACGATGCTGATGGCTTTGAAGGGGCATTTTTTGACGCATATGCCGCATCCGCTGCAGAGCATTTCGGAGATTACGGCTTTGTTGCCTTCTACTTTGATGGCTTCCACGCGACTGCGCACCATAGGGCAGAAGCTTACGCATAGCTGACCGCACTTCTTCACCTTGCACTTGTCAGCGTCCAGTACAGCAACTCGGGTCATGGTAAACTCGAAATATTGAAGTCAACTAGTAAGTTATAAACATGGACCTGAAAAACCGCGTAAAAACAACAGCGCAATTATTATAGAAGAGAAAAATGTAAAAAGTTCCGTTTTCTCGCGTTGGCTACCATTCCTCTTCTTCCCATTCTTCGTCTTCGCCCTCTTCCCATTCCTCGTCTTCCTCAAACACCATTCTGTTTCACCTCCACTCATAGCTAGATGTAGTGTAGCGTAGTCTGGAACGCTTTAAACATTTTTATTCGTCAATTGTCGTAGTCTTCTCCAAACTTAACCCGAATAGCCATGCTTTTTTGTACAATTTTTCTCTCTTCAATTTAGCCCCAAACGTGTTGCCTGCTTGAAAAGCATCAAAATGGATAAATCCACGGCTGTCAATTATAGCGTGGGATGATGTGAGGCGACGGCTTCGAGCGTCAAGCTGTGAGAAAAGCCATAAACCTACACTGACCCTGCAATTGATGAAGCTGAAAGATTTGCTCAAGGATTTTAACCTTTTAGCCACCACTTCGCGTGGAAACGAAAGGCAGATGTGCATTGAACTGAGTTATCTACTTAAGGAGGAGCTGGAAGACCCTGCGCCACGGGTTGACAAGACAGGTATCAGAGGCTTAGTCGCGGCAAAAACCGCCCTTGACCCCTGTGAGGTCACACAAAAGTTCCGGGACATACTGCAAGAACGACCCTACGAGTTCCGCTACGCCCTGCGAATCATTCCCGTCGAAAGAGTCGTGCCCACCGACCTAGATGAAGTAAAACGAGCAGCCACGGAACTTGCCGCAAAAATCAGCGAGAACGAGACCTTCAGGGTTACGGTGGAAAAACGTTTCACCAGTCTTCACACCCGAGACTTCATAGAAGCAGCCGCAACAGGCGTTAACAGAAAAGTGGACTTGGAAAATCCCGACAAGATTCTGCTAATTGAGGTCGTTGGCGGACTAACGGGTATGGCGCTCATAAAGCCCGACTGCGTTTTAGCCGTGTTAAAAGAGAAGATGCTCTAAGCCTAAAGCTGAGTGG